>Ga0209464_10000063_pt1 | contig 34146 bp, 36 predicted proteins | sample DOMMetBare1Fresh_2_FD_187473 | JGI IMG/M metagenome (GOLD analysis project Ga0209464, IMG submission 187473) | Wetland sediment microbial communities from St. Louis River estuary, USA, under dissolved organic matter induced mercury methylation -... | ecosystem: Environmental > Aquatic >...
ATGGTTATGGGGTTGTAAACCATTTTGGTATCGAACCAGCTGTAATCTTCGGAGAGGATAGCAACGAGCGTAGCTCTCGTGCTTTGTCAATACAAGAGGCTTTTGCAAGGGCTGGAGTTAATGCGATAATTCCTAATGATATTGAGGCAGAGGCTTGGAAGAAGTTTCTGTTTATTTGTAGTAGCGGACTTCTCGCTGTTTGTAGGTCAACTTACGGTGCGGTAAGGGAGATTCCAGAGACAAGAATGATGCTCGAAGGGCTGCTTACCGAGGTGTACAATGTTGCTGTGGCAAAGGGGGTAAGGCTTAATCCCGAGATTGTTACTTCTACAATGACGCTAATTGATACGTTCGATCATGGTACTACTTCATCGTTGACTCGCGATGTACTTGAAGGAAGACCTTCAGAGCTCGAGTATCAGAATGGTACGGTGGTAAAGCTTGGTAAAAGTTTAGGAGTTGCTACTCCTATCAACAGCTTTGTTTATAGCTGCATCCTTCCGTCCGAAAATAAGGCCCGCAACCTAGCTAAATAAGTGGTTAGCTAGGCTCTAAATACCAATCAATTAGCTATTTTAGCATCCTGCTAAGGTTTAGCTCCACTTCTAAACTTTGGTAAATTTGATTTATGCTACTGATTACCAATAAAAAAGCACACTTGTCATAACTACTAATAGGGATGAAAAACTACCTTTCTTTGCACCTTAAAGGTGAGCAGCTCTTTCCATACTGGATTTCGACATACCTCTTGGGAATTGTTCTTGCGGTAATTTACTATGTTAGATCGAGGGCTATCCTTGCTGGCGATATGTCTTTCGACACTTCTCTTATGATAGTTCTTACAGCGCTACTGTTGGTTGCTGTTTACTACATCTACTTTTACTACTCAATCCGGTTTACTACCGAATCTATGGAGTATAAGGGTGAGCGATTCGAGGTTTCGTACACAACATCGCAGTTTTTAAGCACCTTTTTGCTGGGGCTGTTTCTTAGCCTTATTACATTCGGCTTGTACATTCCTTGGCTTATACGTAGTATCGTTACGTTTTTTCTAGAAGGTTCGAGCTATCGAGGCGTTAGGTACAGCTTTTTGAGCGACGGTCTTACCTTATTTGGAATTATCACCCTGCTAATTATTGTTCCTATAATAGCTATATCGTTTATAGGCATCATTATTTTTGGACTAGATCATCCCGAGAAAAGTAGCATGCTGGCAAATGTTTACCAGCTCATAATTATCGCTCCCTACTATACGCTCTTGTCTAAGTGGTTGCTAAATGCAAGGTATGGCGAATATCGTATCTCGTTGAAAGTTAGCATCGCTAAAATGGCTGCATTTATATTTGGGCAGATAGTTCTTACCATAATTACGGCAGGTATTTATTTTCCTGTTTACATGCTTAAGATGTACCGCTATGTGCTCAGACATATCGAGTGCGTAAATGGTGAGGGCGAGCAAGTAAGGCTCGATTACGATTTAGATGCTGTACAAGATTGGCTCTTTACTTGGGGTCAGATCCTGCTTACCATAGTTACCTTAGGTGTGTATGTTCCGTGGATGTATGCAAAGGTTACTGCTAGGGTTCTTGGAAAGACTTCGGTTACAGAATAAGATATAGCAGCATAGCTGTCTCCCAAGAAGTACGTATAGGACGTGCGCATTACGGCTAGGTTGAATTACAAGCTGGCCGTATTGGCATTTCGTGATACGCAAAATGTGGATCTTGATAATTTTGGAGAACCTTCATCTTTGGTATGATATAGTTGCTAATTTTACCATCATCCTTAACAAGTAAGCAATGGTTCGAATTCTACTACTAGTTGGTGCAGGTGGGTTTCTGGGTAGCATAGCCAGATATCTTGCAGCACGCTATATCCAGCAAACGTTTCTATCGCCATTTCCTTTGGGGACTTTCTGGGTTAACGTAGTAGGATGTTTTCTTATAGGGCTATTCTACGGGCTATCCGAACGATCTGGTTTTATGAACGATGAGCTCAGAATCTTTCTTACGGTTGGATTCTGCGGTGGGTTTACAACCTTCTCAACCTTTGCGAATGAGAACTTAGGACTACTTCGCGATGGAGCTTTCCTCTACTTTGCAGCCTACACTTCGCTAAGCGTATTTGTAGGGCTGATTGCTGTTTATCTGGGTAACTTATCTACTAAAATCATTTAGGATATGAAGCTAGGTCCTGCTATTTTGATGCGTGTTTACATTAGCACTACAGATAAAATAGACCATAAGCCACTTTATGAGGCTATTGTTTTCTTTGCTAAGCAAAATGGGATAAAAGGTGCAACCGTTCTTAAAGGGATTATGGGTTATGGAGAGAGTAGCGGAGTTATTTCGTCGAAAGGGTGGGAGGTAACTGAAAAGCTTCCTGTTATAGTCGAAATTATCGATCAAGCAGAAAAAATACATCTGTTTGCCGATTTGCTTATGCCGATGCTCGAGAAATCGCAGAAGGGATTTATGGTTACCTATACAAATATAGAGGTTGCCATGGGGCGCGAAGGGCATAGCTAGGAATCGTTGTGCTGGTAAGACAGCATTGCAGTAATCAGTAGATTTTTATTCTTCTACAACAATAAAAGAGGGGTTTACCGTTGCAGGTAAACCCCTTCATGCGTTATTGGGTAATGGTTTAATAGCTAGTTAACCTCTATAACTATTGACGAGTATGGTGGAAGCGATACCGAATATGCTCCGTTCTGCTGTAAAACCTTTGCGCCACCTTGCTCGGCTACTGGAGCTTTTACACTAGAAATGGACATCGATTTGGTGTTAGCTCCAAAGTTATGAATAACCATAAGCTTCTCCGTATCTTTTTGTCTGAAGTAGTAAACAAGCTCAGAATCAGGCTGGCTGTTGATGTCGCCGTAGCTGAGGTTACCAGCTGCAAGAGCTGGGTAGGTATTTCTAAGCTGCATGAACTTCTTATAAGTTGCATAGATGGACGATGCGTCGTCCATTTGCTGAGCAAGCGGTGTAACTGTCGAATTTGTAGAGAACGATGGTACTCTCCAGGTTGTTCGGTAGGTATCCGAGCCGGTTGTCCATAAGAATGGTTCTCTAACATTTTCATCTCCAGTTGCTTTAAGTCCTTTCATTCCAATCTCTTCTCCATAGTATAGGTAAGGTTGTCCGGGCATTGTAAGCAGTACGGCTGCAGCAACTTTTGCGCGTCCTATAACCGAGCTTAACGTGCTTAGCGTCCTATCTTCGTCGTGATTAGAGAGCTTCGTAGCATTGATATAGCTTGTGGAGTAGCTATTGTAGGTGTTTAGCACATCCTGAAAGTCTTTTGGATACCACTTTGCATACGTGGTGTTGTTTAGAAATTCGGTTAGCTTCCAGTAGGCTTTGAAGTTAAAAAGTGCAGGGAGCGATTTAAAGTAAGGTGCCACTACTGGTGCATCATCTAGAACTTCGCCAACAAGGTACACGTTAGGCTTGTACTCCTGCATCTTAAGGTAGAAGTTCTTCCAGAAAGCGTAGCCATCCGAAGCATTCGGATCTTGCCACGCATGCTTTACTGCATCCAGCCTAAAGCCATCTACGCCTTTGTCTAGCCAAAATTTACCAGCATCGTTAATAGCGTTAATAACATCTGGGTTGGCTAGGTTGAGGTCTGGCATCTGATCCCAAAATGCATTGTAGTAGCTGTATCCATCCCCATTGTTGTACCATTCGCCAACATTGTAGGTTTTTACTGTAGGAACTTTCCCTTCGCTAATCCAAGTGCCTATAGATCCGTTTGGAGCAAAAAGGTACCAGCTACGGTATGGACTAGTAGCCGAACTTTTGGCGCTCTGAAACCAAGGGTGTTGACTTGAAGTGTGGTTTATTACAAAGTCGATGACAACCCTAATTTTTAGTGAGTGTGCCTTTGCAAGTAGAGCCTCAAAATCGGCCATGGTGCCAAACTGTGGGTTGGTGCCCTTGTAGTCGGTAACATCGTAGCCATGGTATGATGGAGAAGGATTCATTGGGGTTAACCAAATTCCCGAAACACCTAGCGAGCTTAGGTAATCTAGCTTATCCGTGATACCCTTAAAATCGCCAATCCCATCGCCATTGCCGTCGGCAAAAGAGCGTACGAATATCTCGTAGAATACATCTCCCCTCTTTTGTCCATCCCAAGTACGTTGCTGGAATGCAACCTCTGTACCCGAAGAAGGTGGATCTGTTGGGGTTGTTGGCTCGCTATCGTTGCTTTTAGAGCAGCTCGATAGTATTATTGCAGCAGCTGCCGCAAGTATCCATAGCTTTAGCTTCATTGTCTTTTGTGTTAGTGCTCTCTATATCAATTCAAAATGTAGAAAATTGTTTGCCACTTTAGCTTAAATCTTACAAAATAGTGGCTCTAAAAATAGGTTTAGGAAAACAGCTTAGTTTCCAAGCTGAGAATTTAACCTTTTCCTATCTGCAATAAGTCCATCTATTATCTCAGAATAGCGGAGTGCCTTAGAGTTGCCAGAGTCGATATAGGAGGTAGAAACCCATTTTTTTGCACTTTCGTACTCTCCAAGCACTTCGTAGCCTAGCGCCAAATTGTAGGCAATTGCGCCTCGCTCTTTAGGTTCGGTTGCCGAGCTGTAGGCTTGAAGCCAAACGCTAACAGCCTCTTCCCAGTTGCTTGTAAGTGCTAGTCGTTCGGCCTTTACGGCAAGGGCGCTTTTACCTTTAAACATAAGCCTATTTTCCCAGTATCTGGTAGGTATAAGCATCCTCGAAAAGTTAGCACCTAAATCGCGACTAACATTTTCCATCGCTTCATTCTTTTTCATAAGCTTAGAAGCCGCTTCAAGGTAGGTACGCGCACTTTGCCTCCACTCTCTATTGTATCGGTACGAGTCCTCGTAGCTAATAGACCTGTTGAGGTTGTTGTATATCCTGAATCCTGCATTGGCCGAAGCTGTTCCGGTTGCATAAAAAAGAGGTTCGGTAGTATTATTTACAACAACCTTGTCATTTGTTTTTGCAGCTTTACCGGCATTAAGCAGGGTATAGTCCGAATCGAAAAACTCGAGCGTAAGTACAGCATCAGCACCTGTTCTTCTGCAGATGTCGGCTATGCTATTCCAAGTTAATGCTGGTCCGAATGAGGTGCTGGTTGGATTTCCGCTAGGGAGCTCCTTATCGAATGCAACAACGGTAAACCTACTGCTAGAGCTTAGCTCTTGCATAACGCCCTGTATGCAGTACCTCGAAAGCTGTGTGTCCTTTCCTGGAAGTTCGCCAGTAAGTACGCCTTCAATAACCGACTTTTCGTTGCCAATAGATCTATTTACAATTACGATACGCTTAATGTGCTGATCGATAGCTACTCTTGCAGGGCGAGTTGTTAGCACCTGCATATTTCTTGTACTACTACAGCTTGATAGTACAGCCAGTAGAACAACAGCCAGAATAAAACGAGTTTTCATAATCAATTTAAAAAGAATTGCAGGCAAATATACCCTAATAAGGCATAGCTACCTGCATTTTCGGTCGATTTAGCTATTCATTTCATCCATTCCACTTCTGCCAGTGTAGGTTTTGCTCGTTCCACTTATCTAGTGGAGCTGTGTTGGTAGTAGGGTAGCCTATTGGTAGTACATTTAGAGGGATGATGTGCTCAGGAAGCTCTAGGATGCCCGATACAATATCCATTCTATCTTTGGCAGGATAGGCTGCCGTCCATACTGCACCTAAACCTAGCGCCTCTGCTGCAAGAAGTATGTTCTGCGTTGCTGCCGAACAATCCTGTATCCAAAACTCCTGCTGCCAGTCATCGAGCGCTTTTTCTAGATTACCGCACACTACAATAGCGGCAGTAGCCTGTTTAAGCATTTTGGCATAAGGAAGTGCCTCTCCGAGCTTATCCAATGCTTCTCTGTCGTCAATTGCCACAAATGCCCAAGGTTGCTTGTTAACAGCTGATGGTGCAGCCATTCCGGCAGCTACGATGGTTTTAAGCAGCTCTTTTCCCACGCGTTTATCAGAAAAGGCTCTTACGCTTCGACGATTCATAATTAGCTCTATTCCATTTTTCATATCCTAATATGTTTAAGCAAGTGTATTTTACAGCTAGGGTGTCCAAAAATAAGTAGCACTTAGTACGATTTGCGAATTACTACATGGGATCATAGTCAATCTTACTCGTAGAATTACAGCAATATACGTATGTTTTGATGCTTTTTGGACACCCTTATTTGGTTGTTGGCTGGATGTGCGTTTGTTAGTTCTTTAGCGAGTTTAACAGCTCTATTAGCTTGTTTGCCTGAACGGTTGCTCGTTCTTCAACTACCTCGGCTGTATTGTAAACGCCTGGAATATAAATCATACCATGGCCAAACACTGGTTCTTCGAACTTCATTTGGGCTAGGTTGGCTGTTTGGTGTAGCGAGTTAAGGAAATCTTTAATTTGGAAATTGTTGTAGCCTTCGGCGGTGTACGACTCTTGTGGTCCGCCTACCGTAAACGATAGTACGAACGATTTACCCTTGAGCTTATCGCCTTCTGGACCGTAAGCAAAGTTGAAGTTGAACACATCGTCAAACCATTGCTTTAAGATGGCTGGAATATTGTACCAGTAAAAAGGATACTGAAATACAATTACATCTGCGTTTAGGAGGGCCTTTTGTTCGGCTTCAACATCAATTTTAAAATCAGGGTAAAGCTCGTAGATGTTTCTTACCTCTACATTGTCCACTTTGCTTGCTACGTTGTTTACGATTGTCTTGTTGGCAATCGAACTTTCGTAGTTTGGATGGGCTAAAATGACGGTTGTTTTCATACGTATTTATTTAACTTTGTTTGTACATACAACAATTTGATTAAAAAAAACAGCTAGCGTTCAAGCAGCTGGTTTGCTTTAAAAATGGACGAAGTAAGCTCGTGCGTAAAATCTTCGCCTAAAACCTCCTTATACCTTTCATACACTTTAGATAAAGCATTATCTATCTGACATCTAAAGGCTTTTCCCTTGTCGGTTGGAAAAACGTACACCATCCTGCCTTCATGAACCCTTTCGATAAGCTGCTGTTGGTCTAGCTTATCTATGAAGCGAGTCATGGTTGATGGGGTAAGGTTCATCAGCTTGCTAAGCTCGTTCTGTGACATTCCTGGTTCGTCAACTATTTGTACAATGAGGTAGCCATACGACGGTGCAATGCCTGTTTGGGCAAAGGCCTCTTCGGCAAGCTTGTTGATGTTGCGTACAAGCGAGTTTGCCGTAAAGAAAAGGCAGTGCTGCTGGTATGCTTTACACGAATTGTCCATTTTTGCTAGTTAACGATGCAAATATACTACTATTATTTGTATATACAAATATCGAATGTTTTTTTATGATTTTTGGTTGATTTTTAGCTTTTTAGCGATTTTGTTCTTCAGGATAATGGTGGCTTACAATCTATGATCCAGCATATTATACGGTCGTACTTATTTTAGTGATAGGTAATCTAGTTAAGATGTGTGCTCCGTACTTTTGCTACTTCTATTTTACCTCGAGGGCTCTTTTTGCTCGATGGTAAAATTCCTGCAGCTCCTGCTTCTTTTCGGGAGAGTGGTTGCTCCATTTAACGCCATCTATTGCACCTGCTAATCCGTATAAAAGGCTTAGGCATGCACCTGGATCTAAGGCTTGCAGGCGTATGAAAGCCTGCTCGTAGCCAGCATCCTTTAGCTCTGCAAAGGTGGTAATGCCAACTTCTACCAGCTTTTTTTCGGTGTCTTTACCAATGTTAAGCTGCTTTGATAGATCGCTTTTCATTGAAAATTATGGGTTACAACTAATGCTCTTTGACTTTAGCAGATGCTACTCGATAGACAGAAAGCTGCCATCAATTATAAGAAGCTTTACTCCTGTCTGGGTACTCGAACGATGCGAGCTTAAATCGTCTGATACGATGTAGGTCATTCCTTTTGATAGGGTAACCTTATCGCCATCTTCCATCTCACTTGTAAACTCACCTTCAAGGCAATGTACTATGTGCCCCTTTTTGCACCAATGGTCGGCCAAGTAGCCTTTGCTGTACTCCACAATGCGAACTCTTAGTCCATCGAGCTGTAAGGTTTGCCATAGGGCCATACCTGTTGTTCCTGGATGCTCGGTTTTGGCGATGCTGTCCCAGCTTACTACTTGAAAAGGATACCCGCTTTTGCTCATAGTTTAAGTATTATTTTAGGCGAAGATACCCATTAATGCTGTTCGATCAACAAAAATTTTGCTGTATTAACAAATCTGGTTTGAATAGGGCTGCTAGCGAACCGATTTTAGGCCTCCATCTACATGAAATACTTCGCCTGTTATCCATGATGCTTTTTCGGAAAGTAGGAATGCGGCCATTTCGGCGATATCGGCTGGTTGCCCTATGCGTTTTAGCGGATGCCTGATATTTCCTTGCTCAACCTTATCGGGTGTGCTAAGCAGCTTTTCTGCCAGTGGTGTTTGGGTTAGCGATGGTGCAATACAGCAAACTCTAATGGTTGGAGCTAGCTCTGCTGCAAGCGAACGTGCTAGTCCTTCTACTGCTCCTTTGGCTGCGGCAATGGATGTATGAAATGGCATGCCAACTTGTGCTGCTACGCTACTAAAAAGAAGTAATGATGGAGATTGCCCCTGTTTTAGGTTGGAAAGGTACTTTTGTGCAACCCTTACAGCACCCAAAACATTTACTTCGTAGTCGTTAAGCAAATCATCGGTGGTTATTCGGGTAAAGGGCTTAAGCGTAATGGTTCCTGGGCAGTAGGCAATTCCGTCTAGAGGTTCGTTGATGATGGGCAATGTATCGGGATTTTTTATATCTGCCGTATAGCTTAGGAAGCTTTGCTGGTTTTCAGGCACATTGCTGTGGGTGCGACTAATTCCGATAACATTGCAATCGTGACTTATGAGCAGCTTGGTAAGTGCGCTACCTATGCCGTGGCTCGACCCAACTACTAGTATTGTTCGTTTCATACTTTTGAGGTTAGCTTATGGTGGTTTAATGGGGTATATGTGAAGCTGCAATTCATAGCTCGGAATGATATGCGCTTCATATAGGTTTTCCATTGCTATCGTAATGATAACCATCATGCTCCTAAATTTGTTTGTTGAGGTTGGGTAAAGCTACACAGTACCAACAGAGGCAATGCTCACCTTGCAGGATGTTGAGCTAAGCAGCTCGGCTGCACACGATTCGACTGTTGCTCCTGTCGTTATAACATCATCAACAATTAGTATGTGCTTGCCTGCAGCGAGCGATGGTTCTGGAACTTCAAAGATGGAACGAACGTTTTGGTAACGCTCAACTCTATTCTTTCTAGTTTGCGTTTCGTTGTTTTGCTTCCTACGTATAAGGTTGGGCATTGGGGTTGCGCCAAGTGCTTCTGCAACTCCATCTGCAATAAAATCGCTTTGATTATAGCCTCTTTTCTTTTGCTTTTTGGGGTGCAGCGGAACGGCAACAACAATATCAACATCGCTAAAATGGCTATTTTGCTTTATGTTGGAGCCAAGTAGTAGTCCAAGCTTATAGCCAACGTCTGTATTACCTTTATACTTAAGTAGATGTACTAGCTTGCGTATCTTTGTTCCTTTTCTAAAGTGTAGCAGCGATGTTGCTGCTACAATATCTACCTGTCCCCAAAATTTCTGGGCAACGGGATTGTCGTTGTATTCCCAGTATCTTGTATAGGGTAATGTTGCGATGCATTTGGTGCAAATGGTTTGTTCTCCCTTAAGTAGAGGGGTACGGCACGATTGGCAAACTCGTGGAAAAATAAGCGATAAAAAATCGGAAAACCAGCTCATATAAAACCTAAACGATACGATTCAAACTTATAATTGCCTATGAATATACGCTTTATTCTGTTTTATCAATAGCAAAAAAATTCATATTTTGAAAAAAAATTTACGCTATGGAAAGATATGCCATCAGAGCATTTAAGTTTACCATCTACTTTTACATTTTAATGAGCTTGCTGCTTATTTTGTTTTACTTTGTTCAGGGTGGTGAGAGGATATCGTTTGATATCTATTTCGAACAGGTTGGCTTTGTTAGGATGCTAATTTTTGGTCTTGCTTTTGGCTTAAGCTACCCGTTTATTGGCTTTGGCAAGAAAAAGATTTACCTGAATAGGCCTTTTGCACAGGAGAAAAATCATGTGGTAGATATTATGGCGCAGTATGGGTACGAGCTTACCTACGAAACAGAGGTGTCGCTCTTCTTCCGACCAACTAATAGGCTAAAACGACTACTCGATCAGTTTGAAGATACCATAGAGGTTGATTTCAAGGATAATCCTATAGTTCTTAAAGGGTTAAGGAAGCGTATCGTTCGAATTGGATTAGCTCTAGAAAGCTTTATTCTTAACGAAAAGAAATAGTAGCGTTTGTAAACGTTACTACCTTAGGCTACCAGCATATGTTTGGTGGCCTTTTTAGTTAATAAGACACACGATTACCGACACAAGACACACGATTTCCGAAAAAACTAACGCAGAGACTCAAAGGCACAGAGCTGCACTGAGTTAAATCTTGAGTTGCTTTTCCGGCTAACGACTACCGATTCCTAGACACCCATCACTTCGTTACTTGTCACTGAAATTACAACCTACCAGCGGCGTACAACGTCCGTAAAGAGCGCAACCCTACCCCCGTAAGCACCGTGGCGAAGCCACACCAGACCGTACGAATTCTGTCTGCGCGAGGGAGCATCTGCAAGCAACCGAGCCGTGAAACGTGTCGCCGCCAGCAGCAGCGCAGCGTAGAGCGGTGGGGCGCTGGCGCGAACGAGCAAGTTAATTCGTACAAAGGTTTTTTTGGTTACTTTTTTGACCACAAAAAAGTAACGGTAGGAAATGCATATACCTACAGCTAGACTGGATAGATACGATTTGCGACACACGATACACGATTTCCGAAAAAACGACTCCCCATTTCCCGTTACACGTTACCTGTCACTAAAATTACACCCCAACTATTTTCTCCCCCGAACTATGAATTGATCCAATACAATCGCTAGATAATGGGGAGTTAGAGCATAACCATTTGGGTATCTTAACATAAGATTACAATTGTACGGTCAACCTTTTGCTTTCGTAGCTGTTAGGGGGCAAAACAACGGACAATGTTATACAATAAACTAGGCAGAGATGAGCTTCAAAAACGGTTGGATCATGAGCCGTTTGGTAGAGTAACCTTCAGCTTTTATAGGTATGTAAGGCTCGACGATCCTTTAGCCTTTCGTAATATGATGTTCGAGCAGCATAGCGATTTGGGTTGTTTGGGAAGAATTTATGTTGCCAAAGAGGGAATAAATGCCCAAATGAATGTGCCAGAGCATAATCACGATGCATTTATGGGCTGGATGTCGAAAGTTCCACAGCTTGCAGGTATGCCCATTAAGTATGCTGTTGAAGACGATGGGAAGTCGTTTCTGAAGCTAACGATAAAGGTGAAGGAAAAGATTGTTGCAGATGGACTAGACGATGGGGCGTTTGATACATCGAATGTTGGGAAGCACCTTTCTGCACTCGAGTTTCATGGTTTAGTTGGGCAAGAGGGTGTTGTGGTTGTTGATATGCGCAATAACTACGAAAGCGAAGTTGGTAGATTTGAGGGAGCCATTACGCCAGATGCTATTACATTTAGGGAGGAACTTCAGCAGGTTACCGAACTTTTAGACGATAAAAAGGACAACAAAATACTGCTATACTGTACAGGTGGTGTGAGATGCGAGAAGGCAAGTGCCTACCTCAAGCATAAGGGCTTTAACGATGTAAACCAGCTTTATGGTGGAATTATTGAGTACGCGCGTCAGGTTAAGGTGGCTAATATTGAATCGAAATTCATCGGAAAAAACTTTGTTTTTGACGCCCGAATGGGCGAACGTATAACCAGCCACATTATTGCAAGCTGCCATCAGTGTGGGGCGCCGTGCGATACGCATGTAAACTGTGCAAACGATCAGTGCCACATGCTTTTTATTCAATGTCCTGAATGTGCAAAAAAGTTTAGAGGGTGTTGTAGCAACGAGTGTTCCGACGAGCTGGTTAACCCTACGCAAGGTAAAGGTGCTCCATTTAAAGGGAAAAAGTGGCGACGATATACAGGCGAGATAACATTGCTATACAGCCGTTAAGCTATTTGTTTATAACGTATTTCCCAATTTTAGTTTTTAGCAATTCAACATCAAAGCTGCTCGCTACCTTTAACGTACTGAGCAGCTTTACTTTATTAAGAAGAGATTGATGGAGCAAACCAAAAGTTTTTGGAACGAGCTAGGACATCCCATTTTTACCCTTGCACCGATGGAAGATGTTACAGATACGGTATTTAGGGAGGTGGTGCTATCGGTAGCAGACCCTAAGCTGCTTAACGTTGTATTTACCGAGTTTTGTTCTACCGATGGGTTATGCCATGCTGTAGGACGTTCTAAGGTTGCACATCGGTTGTTGGTATCAGAATCGGAGCGTATGCTGCTTAAACAGCTCGGAGTTAAGCTTGTTGCCCAGATATGGGGATCTCGTCCAGAGAAGTTTGGTGAGGCGGTAAGGTGGATTTCAGATAATTACAGCTTTGATGGAATTGATATTAATATGGGATGTCCTGCTAAGAAGATTGTAAAGCAGGGGGGATGTTCGGCTTTGATTGCTTCGCCAAACCTTGCCAAAGAGATCATTGCGGCTACGCAGGAGAGCACTTCGCTACCTGTAAGTGTCAAGACACGAACAGGGATTTTAAGCCACCAAACCGAATCGTGGATTACCAATCTGCTCGAAATGAGCTTGTCGGCAATTACGCTACATTGTCGTACGCAGAGCGATATGTCTGAACGGCCAGCAGACTATGCGCAGATGAAAATTGCTACAGAATTACGTGATGCAATTGCCCCTGGCACAGTAATGATAGGTAATGGCGATATCTTTACCATAGAGCAGGCTCGGCATTTTGTTGCCCAAACAGGTGCCGATGGAGCGATGTTTGGGCGGGGGATATTTCAAAATCCGTGGCTTTTTGCTAAAGATAGTGCCATGCCAACACCCATACAGAGGATTGACCTTCTGCTTAAGCATGCTCGGCTTTACGAAAGTACATGGGGTAGAGGTAAGAATTTTTCGATCCTTCGTCGCTTTTTCAAGATATACGTCAACCAGCTTCCTAATGCTGGAGCTTTGCGCGGAAAGCTTATGCTCGCAGAGTCGTTGGAGGAGGTGGAGCAGATAGTTGGAGAGATAGACTTTTCGTCTATAGAAAAGTAGCGGGTTGTGAAGAAGAAGAAAGAGGGTGTCCATAAAAGGAGAAGCACGTTTCACGATATACGTATTACGATATGTAAAACCTCATTACAGTAGGTTGAGGAACATTTTCATACTACCTGCAACGTGTGTCGTGCTGCTTTTTGGACAGCCCCATCCTTCTAAGTATGCTACTTTGTGCCTAGTGGTAAAATAGCTTTACCATAAACCTCGTTCAAAATTTGAGCAACGCAGGTGTAAAGAGCCGAACCACCGCAGAAGATACCTACCGCACCGCCAAGCTGTGCAATAGCTTCGATACCTGTAAAATCGGCAATTGCTAGCAGTGCAAAAAGACCGATTAACGATCCAAATACAATCTGCATTGCGCGGTTCATCTTTAGTGTTCCTACAAACATAAAGGCCGAGAAAACGCCCCATACGGTTAGGAACCACCCCATAGCTTCGGGAGTTGGCTTTAGCGAAGCGCCCATTTCAGAGCGGCTAAATAGCCAAATAAATACTAAGGTAATCCAAAATGAGCCGTAGGCTGTAAAGGCTGTCGCTCCAAAGGTGTTGTTCTTCTTGAACTCCATTACCCCAGCAATAAGCTGAGCAATGCCGCCAACAAAAATGCCCATTCCTATAATCATAGCGTTAAGCTCAAATAGCCCAACGTTATGGAGGTTAAGCAAAATGGTGGTCATGCCAAATCCAAGAAGTCCCAATGGTGCAGGATTTGCAGTCGTATCCTTCAAAGTTAGGATACCCTCATTTCTTTCCATAAAATAGTAGATTAAAATGCCGTTCAGTCGGCGTGCGAAAATAGAACGGCTTTTCGACAATTCAAATAGGCATATGAGCTCTTTATGCGCTAGCTGGTAGGTGTTTAGCTGTAAAGTTGCTAGCTGTTTGCCTCATTGTCGTCCTTTTTTTGCGTTAGCACAAGCAGAATAATAAAGTATAAGCAACCAGCTCCAATTAGTATCCCTCCCGTTCTTTCCATAATGTAGCTATCTCTATGGATAATGCTAAATCCATAAATAATAAGAAGAGCAGCAATTACCGATAAAACTTTGCGAATCATTGTAGAATTGTTTTTGTACTGTAACATAAAGCTCGACAAAATGTTTGAGGTAGGATATGTAGCTGTATTGGTAGAGATAAATTTCAAGCTGGCTTTTTTATGGCATCCCGATTTAATGCGACACCCGTGATCCAGCTAAACGAATAATTCTTTCGGATTAATCTTCAAGAATTCCTCCTAAGGAATCCCTCCTGTACCAACCAGCAATACCTTATCAGGATGAAATTTCTGGTTGAATATCCCCATCCCTTCGTTGTTTGCGCTGGCGCCGCTTTTTACTTCTAATCCGATTACTTTATCTCCTTTTTCGAGTATGAAATCTACCTTATTATTACCCTCTCGCCAGTAGTAGGGGTTATACCTCTCGGATATGGAATGATTAAGCAGATGAGCACCTACTGACGATTCAACCAACCTACCCCAAAGCTTTGGGTTTACAATGGCGGTCGAATAGGTTTCGTTGTCTTGTGATGTTAGCAATGCATTATTAAATACCTGAAACTTTGGACTTGACGACCGTTGTCGGATAACGCTTCCGGCATACTTTTCCAACCCGCCTAACAAACCACAATCAGATAATAGTTTGAGGTAATTAGCTAAAGTTGTTGTATTTCCTGCATCTTGTAGTTGTCCAGTAATGTATCCTTATCCCATTGCTGTTTGACAACTTCGCTCCAGCGATCTATCTTTTGTATCTCATCGATTACAAGAAGATATTCCGAGGCCCCAGACGCTTTCATTTTTAGTCTAGCTGTCTCCCAAACTTGCATCAACCAAGCCGAATTGGTTGCCGAGATAGCATCAGCCGACTCAGATACATACGATATGGATAGTTGAGATAGTAGCTGATTCACCATGGTGGTTTTACCCACCTGACGAGGACCAAGAATTACCTGTATGAACTTTCGAGGTTCTTCTATTCTTGATTTAACCTGCTTTAAATAAGGAAGTTCGTACATATCTAAATAAATTACTCAATGCAACAAGTAGATTTACTCAAAACTATTGAATACTCAAAATAAGCTGAATGTTTTTGTCTGATTGTTCTTCAACGAACTACTTATTTGATTCGCTGGTTGAGATGCTCAATAAAATGGGAGATGATGCCAATAAGATACGCAGCAATGGGAAAGATGCGAAATTGAAGGTGTGACTTGAAGGGTAGGAGGTTTTTGAAATTATGGGAGTCACCAAACAGATATTGCAAACCTTACGTGAAACAGGTAAATTAGAAACGTTTAGATCTTGTGCTTGCTCCTACTTTGTGTAATGGCAGCATTATGCAGCTTGGTTTAAACAACCCATCACTTTAAACTTATTGATTATGGATTTAGGTAGCTGCTGTGCTGTTCTGTTTGTAGCTAATATTGAGGCTTCGAAAAAATTCTATATAAGCTTGCTTGGATTTGATGTGGAGTACGACTTCGGGAAGAACGTTGCATTTAAGCAAGGGTTTGCCATTTGGGAGTTTGGTTCAGATCATATTATTGCTCGAAGGCTAGGTGTAGGTACGTCTAAGGATCGTAATGTTAATAGGTTTGAGCTGTATTTTGAGGTGGACAAGCTGGAAGTTGCGTACAAGCACCTGAAGGAGGAGAATGTTCGCTTTTTGCACGAGCTGCACGAAGAGCCGTGGGGACAAAAAACTATGCGTTTTTTTGATCCAGATAACCACCTAGTTGAGGTTGGCGAAAAGCTAGCTGCCTTTATTGGACGGCTTTACAGGGAAGGATTATCGGTTGATGAGATAGCCTTGAAAAGTGGAGTTTCTATGGATGATATTCGACGATTTATTGAGCCATAAAGCTTAACCATATTTTTTATTACAAACCATAAATACCACGCTATGAAAAGATTAGCAATTACCACTTTGCTTACTATTTTAGCCTCTTTAGCATTTGCACAAACCGCTCAGGTTACCAGCTTTAGCGAGCTTATGGAGGCCTTAAAAAAGGGTGTTGCAGTAAAAGTTATTTTCGACTACGAGAAATGCCAGCTTATCTCCGATAACGAGGTGGCAGATAAGTCGGTGCAAGCTATTGGCGGAATGAGGTTGGATACCTGGGAGTTTTTTGCAGCAGGAGCGGTTAAGAATAAGGAGGCATTTATTGCTTTTTCGGAGACTAAAACTATTTACCATCCAACACGTAAGGTGTATGTTTACAACTACGTTAAGGTAAGGGTCGATGAAAAGAATAGGGTAAAGATTACAGCAGAGTATATCGATCCTAAAACTTGGGAGGTTACCATGACCGAAAACTTTTTTACGGAGATATCGGATGGTAAAAATGGAAAAGGAGCAAGCTTCTTTATCGAAAAGTAGTTTTAGTAGATTTTGGCAAACAAACCACACCATGTGCTGTTTACAAAGTTAGTGTTAGTTGATGTCTAACTTAATAAGGCTCTCAAATGAAAAAGAACATGGGTGCTGCAGATAAGGTTGCACGTCTTTTGGTTGCAATAGTGGTAGCAATACTTTATCTAGCCAACGTAATTAGCGGTACGCTTGCTATTGTACTGTTGGTTATTGCAGTTGTATTTGTACTAACCAGCCTTGTAAGCTTTTGCCCTCTTTATACGCTTCTTGGCATTAATACATGCAAAAAACGCGACTGAAAGTAGGGTAAGCTGCTAGAAGTTTGACAAGTATTTATACATTTGTGCCATATTTCTTCGGGGCAGGGCGTAATTCCCTACCGGCGGTTAAAGTCCGCGACTCCTCTATAGAGGACTGATTTGGTGAAACTCCAAAACCGACAGTTACAGTCTGGATGGTAGAAGAAATGAGCTGCGTAGAAATGCGTTACTATTGCTATATATACCCCGAAGGATTTAATCTTTCGGGGTTTTTTTATGAATAATACAAAAGAAATGAGCGAGTTGGTACAATTTGGAGTGAGCTTTAAAGAGCGAGTTGATAAAGCTGTAGAGCTGCTTAAGCAGGGTAAGGGCATTTTGTTGGTTGACGATGATGACCGAGAAAACGAGGGCGACATTATTTATGCTGCAAGCAATATGAGCGTCTCAGATATGGCCCTTATGATTCGCGAATGCAGTGGAATAGTTTGCTTATGCCTTACACCAGAGAGGGCCGAAATGCTAAAGTTACGACCTATGGTTAGCAACAATAGCAGCAAAAACCAAACGGCATTTACTATCTCTATCGAAGCAAAAGAGGGTGTTACTACAGGTGTATCTGCAGCCGATAGAGTTCAAACCATTAGGGTTGCAACCGCTAAGGATGCCAAGCCCGAAGATCTAGCCCACCCAGGGCATGTATTCCCACTAATCGCTAAAAGCGGAGGTGTATTCGAACGACGAGGGCATACCGAAGGATCGGTTGATCTTGTGAGGCTTGCTGGGTTAGGCGATGCTGCTGTGCTTTGCGAGCTTACAAACCTAGACGGTACTATGGCTCGTATGCCCGAAATAGCAGCATTTGCTCAGCAGCATGGCATGACAGTAGTTTCTATCGAGGATTTGTACCAATACCGAAAGGCCACCGAAGTGCGGTAGGCGTTAGCAGTATTTCTGTAGTAGGATATCCTTCATTTTTGCCACCCCTGTACTTGCCTTTTCGTGGATGTAGGTTACTCTGTTACCTATAGACGAAACGGTCACATCATTATTGGGGTCGATAAGGTAGATGGGAGTTTCGCGTGGCGCATACCTGTAAAGGCTGGCGGCTGGATATACGTTAAGAGATGTCCCAACAACGGCAAAAATATCGGCATCTGAGGCAATATCTATTGCTAGCTCCATGGCTGGAACTGCTTCACCAAACCACACGATATTAGGGCGGAGCTGCGATCCTAGCTCGCATTTATCGCCCAGGTTTACATCACCCTCTGCGGTATAGATCAGGTTCGGATTTTGGGTGCTCCTAACTTCAGTGAGCTTACCGTGCAAGTGGATTACATTTGTGCTACCTGCCCGCTCGTGTAGGTTATCTACATTTTGGGTGATAACAATCGTGTCAAAATGCTGCTCAAGTTCGGCAAGTATCCGATGTCCTTCGTTGGGTTCGGCATTTTTAAGCTGCCTGCGGCGTTCGTTATAAAACCTAAGCACCAGCTCAGGGTCTCGCTGCCAACCCTCCGGACTAGCAACATCTTCAACGTTGTACTCCTCCCACAGTCCGTTCATATCTCTGAACGTCCTTAGTCCGCTTTCGGCGCTAATTCCAGCACCCGTAAGCACCACCAACTTTTTCCTTTCTGTTGCCATACAATTTTTCTACATTTATGGAGGATAACAGGTATCTTTGTTGTCCTATTCCAACTTATAAAGATAGCTCAGGGCAATGATAGATAAAACAACTGTTGACAGAATTATTGATGCCGCCAACATTGTTGATGTGGTAGGAGAGTTTGTCTCCCTTAAAAAAAGGGGGGTAAACTACCTTGGCAATTGCCCCTTTCATAACGAAAAAACCCCCTCGTTTACGGTATCGGCTGCTAAAGGAATTTACAAATGCTTTGGTTGCGGCAAGGCTGGTAACGCTGTATCCTTTATTATGGAGCACGAGAAGCTCGAATATGTGGATGCACTAAAGTTTCTTGCTAAAAAGTACGGTATTGAGATAAAGGAGCGAGAGCTTTCGAAGGAGGAGGTTCAGGAAAATAACGATCGCGAAAGCATGATGGTGTTGTCGGCATTTGCTCAGAAGCATTTTACCGATACCCTATTTAACCACATTGATGGTAAAACAATAGCGATGAGCTACTTTCGCGAGCGGGGATTTAGAGAAGATATCATAAAAAAGTTTCAGCTAGGTTACTGTCTTGATACTCGCAGCGCATTTTCGCAATTTGCTGTAAAGCAGGGGTATAAAAAAGATTTTCTTGTAAGGACAGGGCTTTCGGTAGATCATAATGGCGATTTGTTTGATAGGTTCCATGGTCGTGTAATGTTCCCAATTCATTCGATTAGTGGAAGGGTAATCGGATTTGGTGGTCGTATCTTAAAGAACGACAAGAAAATAGCGAAGTACCTAAACTCCCCCGAATCGGAAATCTACCATAAAAGCTTTACGCTATACGGCATTTTCTTTGCCAAAAAAAGCATAACCCAAGAGAATAGATGCTACTTGGTAGAGGGTTATACCGATGTGCTTTCGATGCATCAGGCTGGAATAGAAAATGTTGTAGCCTCTTCGGGAACGTCGCTTACAACCGAGCAGATACGGTTAATTAAGCGTTTTACATCCAATGTAACCGTGCTTTACGATGGCGATGCGGCAGGTATTAAGGCCTCGCTTAGGGGTATTGACATGATACTTGAGGAGGGTCTGAATGTTAAGGTTGTTCTACTTCCTGATGGCGAAGACCCAGACTCGTTTGCGAAATCGCATTCTGTAACCGAGCTAAAGCAGTATATAGCAAGTAACGAGGCCGACTTTATCAGCTTTAAAACAAAGCTACTCCTAAACGATGCTGATAATGATCCTATAAAGAGGGCTGGTCTTATCTCTGAGGTGATGCACTCCATTTCGGTCATCCCTGATACCATTATCCGATCGGTTTACATTCGGGAGTGCTCTAAGCTTTTTGAGGTTGCAGAAGTGACTCTTATGCAGGAGGTTGCTTCGCTAAGAAGTAAAAAGATTGGAGCAACGGTTACGCAGAACACCAACCTGCTTCAGCACTCGAAACCAGAGGTGCATACGCCTGCAATTCCAGCCTTTGTAAACAACATCTTTTGCGAAGAACAGGAGAAGGAAATCATATACTTCTTGCTAAAGTATGCTAATGTTAAGCTATTTGCTTTTACAGATGACGATGGCAACGAGCATGAGATGACGGTAGGGCAGTACATTATCTCAGAAATTGCAAACGACGAGCTGGAGTTTCTCAACCTAGAATACAGGCAAATTTTTGACGATTATGCCGAGCTTATTGCCAACAACGAAGAGCCAAAGATTACCCACTTCATCCACCATCCAAATTTAAAGATAAGCGAGCTGGTTATTAACTTGCAGTCGGAGGAGTACGTGCTGAGCAATATCTGGAAGAAGTTTGGAGCAACCGAAGAGAATGAGATTGATTTCCTTTCGGCGGCAGTTCCTAAAGCTGTTACTAACTATAAAGCTAAGGTTATTGCATTGGCAATAAAAAGCTTGAGCGAAGAGCTAAAGGCAATTGATGAAGAAAGCTTTGAGGAGGTGATGGTGCGAATCGGTGCGCTTATACAGGTAAGAACAGAAATTGCAAAGCAGCTTGATAGGCCCGTTTTAAGCTAAAAAAGCCTACATTTTAAGGGATAGATGGCGCGCATGGCTTTTAAGGATGGATATTTCTGACATAATTACTAACATTACAGAAACTAAGAAGGCTTTATGGATATGTTGAGGTCTATTTCTAAAGTTGTTGTTGCTTTTGCGGCTTGCTCGCTGGTTTCGTGCGGGGGCAATAGCGGTAATGGGCAAAACGATTTGGCGGTACAGAACAAAGATCAGGTTGTTAGGGATGTAATAAAGTATCCGATACCTACACCCGATAAGATAATAAAGGCACTTAACGATGCGGAGGCTCCTTACATCCTGTCGCTTTGTAACCCCATCGAAAAGATCGATAAGTATATTACGGATAAAGACAAGGCTCTTAACCTAGGTGTTTACGGTGCAAATTTAAGCTACTCCAGCACCTATGGAATGAAGCAGGAAACCTTAAACTATCTAAAGGTATGCAAAAAGCTTATCGACGAGCTGCAGATATCCACCGAGTTTAATTCCTCTTTTGCTGAGCGAGTTGAGCAGAATATCGACAACCGCGATTCGTTAACAAAGATCATCACAAACTCGTATGTAGATACCTATACATTTTTGCAGAATAATGGAAAAGACTATCTTTCGATTCTCGTAATGGTTGGAAGTTGGGTTGAAGGACTCTACACAACCGTCGAAATCGCGAAGTCAACTCCAAAAAATGAGGTCTTTTTAAGAGTAATTGCGAATCAGAAGCAAACATTAGGTAAGGTTTTTGAGTTAATGGAAGCGAATAGGGAGAGTAAAAATGTGGAGGAGACTTTAAAGCTTCTTCTTCCTTTGAGACTCGCCTACGAGCAGGTAGAGGGCGAAACGCTTTCTGCTGAACAGTTTGAAAAAATAGCGCGAGCTACATACTATGCTCGCGAATCCATTGTAATGTAGCTATGAACAAACAATTTGCATATTCGTTTACTTGTTGTTGTTGCATCACGCATCAGCACAGGTAGATTATGCACAATACGTAACGATATTGGCCCCCTACCTGCACGGTAGGGGGCTTTTTTTTTACAAAAAGCCAAAAGAAAGAACGGACAAATTAAAAATAAATGACACGAAGAGAGCAATCGGTTATCGATCTGAGATTAAGGCAGCTAGAGGTAGTGGTTAGGGCCAAAAACTACCACAGTCGCCTTATATCCTACGTGCATCCGCATGTGCTTTGCGAAACGTTATGCTATCCTTCTAAAATAGAATCGGAAGAAGAGCTTAAGCGCGAGCTTAGTAGCATTCTAGCCTTAATAGACGAAGACCCAAGTACCATACCACAAACGGTAGAGCTGCTGTTTAGCCACCTACCGGAGGTTAGGAGCAGGTTGATGGAAGATGCGGATTTTATTGCAGATAATGATCCTGCAGCATCGTCGGCCGAAGAGGTGGCGATGGTCTACCCTGGGTTCTTTGCCATTGCAACCTACCGTATTGCGCATTTGCTATATGTTGCAGGAGTACCAATCATTCCCCGAATATTTTCGGAGCTTGCGCATAGCAAAACAGGAATTGATATTAATCCTGGTGCCCATATTGGCCATAGCTTCTTTATCGACCATGGAACAGGGATTGTGATTGGTGAAACCACCATTATAGGCAATAGCGTGAAGATATACCAAGGTGTAACGTTGGGAGCCATATCGGTACATAAGGCAGATGCCGCTGTTAAGCGTCATCCTACCATAGAAGACGATGTAACGATATATGCTGGAGCCACCATTCTTGGCGGCGATACTGTTGTAGGAAGAGAGAGCATTGTTGGCGGAAATGTGTGGCTTACCGAAAGCGTTCCGCCTCGCTCGAAAATCTTCAATAATATGGAGTCGAAAATTGTTTACTGTAAAAATATGTGCAAATGAGAGCAACATCTATTGTTGACGTGATAGGGAACACCCCACACGTTAGGATTAACAAGCTTTTTGGAAGCGATTTTGAAGTATGGGTTAAGCTAGAGAAGCAGAACCCCGGAGGAAGCGTGAAGGATAGAATTGCGCTTTCGATGATTAGGGATGCAGAAAAGAGAGGCATTCTTACTGGCGATTCGATAATTGTAGAGCCCACTTCGGGTAATACAGGCGTGGGACTAGCCATGGTTGGTGCTGCTCTTGGCTACAAGGTTGTGCTTGTGATGCCCGAGTCGATGTCGGTAGAACGTCGTGCGATTATGAAAGCTTATGGAGCAGAGCTAGTGCTTACTCCTCGTGAAAAAGGCATGAAGGGGGCAATTGAAAAGGCCAATGAGATTGCAGCCGAAAATCCTAAAGTGTGGATTCCGATGCAGTTCGAAAACCCTGCTAACATCGCCATCCACGAGGAGACAACTGCAAATGAAATTCTAGCCGATTTCCCTGAAGGGGTTGACTACCTAATTACAGGTGTAGGAACTGGGGGGCATATATCGGGAGTAGCCCGTGTGCTTAAGAAAAAGGTTCCTAACCTAAAGGTATATGCCGTAGAACCTGTAAAATCGCCGGTTATAAGTGGTGGACAACCATCGCCTCACCCAATACAGGGAATTGGAGCTGGCTTTATTCCTAAGAACTTGGATACTGCTTTGCTAGATGGTGTAATACAGGTTGATGAGAAAGATGCTTTTGATTACGCTCGAAGAGCAGCTGCTAGCGAAGGTTTGTTTATTGGCATTTCGAGCGGAGCATCTTTGGCTGCAATTGCTCAAAAGCTACCTGAAATAGCAAAGGGAGCTAGAATCCTTACCTTTAACTATGATACAGGCGAAAGGTACCTATCGATACCCAACCTATTTGTAACCGACGAACCTTCGTCGCTATAAACGTAGAAGAAAAGCTTCATTCCAGAAGCAGAACACGTATCACGATATGTGTATCACGAAAAGTTAGTCCAACCCATATTGGGCAATGGTAGGTAACATTTCGTGATGCACGATACGTGTATTGCGTAAGTTTTTGGCGATCAACTAATTTTACACCAGCTAGAGCTGCTACTTGCTAGGGTTCAAGATCCAAACATCAGTTCCAAGCTTGCGCTTAGCAGAGTTGGCTGCATTTACAGCTTCTCGGGTAGAGCTATAGCTCCCAATGCTAATTCGTATGCGACCCTTGATAGGCTCCATTATTTGAGGTGTAAATCCTTTAGACTTTAGTAGCTCTGCCATTTTTTGGGCCTCCGCAGCACTGGGTACGCTAGCCGCAATAACGTTGTAGCGTTTATCTCCAGATGCGCTGGAGTTTGTTTGAGCCATAACCCTATCGGAAGCAATTTTAGGACTTGTACTTGCCTTTTGAGGGGTGTCGCTTGCTTTGGTAGCAGCATTTCTATTGCCAAGGTTCAGCTTCTCGTTGATAAGCATTTCCATCTCATCCTTAGTCATTGGTCGTTTTGCAATTTCCGAAGGAGCTTTGATTACCTTTTTTACAGCATTTTTCTTAGCCGCGCTGTCAATCGCTTGTAGGTTAGCACGTGCACTATCAACGCTAACGCTATCGTTAGCGGAAATCGTGTCTTTTACAGCACCTGTAAGTGTTTGGTAGTAGGTCGAATCAGCATCAGAAGGAACCTTTGGTGCGGTAACTGTTTCATCGTTATCCGGAATAATGAAGCTAAATATCTTTGGGTTGTAGTGGTAAAGCGCAACGAAGCTAATCGCCAATACACAAATGATTACAAGGAATGTCCAAATCCATCCATTCTTACCTTTTTTTACAACAATTTCCTCATCTGGAACACCAACCGATTGGATTTTAATGTTTGGAACAGGAATATCATCGGCAGAGGCTTGGCTTGTAGGAATGAAAGGAGGAGGAGTAATAGTAGGAGCTGCTTTAACTTCATCAGCGATAACCTCAACCTTTACAGGTTCTTCCTTTACTTCAGGTATTGATGCTTCCTGAACAATAGCGGGCTCTGGATTGAAGCTCGGGGCCTCTGGTATTTTAGGTTCAGCAGTAACTTCGTTTGGCTCTTCTGCAATGTCATCAATTAGCTCAAACGGTTCCTCCTCGATTGCATTGTGGCTCTCAGCAGATTCCGCGGTAGCATCCTCATTGCTATCAGGTTGCTCATTGGTAAGCTGCTTATTTCCAGCAATACTTATAGTTGGCAGTCCGAACGACTCGCCAAGGTTGCTGTAGCTCGAGAAAGGAAGAAAAATAATAGTTCCAGCGCCAATTACACGTAGCACACCCACACCTTCCAGCTCCACCTCTTCGCCATTGTGTAGCCTATTCGAAATCTCCTTCCCGAAGTTGCAAACAATTTCGAGAGCCTTAGCGGTTGATACCCCTTGACGGCGAGATATGTGCTTAACAAGAACCGAATAGTTTGCCCCTTCGTTGTAGCTAAACTTTATGGTTTTAGAGGGAGGGGTAATTGTTCCCGTTGCACCATCGATATGCGCAGGCTTACTCACAAGCTCGAAAGTGCCTATTTCTGGTAGCACAACCTTCTGCTTTGTGAAGAGTAGTTCTTGAATGTAATGGCTAATATTCACAGGAAATTTTTTTACAAAATTATTAAAAAAAGTCCTCTCGGAAACTCCAATTAATTTGCGAGTTTATTACTCCTTAATAATCAATATAAACTAACAAAAAAAAATTGAATAAAGCGAAATAGTTAGTCCATTTTCTAGTATTTATCCGCTATGAGGCATAGTATATAGCCATAAATCGGAGCATGTACAGCTGCAAAATAGGTATAATTGGGCAAGCAATTGCGGTAAATATCGGGGAGCTTAGCACATCAATAAGTACCAAGATGCAGAAAATCGCAATAAAAATTGAATCGAGTAGCATAAAAAGCCACAAGTTGCGAGTGCTGATGGGTGGTATTTTTTGAAGGAGCACAGCTTTGCTAATAGTTACCACAAAAAAATGGTACAGGCAGATGTTGAGAATGATAGGAAAAATCCCCCCGAAAATGGCAACAATAGGCTTATGCGAAAAGCTAGAAAAAAGCGCAATAGCACCAATAAGTACAAACAGTAGCGTGTTGAGGTATAGTTTTTTATGAGTTCCAACCAGCTCGACAGTCCACTTAAATGATAGGGAGATAAGGTAGCGTTTAAGCATTACACGAAGTTTGGCAGCAAATATAGCTGTTCTTAAGAAAGAATTATAGCGTAACAAATTGGCCAATTTATGCACAGGCAAATTCCCGGTTTTTTGACCGAATAGGCTAATAATTAGCAACCATGCCGATATGTTTTATCCTATAGGGCTGAGATTGCAGCATTTACAAGATGTTCATAAGTGCAGTACTTAACATATATCTGTTGATAACTTTTTTGTGACAGTTTAAAACTTTTGGTATTGGTAATTTGAATTCTATACAAATATTACGTTATTGCAAGTACAGCCAAAAAACGACAGATAGTCGAAGTTCATTGATTTTTGAGAATAAGTATAAACAACTTTAAACAAGGTAGCTATGCGAGTTTTTATTTTTGATGAGGATGTGCTCAAAAAGCTATTGATTGAGGCCACCTACAGGTTTCTAGTTTTCGACGAACAAAATTCCTACTCGTTGCCATTAACCCACAACCTAACCGCATCATCGCGGCATTTTATGGCAACAGACCCTAAAGATGGAGAAAAGAGTACGATACTAAAGTATAGTGCAATAAAAAAAGTAGTAGTTGACGATAAAGAGTTCTTTGTTAGCTAGCTATGTAGTATAGAAAACGGCGACAAAGCAAGCTCTAATGCTTGGTAATCTTTTACCAAGAGAGGCTCTGTCGCCTTTAATCCTTCTTAGATCCTCCATATTTTTTACAAAACGTTGTTAGCAAATTGTAAACATTGGTTGACAAACTGATGTAATGTCGGATCAATTTATAATTCGGGGGAGAAAATAGTTGGGGTGTAATTTTAGTGACAGGTGACGAAGTGACAGGTGACTGGGAATCGGTAGTAGGGAATCGGTAGTCGTTAGCCGGAAAAGCAACTCAAGATTTAACTCGGTGTAAATCTGCGTCCCTGTGTCCCTGTGTTCGTTTTCTCGCAAATCGTTATCTATCAGCTTAGCTGTAAGCACATAGACCTCCTACCGTTACTTTTTTGTGGTCAAAAAAGTAACCAAAAAACCCTTTGTACGAATTAACTTGCTCGTTCGCGCCAGCGCCCTGCCGCTCTACGCTGCGCTGCTGCTGGCGGCGACACGTTTCACGGCTCGGTTGCTTGCAGATGCTCCCTCGCGCAGACAGAATTCGTACGGTCTGGTGTGGCTTCGCCACGGTGCCTACGGGGGTAGGGTTACGCTACTTATGGACGTAGTATGCCGTTGGTAGGTTGTAACTTCAGTGACAAGTAACGAAGTGATGGGTGTCTAGGAATCGGTAGTCGGAAAAGCAACCAAAGATTTAACTCGGTGTAACTCTGTGCCTTTGAGTCTCTGCGTTAGTTTTTTCGGAAATCGTGTGTCTTGTGTCGGAAATCGTGTGTCGCAAATTCTAACGGTCCACCTCAATTGTCAATTGATTCGTAATGTGTATTTTTGTCTAAATTTTGACAGGCTACATGGAGGATATATTCAAAGAGGGTCAGCCACGAAGCGCGAAGCAGTGGATAGTTGAGCATCAGGTTGGGTTGCTGAGCACAGTCGTTTTTCACCTGGTATTGCTGCTAGTTGTGCTTATACTCAAGCTTAACCCAGTCCCTCCAACCGAAACGATGGTTGCTCTCGAGCTGGTTAGTCCTTCGCAGCTCGAAAAAGCAGAGCAGAATAAACCCCAGGAACCACCAGTAAAAAGTAGCGAAGCACAGCTTCCGTCTACTACCCCAGCAAGCAAGGCTTCGGAAGTTAGAAATGTTGCCGTAAATAGCAACCTAAATAAGCTTACCGACAAGCTTGTTGACGACAAGTTTGGGAAGTCGAACCCCGTTTACGAAGAAGCTAGAAGGTTAGAAGAGCGCATGAGGGCCAACCAGCAGCTATATAAAAAATCGTTGGAGGCCGATAAGCAGAACAATCAGGAAGCAGGACAAGGATCGGCAAGCAGCAGATCGAGTAGCGAAAAGGCTTATAGAGGAGCGTCCGTTTTGTCGTACTCGTTAGAAGGGCGCCAAGGAGTAAGCCTACCTGTACCAGCCTACCTTTGCGAAGGAGGTGGAGATGTTGTGGTAGATATTGTAGTAAATACTAGAGGGCAGGTGGTATCGGCATCAATATCGGCACGGAGCACCGCAAGCGAATGCCTTTTTGCCGAAGCAGTACGTGCCGCAAAGCGCTCACGATTTACCATCGACGAGAAGGCCCCATCTAGCCAGAGAGGTTCAATAACCTATCGTTTTGTAGCGCAGTAGCCCTAAAAGGCGGCCATAAGCAGGTCGATGTCGCGCGAAGGAATGTTGTACACCTCGCCAAGATAGCTGTTGGTTAACATCCCATTAAAAACGTAAACGCCATTACGTATTCCAGTATTCTCTTTTAGGTAAGCTTTGATGCTAGGGGCATCAGCAATGCATTCGAGCAGCGGCATGTAAACGTTGCTAAGAGCAATGGATGCAGTTCGAGCAACCCTCGAAGTGATGTTGGGGATGCAGTAGTGGATAACATTATGCTTAATAAAAGGCGGTTCGTTGTTTGTTTTGTACTCCGAAGTGGCAAAGGTTCCGCCCCTATCAACCGTTAGGTCAATAATAACCGCACCATTTTTCATTATTTTAACCAGCTCCTCATCAATCTGAATTCTATTTTTGGAATCCTCCGGAATGCTAGTTGCAATTACGACATCGGCAGTTTTAAGTATTTTTTCTATGATTTGTGGGTGATAGTTGCTCGTATATACCCTTTGGCCGAGCAAGTACTGAATCTCGGTAAGCCTTTTTATGGAATGGTCGATAATTTTGACTTCGGCACCTAAGCCCAAAGCTGCCTTAGCAGCATATTCGCCAGCAGTACTGGCACCCAGAATCACTACTTCGGCAGGAGTAATGCCCGGAATGCTTCCGAGAAGCACGCCTTTACCTTTGTTGGTAGTGCTCATAAGCTCGGCAGCTACCAGGATAGCGGTAGAGCCAGCAAGCGAGCTCATCGAGCGAACGATTGGGTAGCAGCCATCAACATCCTTAATAGCATCGGAGGCGATTGCTGTTACCTTTTTTTGCATTATTGCCTTGATAAAATCGGAAGTGTACTTGTTGAGGTGGAGCGATGAGATGATGGTTTGGTTGACGTTCATAAGAGGCACTTCCTCAATGCTAAACGGAGAGACCTTTATTACCACATCAGAGGTAAACACCTCGCGAGCCGACTGTACGATGGTTGCCCCATTTTCGGAGTAGTGGAGGTTGGAGAAGTTGGCATTAACACCAGCATCAGCTTCGATAACCACCTCGTGCCCACGTTGAGTTAGCAGCTTAACCGCCTCGGGTGTAAGCGGAATACGAGTTTCGCCACAGGTGGTTTCCTTCGGAATCCCGATGGTAAGCTTTTTAGTTTTTCGGGTTACCTCCAGCATCTCCTCTTGAGGGTTAAACCCCCATGCAAAAGGAAAGCTAGACTTGGTTTTGCTATTCTCCTCTACCATAACACTGATAGTTAGTCTATTTGTATCTCTCGTGTACCATCATTTAATACCCTAATGTACAGCTTTGCAGCATCATCGGGAATAAGATCTTCAATAACTTCGGGCCACTCTACAAGGCATAGGTGGTTGCTAAAGAAGTACTCCTCGTAGCCAAAATCGTAAGCCTCCTCTACTTTGTTAATGCGGTAAAAGTCGAAGTGGTAGATTGGGTCACCATTCGGCAGCTGATACTCGTTAACCAACGAGAATGTTGGGCTATTTACCACATCGTGCACACCAAGTGTGCTGCATAGATGCTTTACGAGGGTTGTTTTTCCAGCACCCATCTGTCCGTAGAGCGCAACAATCTTACGATTACCAATAGCCTTTACAACCTGTTTAGCAGCATTGTCTAGTTCGGCTAATCCGTTAATAGCTATAATCATTTACTTTATTAGTGACAGTATTGCATTTTTTGCAAAGGCTCAACCTAATTATACGCAAAGGTTGGCCAAAGGTTATAGCTCGATTTTACAGCTGCTACTTTATGTAGCTCTCCATAAAGAAGCTGGCGTAAGTGTCGAGCGTTTTTTCTTTCTGTAGCAGGTTTAGGTTCTCGTTCGATATGGCAAATATCGCAAAAACATCTGCACCTGTTTGGCTAATAAGCGATTGCTTCTCTACAAGAACATAGTAGTACTCCATCGCCTTCTTCTTGTTTTCAAAAGGGGTAATGGCAACAATAATATTGCTATCGTCGTAGGGAAGCTGCTGTATGTTAAGATCGGCCTCGGGCATAGCCTCGAGATTGAGCGATGTTAGGTTAAACTTAAGCTGGTTAAAGCTTACTTTTTTGGAGATGATGATGATAGCAGTGTGCGCACCTTCAGAAGGCATATACTTAGAAGCACTATTGGGAGTAAAAGGAGTGGCAACAGCTGCGCTTGTTGGCGTTTCGCTAGCAGCATTAGGAGCTTTGCTTAGCGCCTCTAAGGTTTCGTTGTTGAGGCTTGTTAGGTACTCTTTTGCACTTTTAGCGGCTTCGCTGTTTGGAAAGGTATCAATAATTTGCGCTAGCTCTTTGCGGTAGGCATCCTTTCCGTTTAAGCCTCCGATAGCCATTGCTCTTACTAGCGATAGCTGTGGTGATTTTTGTAGCGTGCTATCTTTTTGGTAGCTACTAAGTAAAGCAAGGCAGTCGGCAAACCGTCCTTTGTTGAGCAGGTCAACACTTTCGGTGAGTGCCCTGCTCTCTGTTTGATTTTGTAACGAGCTACCCGATGCCGATCCGCTTACCGACTGAGCAAGCTCGCTTTGAGGGAACTGCTCGACAATAAGCTGCTTATACTTTTGGCTGTTTGGGATGTCGTTAAGCGCAAGGTACGAACGGTAAAGGGTAGAGTAAGCCCTTATCAGCGAAGCTTTTGAAGCCGTGGCAAAGTTAAGCTGACCTAATACTTCGATTGCTTTTGTTGGGTCATCTATATCCGACCGGTAAGCTTCTGCAATGCTTACAAGAGCAGCCTGCTTTAGCTCCTGCATCTTAGCCTTTTCTGTCGTAGTTTTTGGGATATCCTTTAGGTAAAATTCGCGTGAGAGCGGAGACAACTTCTCCTCATGCTTTCTCTCTTCCTGTTTCTGTTCTTCAGCCAGCTGCTCGATTGTGCCCTTATTTTTTCTACGCCAGTTATCCTCCAGCTTTCGTTGCCCCCATCGCATTTTAAACTCATTAGCCCCAAAAGCAAGAGTAGTTTGGTTGTAGAAGTACCAGCTGCCGGATTGGTTGCTGCTAGTATTCAGCGAATTTTGGTTTAAAAGAGCTTGGCGTTGAAGGTTTTCTTCCTCCATGCTACGAGCATTTGCAGCATGGATATCAGCAATCTTTTTGTCGATAAGCTTATAGAGGTCGTTAGCGGGCAGCTCCGAAAGAGCTAGTAGGCTGTCGTACCGATAGTAGCTGCGTGTATTTTCGGCAAGAGGCCCAAGCTGGGTTGCCTTACCACGTATCTCGGCAAACGAAGGATGCGTAGGTTCGATGTTTGTTGAAGCGCTATCGTAGTAAGACTGAGCATGCACAAAGTCGCGCTTTTCAAAAAGAATATCGCCAATAGCAGCAAAGGTTAGTCCCTTTTGATTTGTGCCAGGAATGCTAATATCTAGCGACTTACGAAAATTTTGCAAAGCCTCTTCGCTTTTGCCATCCTGCTGGTTAATCTTACCAATAGTATAGAAGATTTGGTCTCTGTAGGGCGAGTTCTTCTCGTTACGAGCCATTTTTAAAAGGAGCGATTTCAGCTCGGCCCTACTGCCGCTGGTGTAGGAGCGAGCTTCGTTTAGCTGAGCGTTAAAAGCCATTTCGTACGAAGGGGATGATTTTGCAGCTTTTCTAAAAGTTTCGGCAGCTTGCTGCTTTTTATTTGTTTTGAGGTACAGCTGAGCAAGAATAAAGGTATAGCGCGCTCTATCCATCTTGTTAGGCTCTAAGGTTGCAGCAGCCTCAAGGTTTGGGATAGCATTGGCGAAGTCGGCCTTCTTAATGTAGAAGTCGGCCCAAGCAGCTTTAAGCAAAGCCTGCTGCCTCGATGTTAGTCCTTTTACGCTGTTGGCAGTGCCTAGCGCATCAGCATACATCACCATATCGTTTTCGGCACCTGCGATTATAGCTTTCCAAATAACGGCATCAGCATACGAATTGGCATTTGGGTAGTTAAGCACAATTTGGTCGATTGCCTGACGCGACTTATCGTACTGTTGGAGGTAGGCATTTCCTTTCGCAATGTACAGGTACGCATCATCTACATACCTACAAAACTCCCGCTGGTTGTAAAAGGCTCTCTGCTCTTTGGTATCCTGCTTAGCATTTTTGGGTTTTACAGTTATAGAGTGGTACTTTACTAGCAACCCGCTCTTAAGAATTGCTCTCTCCATCCCTTCGTTAGTTTTAGAAGGAGCAAGCTTTTCGGAGAATAGAAAGATAGGAAGCGTTGTGGTATAGCTGTAAGGATAATCTTTATTTAGCTGCTTTACGCTTTCGTTAAAGCTCTCTTTTGCATTAAAAAGGTAGTTGTACCTTGCCGTAACGTTGTGGTAGGTACGAGATACAAGCGTGTTTTTTTGGGTCGAACATCCCCATAGAAGCAGGATTGATATTGCAAAGAGTAGCTTTTTCAAAATATACGGGTTTATTTAACCTAAGCGCTGCCTTACAGCTAGTTTTAAGCAGACAATTATAGCAAAAAAAGCTGAGTTAGAAATCGAGAAGCCGCAGCTTCGAGGTAAATTACCAAGGAGCTACGGCTTAAAATGCTTTACACGGAAGGATTGCTACATTAGCAGCTCATCCTCCTGAATGGCTATTACCTCAACAATTTCAGGAACATCGCGCTTGATAGCAAGCTCAATTCCGTTTTTTAGGGTCATTACGCTAAAAGGACAGCTTTTGCAGGCGCCCAGCAGCACCACTTTAACAACCATTTCGGGGGTGACTTCGACGATTTTTACGTCGCCACCATCATTTTTCAGGAATGGGCGAATGGTGTCAAGAGCTTTTTCAATACGTTCGATAACGTTGGGGTTGGCATCCATTGAAGTAAGAGTTGGTGTTTAGGAAGAAAGCTTATTTAACTCAGCAATAGCGTTTTGAGCAATTTCATCGAAGGTGCAACCAACTATAGTGTTGGATAGCGATGAAGGTACACCGCTATCTCCACCCTCGCAAACGCTCTGTACGATTGGAATCTGGCCTAGCAGAGGGAGCTTGTACTTCTCGGCGAGGTTTTTGCAGCCCTCTTTGCCGAATATGTAGTACTTGTTGTTAGGAAGCTCGGCAGGAGTAAACCATGCCATATTTTCTACTATACCAAGTATTGGAATATTAAGGTTAGCGCCAGTAAACATCTTTATACCCTTTATAACATCGGCCAAAGCAACCTCTTGAGGGGTACCAACAATAATTACACCATCAGGACGAAACTCCGTTGATAGGGTGATATGAACATCGCCAGTGCCAGGAGGAAGATCGAAAAGGAGGAAATCGAGCTCGCCCCAGTTAACCTGCTGTATGATCTGGCGAAGCGCATTGGTAGCCATTGGGCCACGCCATACAAGTGCATCCTCGAGCTTAACAAAAAAGCCAACAGATATTACCTTTACTCCGTACTTCTCAACTGGTTCGATCAGCTCTTGTCCCTCAACCTCAACCATCAGCGGTTTGGCATCCTCCAAGCCAAACATCTTAGGCATAGATGGTCCGTAGATATCGGCATCAATCAAACCCACCTTATAGCCCAGCTTAGCAAGGGTAACCGCAAGGTTGCTTGTTACGGTAGATTTACCAACGCCACCCTTCCCAGACGCAATGGCAATTCGATGCTTTACGTTCCCTAAAGCATTGAACGTTGCTTTTTCGCTCTTCTTCTTTGGCTCGCTTTCTTTTACAAGCTCAAGAATATTTCCCTTTATTTTATATGAAGGGAAAGCTTGCTCAATTGCTGTCTCGCATGCTCTTTTAATGGATGCGGCAAAAGGGTCGCGAGCTTTTTTGAATGCTAGCGTAAACTTGATATTTACCTCATCCTCAATCCTTATATTCTCTACCATGCCAAGGGCAACAATGTTGTCGCCGCTTTCGGGATGGATAACCTGAGAAAGTACCTTTTCTATGGTTTGATTGTCGATACTCATTTTTGCTTGTTGTTGGTGTAGAGTAGGCCTTCCAAAAACGGTGTATCAAGTACCACGGTTTGCGTATTGCCAGTGGTTGGCTACATTACAGTAGGCTGTAGTGTTTTTTGGCAATACTTGATACGTGCATCTTGATACTTTTTGTAAGGCTTCATTTCATTCTACAAAAATATTCTTTGGTTGTGCATATCGCAAATTTAGACTAATGCTAAATAACACATAAGCGACCAATTTTGTTACATCCCTGCAACAATAATCTTTTTCGAAAAGTGCTTGCCATTAGCAACAATCTCGAGAATGTAAACACCTGGTTGACTGGTTGGTATTTCGTAGTCGAATACATCGGCTGGGTTTACGTACTGGTTGCTACCCACCTTTCTTCCGGCCATATCGTACAGGTTAACAGTAAGTGTACCCCCAAAAAAGCTGT
>Ga0209464_10000064_pt1 | contig 34065 bp, 30 predicted proteins | sample DOMMetBare1Fresh_2_FD_187473 | JGI IMG/M metagenome (GOLD analysis project Ga0209464, IMG submission 187473) | Wetland sediment microbial communities from St. Louis River estuary, USA, under dissolved organic matter induced mercury methylation -... | ecosystem: Environmental > Aquatic >...
CTAAAGAAAAGGAGTTTATTGCACGTGTTTACAGCCTTTGCAGGTCGATCTCTATCGATTATGGAATAATGGAAAATGCGAGCAACGTTTACGTGAAATGCGCCGATTTTGGGTGGTCAGATGTTGGGACATGGAGCTCGCTGTTTAATAATTCTGGCAAAGACGAAAGCCGGAATGTTAAGGTAGGCGGCAATATCCTAACCTATCGCACATCGGGATGCATTATCGAGAATAAGACTAACCGACCTATTATTGTAGAAGGACTAAAAGATTACCTAGTTATTCAAACCGAGAACGCTACGCTAATAATAAACAGGGACAAGGAGCATGAGATAAAGAACTATGCGGCAGATGCGGAAATGCTGCTAAAAGCTAAGGCTACTATTTAGTATTGAAAAGCATAAATAACAAAAAAGGGAGCTCCAAAGGCTCCCTTTCTTAGTATATAAAATTCTAGTATTCCCAGAGATCTTGCTCTTTATCCATTATTTCGTTGGTAATTCGTTCTGATTCAAGAAGATTTGGAATGCCACCTACGGTATAGTCGCTAATATTTCTATCATCATAAACGTTAGCATACTTAACAACGTACGATGCAAACCTACGCTTCAAGAAAAGATCGTCAAAGGTATATTCTGGTCCTTGGTTCAAAGGGTTAAACGCCATTGTTCTTCCAAGTACCTTTCTTGCATCTGGATAGTAAATCCAAAATAGCTGCACTTTGCTAAGCTCGCTATCATCTTCAGCATCGGTAGAAGTTTCTTCATCGCCTGTTTTAAGCACCTTATTGTAAATACGAATTGGACAAATTCCAATAATGCGTACATCAAGAACAGACCTTCTTTTGTCTATAAACCACTCTTCCATTACCATAAGCTGCTTAACTTCGTTCCAGCGCCATTCGGCAGGAATAGTAACAGTGGTATCTGTACCCGCTAACGACTGCCTTTTTTCTTGCTTTTCTACGGCATCAAAGTTCTTAGCAATCTCCTTAAACGATAGCGTATCGGTAAAATCGGTATTAGAAGTACCATAAGCGCGTATAGCACCGTACTTAATGCTGTCAATCAGAACTTGCACAAAGCTTTGCCTATTACGCATGCGCACAGTTGGGTAGTATAGCGGGTGGTTGATTTTTTCCCTCAAATCTACAACTCTCCACACTCTCCAAGCTTTGTAAACATCTGCTTCTTGTACGGCATGAAAATCAAGAGGAGTGCGTTCTCTCGATATATTTTTAGTGTATGGACTTGTAGGTACAAGACTTGGCTTCTTTATCTCCTCATCTTGTGCCGTAGCAACATTCACACACATTAAGCCAACAACAAAAAGGATTGCTGAAGTTAAATGCTTCATTCTCATGGCTATCTAATTTTATATACTAAGTCTTGTAATTCTACTACTCTACCATCTGGCCCCGATGCTTTAATATCGGTGATAAATACACGAGAACCCGATGTTGTGTTGGCAAAAATTGCCTTTTGTCTATCGGTAAAGGCAGCACTCGAAGAGGATTCGCTCTGCTCATACCCTTCTCTATTTCTACCCGTAACAACAAACGAACGAACATTATACTTTAAGTCGAAGTCGAAATCCTGAGGCATTTCCGCCCTAATTCCTAACGAAGACATAAGCGATGCCTTGCTGATAGTCTTGCCAGAAGCACCATCTGCACGTGGAATAGGAGGAGGTAGCTGCTTTACCCTAAATGTTGATGAGCCCATAAGCTTTTCGCCACCACCAATTTTAGCATAAACACTAACCACACACTCTTTACCAGCACCTGGTTCAACTAAATAACCGCCATTTATCTTTCTAAAGCTAGAGTTACTAATCTTCACGCTAATGCTCTCGCTCGGAACACCAGAAACGCTAAGCTCTACAGGATTATCTACACCACGATAAAGAACGTTCATCTTAGTAGGAGAAACAGTAAACATAGGTTGTATAACCTGGTACTTGTACTCCTTTTCGTACTTTTGCATAACCCCATCAGGTCCTTTAACAGATACCTGACATTTAAGCGTTTTCTCGCCTAAAGAGTTCCCTAGCTCTTCGTAAATACCTTTCCCATCTTCAACCTTTTTCCCCACACCATTCACGGTAATTATCGGAAGCTGTGTTTTATCGTAGGCCGCAAGCATTATTTGCGCCTTAAACTTCTCACCCTTCAGAATGGTTGACGATTCGGGAACAACTACAACTTCGAAAGCATTAACACGCACATCCTGAGCATCAATTTGCTTAAAGAAGTGGTCAAGTAAAATAGCCTCGCAGTTCATTACATCCACCTGAATTTTAGAAAGGAGCGGAAGTGCTGATATAAGAGGGATCTCTCCAAAACGAGCATGTTCCCAAGTCTTACGCTCACCCTCAATATTTCTCGGAGGATCTTCGGTATCAAGAATTCTTGATATGGTATTTACTAAAACAGGAAACTTCTCCTTATTTTCAACTAAAGCAAGTAGCTCAGTTCTATACTTCTCTATCTGCTTTTTAAGTTCGAATGCTCTCCCCTTCTCTGTAGGACCAATTAAGATGCTAGCAGGTTTAGTAGTTTCGCCTTTAGAGTTAACCAAATTCCCATCTATTCCAGTTGTAGTAATAGCGGGAGAATCATCACCATCGGCAGCCTTAACCAGCTCAACCTTTAAATCTTCAATGTACTTTATTAGCTCAACAGATCGCTTCTTAACCACGTCCGACTTTTCCTTCCACTTACGAGCCTTTTCGGGCGTGTTGCTGTTTGCAGCATCAATCAAGTGGTAGTAATCCTCGTTTTTGGTTTTGAAGCTCTTTAGGGTTTGACTTAGCCCTTCGTCCACAAGAACAAAGGCGTTCAACACTTCGGCAGACACATTCAGCGCTAGCATTGCTGTTAGCACCAAATACATCATCCCAATCATCTTCTGCCTTGGTGTCTGTTTTCCTCCTGCCATAACTCTTCAGCTTTTAGTTTTCCTTAGTTGTTATGAACAGCATGGATTGCAGTAAGCATATTTCCGTAAACATCGTTTAGCGAGCTAATGTTAGAGTTTAGCGCATGCATACTTTGTCTAAACTTTTGGGTCTCTTCAACCGACAAACGAAGATCTTTAATCATACCTTCAACTCCTTGGTAAAGTCCGTTAGAGTTTTTAAGATGCTTATCGGTTTCTTGAATTTGAAGCTCGTATATCGAATTTAAAGTTGCTAAGCTTTTGTTTAGCACTTCGAGATTCTTTTGCTGATTTCCATTTCCAGCTTTTACCACTTCGAGGTCGGCAAGAACCTGCTTGCTCACCTTTTCGAATGAAGCAGCGAGGATATCGGCCGATTGGCTAATCTTTGCAGACAAGTCTTTAGAGCTATTGCTGATAGTACTTTCTACAACCTCACCAGCCTTAGCAAAGTGGGTTGACATAGAAGCCGCACTCTCCTTTAAGCTTGCAGATAGCGTTTCGGTAGCTTGCTTAACCCCGTCAACAAGTGCATCGCCCGCAACATTAACCGACTCGGCACCTTTCACATACGCATTGCTAAGAACATCAACCGAAGAACCTAACTTCTGAGACGAGCTACCAATTTGTCCATTAAGCTCGTCAACACCAGCAGATGCCTTTTGTAGCTTACCTGAGAAATCATCAACAACAAGAGTAACACCCGAGATATCTGCAATTTTGCTAGCAGCAACAGCAAGATCTTCAAGCCCCTTGTTAACCTTCTCTATCGAAGCATTATCTATAGATATGTCTAAGTTAGGGATGTTTACATTACCAGAGATATTACCTCCAGCTTGTCCTCCACCCATCATTAGCTCCTTTTCTTTCTTACGCTCTTGCCTAAGCTTATCGAGGGTCTCCTCATCTTTTATAGCAAGTTCAGGAAAAACAAGCTTCCAATCGTACTCTTCGTGTACTGGTTCGAAAGCCGAGAAGAAGAAGATTACAGCCTCTGTTCCCATCCCAATCACCAACATAGGGCCAGCACCAGGCCAGTGCATCAACTTAAACAAGGCACCTACGATTACAGCACTTGCGCCCCAACCGTAAAGCTTTGCCATAAAGTTCTTCCACCCCTCCGTCTGTACAAAATCCAACTTCCCTTTCATAACAAAGATGCTTTAAAAATTACCCCCCATTAACGATCTCACACAACGGAATCCAATATAGGAACGAGCAGTATCTTGATATTCGTAAGTACGAGCAGAAGCCTGAATGAAGTGTTGGAAATCTTTCCAAGAACCTCCACGAACAACCTTACGCTTACGAGCAGGCTTATCGTTTGGCTTAGCATGGTACTGATAGCTTGGGTTTAGGTCGTGGCTCAACGTGTACGCACTCTCATCGAAAGCATCGCTTGTCCACTCCGCAACGTTACCAGCCATATCGTATAGACCATAGTCGTTAGGCTCATAGGAAGCAACAGCAACCGTCTTAACACCACCATCATCAGAGTAGTTACCACGAAGAGGCTTAAAGTTGGCAATAAAGCACCCATGCTGGTTACGCGTATAGTAGTTACCCCAAGGATACATATTTAGGTCAACCCCACCTCTAGCAGCATACTCCCACTCTGCTTCAGTAGGAAGGCGATACTCATGAACAGGCGATTCTCCACGTTCCGAAAGGAAATCGCGTAGGTAGTTTGTTCTCCAGATACAAAAAGCATATGCCTGCTTCCAAGTGATACCAACTACAGGATACTCATCGTAGCTAGGCTGCCAAAAGTAGGTAGTTGTGGTAGGATCGTTGTAGGAGTACGAGAAGTCAGCACTCCAGCAAAGAGTATCAGGATAAACATTTACAACATCGCGCATTATAAAGGAGCCTCTATTACGAATTGGCTCAACCTTACCATCCGATTTGGTGATTGATCCCTCGTATTTCTGCTTATCGAAGTTGTACCTATTTTTCTTATTAGCAGCCTGAGGGATGTCATACCAGAAGTATTCGTAGTTAAGCTTACGAGTATCTATCTCCTTACGACGGTAAAACATTTCATCGCCTTGATAGTAAAGATCCTTAAGGATTTCCTTTTGATCTTCGCTTCGAGGATCGATTCGAGCTCTTTTATTTATTACTGGAGGATCAATAGGATTACCGAACTCATCCTCAGAAATACCGAACTCATCCATTCCGCCATTAATAAGCATAACTTTAGAAATGGAGTCGATAACATAGTTAACGAACTGACGGTACTTGTTGTTGGTAATTTCGGTTTGATCCATCCAAAAACCTTCAACGGTAATTGTCTTGGTTGTTGCTGTCATAGCGTATGACACATCCTCATCACCAACTCCTTGCGTATAAGAGCCATCGGGCACAAATACCATTTCAAAAGGAGGAGTTTCGGGAGTAGCCCTTCTTCCTTCAACACCAACCAGTTCACCACCTCCCGTATTTGAACCGCAACTACTCAAAAGAGCTAGTAGGGCGCACAATTGGAAACATCTTCTCATATTAGGTACAACTTTATAACGCTATATTTTGTCTTTCTTCACACACCTCTTTACAAAAATCTGATACTCTTATATCCCGAAGGAGCCTTTTGTCGCTTTAGCGAAAAAGAGTAGGTTAAAAAGAGCTCATGCGAACCACTCGAGTATTTCCCTAGCTTAGATGTTAGGTAGTCGTACGAATACCCAACGCTTAAGTTTTTAAATAGCCGAGCTCCAACAAGTCCAACAAGAGCATCATCAACCCTGTAAGAGGCTCCAGCCCATACAACCTGATTGTAGCTAAACACACCCGAAAGGGATAAGCTCGTGGCAACAAACTCGGTTTGTACTAAAAAAGACGGGCTGAATGAAAACTTTGACTCTCCGAGCTGCATTTCGTACCCCGATGTAACATACATGGTGGGTTTCATTACGTACGAAAGCTCGTTGGCAAGAATTTTTGGGCTGCTTAAATGGTTGGCGGATATCCCGCAATAGAACTTTGATGAAGTAAAGTACAATCCAACACCTAAATCTATTGAAGTTGAAGTAAACTTTCCACTACTAATGTAAGGCAACGTAGTGCTCGACTTTTTGGCTAGAGTGTTATCAATAATCCCATTCAACACACCAAATCCTATTCCAACTCCCAACTTGTTAATCCCCTTATCATCCAACTTAAACTGAAGAGCGTAATTCCCTCTTATCGTCAAATTTTTACTGTACGCAAATTTATCATCTGTAACCAATATTCCAAACCCATTTCGCAATTTTGAAATGTTAAAAGGAAAATTAAATCCTGCAGATGTACGCCTACCTTCCGCGTCAAGCCCCACCTGATGTAGTCTTGCGCCCCCAAACAGGTGGGCTAAATCGTCGCTCCCAACTGCCGCTGGATTAATGGTATGGGTAGTAAACATGTACTGTGAGTACTGTGAATCCTGCTGCGCATAAGTTCCAAGCCAGCACAAAGTGAAAAAGATAGCACAAGCAACTTTACTAACTACACTTTTCATCCAACGCATTTTGTTTGTGGTAAAATAAGGAAAAATATAGGTTTCAAACAAATTAACAGAAAAACTAATTCTTATTTTATGTAAAGAGGCCCTTAACCTCCTATCGTTCAAGACTAATCAATAACCTTAAAAAGTGCTATCCACCGAAACGGCAGCTCATGATGTTTTGCGGCTTCGTAATCTTCTGCGTCACAAGAAACCCACCTCCCTTCGCCATTCTGCGAAGGTACAAACAGCCACCAACGCCCTGTATTCTGGCTCTGTAGAAAATTCAGCGTTAAAGGTTCTTGCTCGCCGAGCTCGATATAGAACTCTTTTGATGCAAAAGCTGTAATGCCTGGGCGTTCATTCCGACGTGATGCTATTCCTTCGAAAATATGCCAAGCTGCTTGAGCAACCAATATGCAGTCAACCACGTTACCTGATAGCTGCTGCTCATTAAACCCGCCGATGCAAACACCCTCCATACCATCCGAGTAACCTGCATAACGCATAAGCTGGCAAAGCTCTTCGGCATAAAGACCGTTAGGAGTTGGGGATATACCCGAATCGAAATCCGACCTTTTAACAGAACTTAAATCGACAAAAAGTAGCGACGAGTCTCTTAGCAATGGTTCTGCTAAATGCATCGCACCTCTAAGCGATCCAAGACGGGCAACCTGAAGGTAGTGCTTTTCGAGCTGTTTCTCGGCACTAGCAGCGCTAAAGTATCCCTGTATCCCTAGGAAAGCGACACCTCCTCTACTGCTCAGAACAAAGCGCTTCACCTCTCCCCAGCTACTTTTAGCTCCATTAGGAAGGTACTCATTAAGTGACGATGTGATGATGCTTAACGAGGGTACACCTTGCAACATCCGTGCTTCGAAAAGGGCTGCTTGGTATATGGTACTTGATGCAACGACAATTGGAATGCAGCCTTGCTTAAAAAGGAGAGCAGCAACCTCGCGAAAAGAGGCTAGGTTGTACGCTTCATTATCGGATGTAATTAGATTCCCGAGGATGTAAATACTAAGCTTATCCCATGTAGAATACATTCGTCCAAGAACCTCTACAACATTTCGAGAGTAGCTATTTCGGCTATCATCGGACACGAAGAGCAGGACTACCGCACCAGCAGGTAAGCTATCAAATCGCTCATCACCTGTACAAAAATGCATCTCCGAAGCCACCGATTTGTCGAAAAACAGTGGCTTTAGGGCTGCACTATCAAATGGGACGAAGTGATCTGCTACTATCATTTTGCCTTTTTTGCGGTTGTTTTAGCGGTCGATTTTGCTTTTGTAGCACTCTTCTTGGTCGAAGCCTTTTCGGAGCTCTTTTTGGCAGCGGCTTTACCCTTCGATTTTGGCTTAACGGTAGATGCTTGAGACTTTATAAGAGCCACACATTCATCAGCAGTAAGCAGCTTAGGATCTGTTCCTTTCGGAATCTTATAGTTAGCACCATCGTAGGCAATATAAGGACCAAATCGCCCGTTTAAAACCTGAATTTCAGGATCTCCAGCAAAAATTTGAATAACCTTCTCTATATCGGCTTTACGCTTAGCCTCAATCAGCTCAACAGCACGTTCGAGAGAGATTTCGCCTGGCGAATCGGTTTTTGGTATCGAAACATACTTACTTGCATGCTTTACATAGGGACCAAACCTTCCTATGCCCACCTGAACAACTTTACCTTCAAACTCTCCCAAATTTCTAGGGAAATCGAAAAGCTTAAGAGCTTCTTCAAGTGTAATTGTTTCAATTAGCTGTCCTTTTAGCAATCCTGCATATACAGGCTCTTCGTCTGAAGAGCCAATTTGTGCAATTGGGCCAAAACGACCAATACGAACAGACACGACTTTTCCTGTTTTAGGATCAACACCGAGAGTCCGTTCTCCCTTTGTAGGTGTAGAGTTTTCCATAGTTTGCTCCACATCCTTATGAAAGTTTTGGTAGAACTTACGAATCATCTCTTCCCACTTCAACTTGCCTTCTGCAATAACGTCAAAGTCTTTTTCAACCTTTGCGGTAAAGTCGTAGTTCATAATATTACCGAAGTACTCCGACAGAAAATCGGTAACCAGCATACCTATGTCGCTAGGGAATAGCTTCGACTTTTCTGCACCGTAGTTCTCCTTTGAGAGCTTTTCTGTAATCTTTCCTTTTTTTAGTATAAGCGATTCAAATTCGCGCTCATATCCTGCCCTATCTTCTTTTATAACATAACCACGATTGATAATAGTAGAAATTGTTGGAGCGTAGGTTGATGGACGGCCAATACCTAGCTCTTCCATTTTTTTCACCAAGCTCGACTCGGCGTAGCGTGGAGGACGTTGAGAGTATCGTTGAATGGCCGATATCTCTATGGCATTTTGAGCCTCGCCAACCTTTATTGGAGGAAGCAACACTTCTGCTTCATCCTCGGCCGACTCATCATCAGCCGACTCCTTGTAAACCTTAAGAAAACCATCAAACTTAACCACCTCCCCAGCTGCAATAAACTTTTCAGCTAGCGATGGAGCACCAATTGTAATGGTAGTCTTCTCTGTAATTGCATCGCTCATCTGCGACGCAAGAGTTCGCTTCCAAATAAGTTCGTACAGCTTTTTCTCCTGATTTGTCCCCTCGATGGTCGAATTTTCCATATAGGTCGGACGTATGGCTTCGTGCGCTTCTTGCGCTCCTTTTGCCTTTGTTTTATACTGTCGAGCATTATGATAGTCGGCTCCAAACATCGACACAACTGCCTTTTGAGCAGCCTTGATTGCCGTATCAGAAAGGTTAACCGAATCGGTACGCATGTAGGTAATCAAACCCGCCTCGTAAAGCTTTTGTGCAATTGTCATGGTTTGGCTAACCGAATAGCCAAGCTTTCGACCAGCCTCTTGCTGTAAGGTTGATGTTGTAAAAGGAGCAGCAGGCGAACGTTTTCCTGGCTTTTTGTCAACATTGCTTATAGAAAATGATGCTCCAATACAGCGCTGAAGAAAATCCTGAGCCTGCGCCTTCCCATCAAAGCGCTTATCAAGCTCGGCCTTAAGCTGGTATTCCTTTGCATTAGGCTCAAAAATACCAGAAACCTTAAATGAAGATGTTTGCTGAAAAGCCATAATCTCACGTTCGCGCTCGACAATAAGCCTAACTGCAACAGATTGAACCCTACCTGCAGATAGAGAAGGTTTTACCTTTTTCCAAAGAAGTGGAGAAAGCTCAAAACCTACAAGCCTATCGAGAATACGGCGCGCTTGCTGAGCATTAACCAGGTTAAGATCTACATTACGAGGATTTTTTATGGCATTCTGTATGGCATCTTTGGTTATTTCGTGAAAAACAATCCGTTTTGTTTTTGATGAATCAAGACCAAGCACTTCCGAAAGGTGCCAAGCAATTGCCTCCCCCTCGCGGTCTTCATCGGAAGCTAGCCATACAACCTTGGCTTTTTTGACCAACGACTTCAGCTCTTGTACAACCTTCACCTTGTCGTCGGAAACAATGTACTCCGGCAGAAAGTTATGCTCGATATCGATTCCGAGGTTCTTCTTTGCTAGGTCGCGGATATGACCATAGCTTGACTTAACTAGAAAATTTTCTCCCAAAAATTTTTCTATTGTCTTAGCCTTTGCAGGCGACTCTACAATAACCAGATTCTCTTGCATACTACCGTTTTATACAGAATGCCAATAAATAATTGGGTGCAAAATAAAGAAATTCAAACGCTCACACAAAATTTTAATTTAATTGTGCAGAATTATAACTTTGTCATCACGCAAATTTGAAACGATGAGCAATAAAAAAGAGCTTAGGCATAAATTCCTACTATGGTTCTGGGGTGTGGCTGCTGCTCCATTTGTACTACTACTTCTAATATTCAGCTTTATAGGTTTAGGAGTATTTGGTCCGCTACCAACATTCGAGCAGCTCGAAAACCCCTCAAGCAACCTTGCCACAGAAATAATTTCTGAAGATGGGCAGCTGCTAGGAACGTTTTACGTCCAAAACCGTTCGTTTGTCAGCTACGACGAAATATCCCCCAACCTTATTGGAGCATTGCTATCAACCGAAGACGTTCGGTTTTACAAGCACTCGGGAATCGACTTCAGAGGGCTAGCACGCGTTTTTGTAAAAACAATTATGATGGGCAATGTTAGCCAAGGTGGAGGCAGTACCATAAGCCAACAGCTAGCAAAACAGCTTTTCCCTAGAGATACCTCTAGCCGATCTGGTATTATTAGAAAGGCAAACCTTGTTGTCACAAAGTTCAAGGAATGGATCGTTGCAGTTAAGCTTGAGCGCAACTACACCAAAGAAGAGATTTTGGCCATGTACCTTAACATGGTACCTTTTGGCAACAATGCTTGGGGTGTAAAAACTGCAGCCAAGATATACTTTGACAAGTCGCCAGCCGACCTAACAGCCGAAGAATCAGCTCTCCTAGTTGGCATGCTGAATGCCCCCTCGAGATATAACCCAATACGCCATGAAGAGCGAGCCACTGCAAAGCGCAATTTTGTACTCGAAAAAATGTACAGCAACGACCTGCTTAACCGTGAGCAGTACGACTCGCTTTGCGCCCTACCAATTAAGCTCAAGTTTAGTCCGATGGACAACACAGGCGGAATTGCACCCTACTTTAGAGAGATGCTCCGCATTATCCTCACAGCAAAAAAACCCAATTCTAGCGATTACTGGGATCAGGAGCAGTACAAAGAAGATCTTGAAAGATGGGAAAGTGATCCGCTCTACGGATGGTGCAACAAAAACCTAAAACCCGACGGCACGCCATACAACATCTATAAAGATGGACTAAAAATCTACTCAACCGTAAATTCGCGAATCCAAAAGTATGCAGAAGAATCGCTCAAAGATCATATGGCCCAAACCGTACAGAAAGATTTCGATGCACAGCAAAAAAGGACGAACTATCGCATTTACTCTAACGATATAGATGCGGAAAAAGCAAAGCAGCTGCTTGCCAATGCCGTAAAGCAAACCGAGCGTTACCGAAACTTAAGGGATGCTGGAGCATCACAAGAAGAGATCGACAACAGCTTCAATACACCAACAGATATGTCGGTATTTAGCTATAAAGGCGACATAGACACAACCATGACTCCTATGGATTCGATAAAGTACTACAAGCGATTCCTTAGAGCCAGCTTTGTAGCTATAGAACCTCAAACCGGAAATGTTAGAGCATGGGTTGGAGGTCCAAACTTCACCCATTTTAAGTACGATCAGGTGTACCAAGGTAAGCGACAAGTTGGATCGACATTCAAACCATTCCTATACACCCTAGCTATGCAGGAAGGGATGAAACCTTGTGATCAAGCACCTAACATCCCTGTAACCTTCGACTTGGGCAACGGAGAACCTTGGAGCCCCAAGAATGCGACAGCAAAGTATCTTGAGCCCTACAATGGCAAAATGGTAACGCTAAAGTTTGGACTAGCCCACTCCATCAACAACATATCGGCCTACCTCATGAAGCAATTTTCGCCTCAAGCAGTAGTAGATCTAGCACACAAAATGGGTATTCATAGTCCGCTCGATCCCGTAGTATCCATTTGTTTGGGGCCTTCGGATATTACCCTGCTTGAGATGGTAAGCTCGTATGGAACCTTTGTAAATAAAGGAGTACACGTAGAGCCCATAACGGTACTTAGAATAGAAGACAAGCATGGAAATACGCTAGCCAACTTTGCTCCACAAAAGAACGAGGCTATCAACGACCAAACAGCATACGTCATGATAGAAATGCTCAAGGGAGTTGTATCAAAAGGAACAGCAGCAAAGCTTACGTACCAGTACAAAGTACCAGGAGATGTTGCAGGTAAAACAGGAACTACCAACAACAACTCCGACGGGTGGTTTATTGGCATAACACCACGCCTTGTTGCTGGTGCATGGGTTGGAGGCGAAGAACGATCTATCCACCTCACCAATCGAGGAGAAGGAGCTGCTGTAGCGATGCCTATATTTGCCAACTTTATCAACAAGGTTTACGCCGACCCGAAAATACCGCTAAAACCAACTTTAGCATTCGAAAAGCCAGCAATCATGCCCGATGTTACGTTCGACTGTACCAATACACCGCAGGAAAACGACGTTAAGGGTGATGACGACGACTTTTTTCAGTAGGAAAATAGGCTGACAAAGAGAGGCTATCTCAAGAAGAGCAACATTTATATCGCAATAGCACCTACCATCCCAAAGCACGCTGTGGGAGCATATTGCAAGTTAAGATATTTGTATTGCAATGCTTTTTTTGAGATAGCCCCTTTTCAATTCCCCCCTCATATAGCTTTCGGCATGCAAATAGCTTTGGCACAACCCCACCATAAGATCAATTCGTAATTCGGGTGGATAAAATAGCTGGGCGTAGGATTCAGCGACTTTGAAAAGAGAAAATCAGATGTCGCTAGCCTCACCTCTTTTCGGTTTAAGTTCTAGCTCAACTAGGCTATCTAACCTAGCTGTAGGCGTACACATTTCCTACCGTTACTTTTTTGTGGTCAAAAAAGTAATAAAAAAACCCTTTGTACGAATTAACTCGCTCGTTCGCGCCAGCGCCCTACCACTTTTCGCTGCGCTGCTGCTGGCGGCAGTACGTTTCACGGCTCGGGGGCTTGCAGATGCTCCCTCGCGCAAACAGAATTCGTACGGTCTGGTGTGGCTTCGCCACGGTGCCTACGGGAGGAGGTTTGCGCTACTTACGAACGTTGCGTGCCGCTAGTAGGTTGGTGGGGCGTAATTTTAGTGATAGGTAACGAAGTGACGAGCGACTGGGAAGCGTTAGTCGGAAAAGCAACTGAAGACTTAACTCGGTGTAAATCTGCGTCCCAGTGTCCCTGTGTTCATTTTTTCGGAAATCGTGTGTCGCAAATTCTGACGATCCACCTCAATTGCCAATTGATCCCCATCATATGTACAACTTGGAGACAGCATTACAAAGCCCCACTAGCATACGTTTACCAATTCCGAATAGCGCCAGACACCCCCCTATCCCAAACCCACACAGCACCTATAATTTAGGTGTAGAACCAATAGTAGCAAACTGAATTACAAAGAGAAACACCTCCAACTATCTCTGTTAAAATGTAATACACAGACAGATAAAACGCCCGACAAAGCTTGGAGTATTTAAATATTAGTTGTACTTTTGCAAGCCCCATAAAGTGGGGTTGGATCACAGTTATATACAGGTATTAACCAAAAATTTACAGTAAAGTGGACGCACTAAGTTACAAGACTGTATCTATCAACAAGGCAACTGCTCCGAAGGAGTGGGTTGTGGTAGATGCAACCGATCAGATTGTGGGCCGCCTTGCATCTCAAGTTGCGAAAATTCTGAGAGGCAAGCACAAGCCTTCGTTTACGCCAAACTCTGATTGTGGTGATAACGTAATCATCATCAATGCAGAGAAGGTACGCTTTACCGGTAACAAGCTTACCGAAAAGCAGTACGTACGCCACACAGGCTACCCAGGAGGACAGCGTTTTGCAAATCCAGCAGAAATGCTAAAGCGCAAGCCTTTATTCGTAGTAGAAAAGGCAGTAAAGGGTATGCTACCCAAAAATCGCCTTGGATCTGCTCTATTCCGTAACCTACACGTATATGCAGGTTCAGAGCATCCACATGAGGCTCAACAACCAAAAGTTATCAACGTAAAAGAACTTAAGTAATGAGCATGGAAGTTGTTAACACAATAGGAAGAAGAAAAGCGGCTGTTGCTCGTATTTACATGACTCCTGGGAAAGGTGACATCGTAATCAACAACAAGCCTTTGGAAGTTTACTTCACAACTGGAGTACTTCAGTACACTGCAACACAAGCCCTAATGCTTACCAACCAGCTAGGTAAGTACGATATCAAGGTTAACCTTGATGGCGGCGGTGTTAAAGGACAAGCTGAGGCACTTCGCCTAGCAATCTCTCGTGCACTTTGCGAGATCGACGCTGAGAACCGTCCAGTTCTTAAAGCAAACGGACTTCTAACTCGCGACCCACGTGTTGTAGAGCGTAAGAAGCCAGGTCAACCAAAAGCTCGTAAGAGATTCCAGTTCAGTAAACGTTAATATTTTCTTCCTATTTTATGCAGGATGGGTTACAAACTTGCAAGACTATTTTTTAATATACTACTTGAGAGTTGCCCAGCTGCGAAAAACTGACGAGACCGCAAAGCTACTCGTTAGTTGATGAAGAGGTTTTAAACAAAGTAAAACACAAAGAAATGCCAAGAACAAATTTCAACCAGCTACTTGATGCTGGTGTTCACTTCGGTCACCTTAAGAGAAAGTGGAATCCTAAAATGGCTCCTTACATCTTTATGGAGCGTAACGGTATTCACATCATCGACCTACACAAGACCGTTGTAAAGCTAGATGAGGCAGCTAATGCTCTAAAACAAATAGCAAAATCAGGACGCAAGATCCTTTTCGTAGCAACTAAAAAGCAAGCAAAGGATATTGTATCTGAAAAAATTACACAAGTTAATATGCCATTCGTAACCGAGCGCTGGCCCGGTGGTATGCTTACTAACTTCCCAACAATCCGTAAGGCTGTTAAGAAGATGTCATCTCTAGAGAAGATGTCAACTGACGGAACTTTCGACTCGCTTTCTAAGCGTGAAAAGCTTCAAATCACTCGCCAACGTGCAAAGCTAGAGAAGAACTTAGGCTCGATTGCCGACCTAACTCGTCTTCCTGCTGCTATCTTTGTTGTTGACGTACAAAAAGAAGCAAACGCAGTTCGTGAAGCAAAAAGGCTTAACATACCAGTATTTGCAATGGTTGATACCTGCTGTGATCCAACACCTATCGACTATGTTATCCCTGCTAACGACGATGCGTCTAAATCAATCAGCCTAGTTATCGATGTAGTTGCTTCTGCTATCCAAGAAGGACTAGAAGAGCGCAAGGTTGAGAAGGAAAAAGAAAAAGACAGCCAACCTGCTGCTAAGTCAGATAAACCTGCTAAAGCAAAGGCAAAGAAGGCTCCAGTAGCTGAAGGTGCTGAGGTTGAAGCTCCTGCTCAAGAACAAGAAGAGGAGAGCGCTGAATAATCTGCTTTCAATAACCGATAAAAATATTTAACAATGGCTATTACCGCAACCGATGTAGCGAAGCTACGTAAAATGACCGGTGCCGGAATGATGGACTGCAAAAAAGCTCTTGAAGAAGCTAATGGTGACTTCGAGCGTGCGCAAGACCTAATCCGCGAAAGAGGTAAGCTTATCGCAAGCAAGCGTGCTGACCGCGAAGCTACCGAAGGTGCTGTTATCGCAAAAACCAACGCTGATGGTAAGTTTGGTGCAGTTATCTGCCTAAACTGCGAAACTGACTTCGTTGCTAAGAACGCAGATTTCGTTGCTCTTGCTGAAAGCATCCTTAACCTTGCAATTGAGAAGAAGCCTGCAACTCTTGAAGAGCTTCTTGCTCTTCAACTTGAAGGTCTTACTGTAAACGATCTTGTTACTGAAAAGTCGGGTGTAACTGGCGAAAAGCTTAGCCTTTCTTTCTACGGAAAGCTTGAGGACAGCTTCGTTATTCCTTACATCCACATGAATAACAAGCTTGCTACTTTGGTATCGTTCTCTAAGGCAATTAACGTTGAGGTAGCGAAAGATGTTGCAATGCAAGTTGCAGCTATGAAGCCTATCGCAATTGACAAGAACTCTACTCCTGCTGATGTTGTTGAGAAAGAGCTTCAAATTGCTAAGGAACAGCTTCGTCTTGAAGGCAAATCTGAAGATATGGTTGAGAAAATTGCTCCTGGCAAGCTTAACAAGTTCTTCAAAGAGAGCACCCTTCTTGCTCAAGACTTCATCAAGGACTCTAAGATGAGCGTTGAAGCTTACATCAAGAGCGCTGATGCTGAAGCTAAAGTTACCGGATTTGTTCGTTGGTCGCTAAACGACTAATTACAACGTTCGATATAAAACAAAAGAGAGGTTACAATTCGTAGCCTCTCTTTTTTTATCTTTTTAGTATAGCTTACAGCTACTAACCCTGAAGCTTAGCAAGCTGTGCCTTAAGCCTCTCTATCTCGGCCTCCTTTCTGCTATTTCGGATGCTGACTATCTCCTCGGCAAGCTTATCAAGCTCTTCGAACGATTCGAGCTTACTTATCAAAGCCACAATTTGCTCGACAGGAGACTGACGCGGCTTTCGCCCCCGCTTCCCCTTCACCTTTTCTGCCGTTTTTTTTATCTGTGTGTCCATTTTGCACCGTTTAATTAGAGTTGTTCCAAATATAGCAATTGATTTGAAACAAGCCCATTTTTGGCACAAAAAGCAACCGACCAGTAAATCCACACATGAGGATGCTAAAGCTTGACATAGCGTCGGAAAAGTAGTAAATTAATGGCAAGCAATTGGAGTAGCAAATAAACGACTACCAAATAAACCTTGCCATATGGATACTACCAAGAACAAATTCTCTTTCAAGCTTCGTTTTAGAAGAATAAAGTTAGGGTTTGAAGGAGTTGGCAACCTTATTGACTTTGAACCCAACGCCTGGATTGATATTGCTGCAGCGATTATTGTTATTATTGCAGGTATAGAGTTTGGGCTGAGCACAAGCGAATGGATTTTCGTAGTGCTAGCCATTGGATTTGTGCTTACCACTGTTGCGATTAGCATAGCAGTAGAGCTGCTAGCCAGCGCCCCCGAAATGTCGGAAGTACCGCTGATAAACGAAGCCAAAAGCCTTGGAGCAGCAGCAGTACTTATAGCAAATGTAACGGCCTTTATAGTTGGAATCCTGATATTTACACCAAAGATATTTATCTAGCAAAGAAGAGTATTACGTATTACGTATTGCGTATCACGACAAAAAACAAAGATAAGTCCTATCCAAGAAACCATCTCGTGATACGTGCTACGTATGTCGTGATACGTTCTGACTGCTATAGAATCTTGACTACATAAATAGCCAAGACAGCATTACCCGCCATTCCATCCTTAAACTCAGCAAAAATATGGTATGGCCCCGTCTTCGTACAAACAAAGTCAACCACATCCATAACAGTGTCAGTAGCCTCAACGTAGCTATTTAGCACCACCTTACCACTATCGTATATCTTAAAAATACCTTGACCAGGAAAATCGCGCGAGCTAACTATCACAAGGCGATACTGAACATTTTTGGTAAGCACCACCGAAAACTTGCTTTGAGGAGCAGGAGTCCCTTCCAGAAGCTTAATCTTATAGTCGGTTTGATAGGTTACCTTTCCAGCCTTATTTGCTTTCTTTCCGTTAATATCCAGCAGCTGGTCTTCCGACTGAGCCATTGCCCCACTTATCCCTAAAAGTGAAAAAAACAGCCCCAAAACTAGAGTAAAAAGTATTTTTTTCATATGCTATTCTCCCAAAAGTTTGCTACGTACCTTTTGAGTACGGGCGGTAATTTCATCTATCTGCTTACTGCTGATATTAATTACCGTTTTATCATGCTGAATTACGGTATAAACTCCATTTATCTCTTTATACTCAGGCTCACCCTCCTGAACAGTAATCGTAACCCCCTTGTACACCTCATTAATGTACTCCATCTGCTTTTTCATTTCAGCAATTTCGGGGTGATAGGTATAGCCATTAAGCACCTTAATTAGAAGAGCAATGAGGTTCTTTTGATCGCCAATAGCCTCTTTCAGCCTAGCTTTTTTGTTAAGCTTGTAGAACTGAGTAATATAGTGCATCCCCTCAATCCACACACCCGTAACGATGGCAGCACTCAAGCTGCTTCGCTGCGTTTTACGAAGATGCTGATCGATCCTATTCATACTTTTACGCGAAATGAAGATCAGCGAATCGACATTTTCGTTATTGTTAGCAAGACGTTTAAGCGTGCTGTAGTCGAAAAACTGCCCAACCTTTAGCTCGTCAGCCAACCCCTTAACAGTTGAAATGTAGCTTAATACGTGCGATGTTTTACCATAAAAGTTAAGGTACCCCAGATCTGCACCGTAGATACCTAGAGCCGCTGCTTGAGCAAAGCTGTTATTAAATCGGTCAACATCGTCGTTAGAAGCAAGGAGGGTGCTGTTAAAAGGAATGCCAAGGCTCTTTATCATGGCAATAGTTTCGATAGGCGACCCTAAATTTTCGACCATATGGTCGACCATATCCTTGGTTTGGTCGAGCGCTTGTTCGCCATTTGTGGTATCGGCAGAAACAAGGGAATCGGGCATTTCGAATTCATTCTTAGCCTTCTTAGCTGTATCGGACATACAGGAAGCCAACAGCGTCGAAAAGGCAAGCAAAATCCCTACTTTTTTGATTATACTCATCAGCTTTCGAGTTTTCTATTTGGTTTTAATAAGGCCAGCCTTGCCGGTAACGAAAATAGCAATTTCTTTAGAAGCTCAAAGTAAAGAGCAACAAAAAGAAGGATTGACATTACCCAAATCATACAAACATTAAACCAGTAGGTGTCTATAAATCGTCCTGCAAAATACTTTTGAGGAGCCAAGAAGTGCGACCTGAAATCGAAGAAGCCCTTTGGTGAAGGATCTTTGAAAATAGGCTCGTACTGCTGAACCAGCTCATCCCCAAACTGAAGGATTTTATTCTTTTCGAAAGGACGCTTAACCAAGTCTGTTACGCTCTCGTTATGATACTGCGCCTTAAGCTCGTTGTATATCCTCTCATTTTTAGCCACCATGTAGGAGCGCAACGCCTCCTTTTTACCATTAAACTTAGCAAATACCTTGCCATAGTATGTTAGAAGCTGCTCGGTATAGCTATATGCAGCCTTATTTACTTCTAGGGTATAGCTATTGGGATTAACTTTAGAAAGATATCCGAACCTTACAGAAGGAACAGCAGCCAGCTCTTCAGTAAAAGCACGCTTTAGGACCGCTAGGTTATCGGCCAGTAGCTCTTTACTTTCGGCCGATTTAGGATTTTTAAGAGCTTCCCCATTTTGGTCGAGCCTCTTTTGCAGCTCTGGAATATAGCTAACCAGCATATAGTTAGCTTTGCTCTCCTCCTTGTCTAGATCGTAAAAGTACTTTTCGTACTGGTTATCCTTAAACTGCGTAACAACAAGAGCCTCGTACCCCCACTTAGTAGCCATCATATCGGCAATGATAGGAACCTTGTTGGTGCTGCTTATCGAACGGTTTAGCTTTTCGAAGGTAAACATCGCACCGCTTAGCATCATCATAGGAATCATGAGCAGTGGAATGACAATGTAGATCGTAACTACCGAATTGAAGGTTGCCGAAATATTTAATCCCAATATATTAGCAAAAACAGCGGTAGAGAATAGCACCAGCCAGTAGGCAAAGTACATATCCTTAATACCAAGTATTGTATTGGCAATAAGCACAAACAGCAGCGTTTGCACTGCCGAAAGCACAAGAAGTATTAGCGTCTTTGAAAGCAGGTAGCTAAAGCGGCTGAGGTTAAGGAACGACTCACGCTTTAGCAGCTTCTGATCGCGGAATATTTCTTCGGCACTGAGCGTAAGCCCCACAAAAAGAGCTACGATAATAGACATAAAGATAAAAATCGGAATATTCTCGTTATCCTTAAACACGTAGATATCCGATTTAGGATTGGCAATATAACGAGTTACGTAAGCCAATATAAACCCTAAAATGGGGGTTTCGAGCAAGTTAAGCACCACATACTGGGTATTGCTAATCTTGCTCCTATAATCGCGAAGCGTATAGATAAAAAACTGCTTAAGCTTAGACGGAATCTTTAAAGCAGCAGGTGGAGCTTCACTTATACGCTCTACTGCAGGAGCCTTAATATTTTCGTGGTAGTGCTCTTCCCATTTTGGAGGCGAAACCTTTCGAAGAGCGGTATAACGACCAAACTCGTCGACCACCTTAGCCTCTACTATATTAAATATCAGCTCGGGATTAACGTTACCGCAAGTTGGGCACTCACCTATATCGCTATTAATTTGAGCATCCAGCCTCTTAAAATACATAACAGCCTCTACGGGGTTTCCTTGGTAAATTAGGTATCCCCCAGTATCGAGAATCAGCATATTATCGAACATCTTGTAGATATCCGACGAAGGCTGGTGAATAACCACAAAGACGAGCTTTCCCTTGAGCGCAAGCTCACGAAGCAAGTCCATCACATTCTCTGAATCGCGAGAAGAAAGGCCAGATGTTGGCTCATCAACAAAAAGTATCGAAGGCTCACGAATTAGCTCAAGCGCGATATTCAAACGCTTACGCTGTCCACCGCTAATCATCTTGTTTAGAGGACTACCAACCTTCAAATCTTTTTGATCGATAAGGCCAAGTAGAACCAAGGTACGTTCTACCAGCTCGCGAATTTCAGCATCTGCTTTATCCTTAAAGCAAAGCTTAGCGTTATAGTAAAGGTTTTCAAATACCGTAAGTTCCTCCATAAGAAGATCATCTTGCGGTATAAAACCAATTATCCCCTTTAGCTCATCGCTCTTAGAATGCAGGCTAATGCCATTGATAAGCACTTCGCCATTTGTTGGGCGCTCGATACCCGAAAGAACGTTGAGTAGCGTTGTTTTACCAGCACCGCTAGCACCCATAATGCCAACCAGCTTGCCCTGCTCCTCTGAGAAAGAGATGTTACGAAGACCAAGATTACCAGTTTTAAACTGGTAGCTGATACCCTTTACCTCGTACGATAGGCGCGTATAATTCTCGTCGGCCTTAAAGCGAGCCAGCACATCGGAGTAGTAGATGGGCTTAGACTTAGGAAAACGGATGGTTGACCCGTTTGCAAAGAGGTAAATACGCTTATTATTAATTGGAAGGCCATTGAGGAAGAGGTCGTCGCGACCAGTATACTTAAGGAAGTATAGCTCAACCGACTTTATTTGCAGAATGGCTACAGCCCCAGAAAGCCCTTCGGAGATAATGTGCTTACCCTTAGATTCGGTAGAACTGCTATGGACGGTAAGAACCTCGGGTAAATCTAGCTCCTGAGGGTTACTGCTTAAAACGAACTCCTCAATCCCTTTAAACTCTTCCTTAGAGAGGTTAAAAACCTCGGCAACAGTGTTGATGATAGCCATTCGTTGATCGGTAAAACGACCATCCGAATTAACCAGCTCGAAAAGACGAACGAGTACTACAATCTTCTGACGCTGAGTAAGCGTTTTGTTGATTTTTTTGCAGATACCGAGAATGCGAACCGAGTCTTTAACTGAAGTTAAGCGGCTCTTCTTAACCTCCTTCTCATCATCACCATCATTCTCGAGCAATCCTGCATGCTGATCGAAAAGAGTAAGATACCCCTTAACAGCATCTTCGTTGAGCTGCTGTACCAAGAAGTTTTGCACATACTCTCTTTCCTTTTGCTCTACACCCTCGTCTTGCTTTACGATGAGAGCAAAGAGCTGCATCAGCGCTCTTAAAATTTCCTCGCTCATACTATCAAGTTATCGCCACTGTTTATAAAAAATTACAACGAGTAAGCAACCATTTCGAATGGCACGTCCACGATATCGGCATACTCCTCACCAGCTTCCTGCATATCCTCATCATCATCAGGGTAGCACCAGCGGATTGACACATCAGCACCATCCTCCTTCATATGCTCAAAACGCATAAGGATATCAAGCAAAAGCTTTGAAGAAGCGGTATTAAAGTAAACCAGCTTAAAGGTGAATACCGTTTGAGGATTCGGATTCTGTGCATACTCGTCGAGCCAGTTAAGAATAGGCTCATAGAAAGCGCTCACATCTTCAGGAAGCGATCTACCAGAGATTTCAAAAATCTCATTGTTTGCATCCAGAATTACGTTTGGAGTGTCGTCTGTGCCAAGTATTTTTATTGTTTCCATGTCGCTAATATATGGTAAAAGCTTGATTATTCTCTAGTTATAGTTGAAGTTAGGACAAAAAAGTGGGTTTTCCCATCGACAGGTAGCAGATGGTACTCCAGCTTATTTCCGGTTTTACGAGCAATGTCGATAAATCCAAGTCCTGCACCCCCCTTATCGGAAAGAGTACCCTTTTGGATCTGCTCCTTATGCAGAGCCTTCAGCCCGTCCTTATCAAGAGAGTTGATATGATCGAGCATGGTGGTTAGCTCCTCAATCTTGTCATTCTCCACGATGTTACCAGTAGTAACGTGGTAGTTGCTTTCGCCCTTGCTAACCATAAACAGTCCGCGAGACGAGAAAACATCGCTCTCTAAACCAGGAGCATCGGCATGCTTGCTAATGTTTTGCAGGCATTCCACCATTACATGAAAGACTTTCTTCTGCACGGAGTTAGATTCCTCCTCCTTCAGCATATTCGATTCAGCCATTGCAGTGAAAGCCTTGGTAATCTGATGAGTTATCTCTCCTTCGTAAACAAGAGATATCTCATGTGCCTTCATAGATTTGTAGAAGTCGTAGATGAACTCTATGTACCCTCTAACGTTTTTGTTGTCCATAGCTTGTTTTTTTACACGTGTCTAATTAAAACTCAATTCCAATTAGTAGTATGTCGTCAATTTGCTTATTAGCTCCCTTATAGCTAACAAAATCATTGTTGAACAGCTCTTCGTATTCGCCCATCGAAAGATCGGGGTTCGTAGTGATATGCTGCCTAATTCGGGCTGCCGAGTACTTTTTACCATCAGGACCACCAACCTGGTCGGGAAGCCCATCGGAGAAAATAAATATCTTATCGCCTTCCTCTAGGCTAATGGTATGGTTGGTAAAAGGCTGTTCAGCCTTCTTCATCGAAGGAATACCTCCAATTGCTCTTCGTTCGCCCTTAAACTCCTGCAGCTCGTTATTGCGAAGCAGGTATAGAGGACGGTGAGCACCAGCAAACTCCAGCACATTCTCTTTGAGGTTTATCTTGCATAGCGCAATATCCATCCCATCGCGAGCATCAGCATCCACACGATCCTGCTTCAGGGTGGTACGCACCTCGTTATGCAACAAATCGAGCACCTCTCCCGCATTAAGCGAGCGATCTTTATCCACCGTATTATTTAGAATAAAGTAGCCGATAAATGAGAGCAGCGCACCTGGCACACCGTGACCCGTACAATCGACTGCTGCCACATAGATGGAGCTGTGATCCTTAACAAACATCCAAGGGAAGTCTCCACTTACCACATCACGAGGCAGGTAGAACATAAAGGAGTTGGGCAGGTACTTTCTGAGCATACGATTATCAGGAAGAATAGAGCTTTGAATACGCTGAGCATAGTTAATACTCTCGGTGATATTCCTATTCTTCTCCTGAATCTCCATCTCAATACGTTTCGACTCGGTAATATCGTGCGAAACAAACAGAATTGTCTCCAGCTCGTTATCGTTAAACTCCGGAATAGCCACCATGTGCATAATAGTCTTTCCGTAGTTCGATTCGAACGATATCTCATCCTCAACCTTTTGCTTAGTTTCGCTGATGGTGGCAATACACTTCATCAGGAACTCGACTAAAGGTTCGGGCAGAGAAGATGCTGTTATTGTTTGATTTTGAATATCCTTAACATCAATATCGAAGTACGACCTAACCGTTGGGTTAATGTAGAACACCTGCCCCATTGTACTCAAACGCATAATTAGGTCGATTGAGTTTTCGGAAAGCGCCTGCATCTTACTCTTCATACGCTCTTCCTTCTCGGCACGCTTACGTTCGGTAATATCCTGCATATTTAGAATAATACCGCTAATAGCTGGGTCGGATATGAGGTTTCGGCCAGTAACCTCGAGGTATATCTTATCACCATTCTTCTTCATAAAGGTGTACTGAATGGTGTAGCTTTGATCAGGATTATAGAGAAGGTTTTGGAAAAGCTCGTCAAGGCTCTCCTCCCCTTTCTTTGTTAGCCGCTGCTTGTCCATACCCTCAATCATCTCTTCGGGCGTAAAGCCAAGAATAGACGTAACAGAAGGACTTATATAGGTAAGCGAGAGATCCTTATTGTAGATGGATATAACCTCCGAAGCATTTTCGAGAAGCGAGTGAAGCTTCTTTTGCACATTCTCTACCTCCGTAATCTGCGACTCGAGCCTTGTGTTGGTTTTCTCCAGCTCCTCCTGTGTCGCCATCATCTCCTCAGCATTCTGGCGCAGCTCCTCCTCGTTTTCGCGCAGCTCTTCAGTCATTTGCTGCGACTCGCGTAGAAGCCTTTCCGTACGCTCGTTTACGCTGATATTGAATATAGTACGAGCAATAATCTCCGCCAAATCTTTAAAGAAGCGAATAGTAAGCGGAGCTATTTCGTTAATAGAAGCAAACTCTAGAATACCGTATAGCTTTTCGTCGGAGATTAGCGGGATGATAATCAGAGATTGAGGTTTTTGCTCACCCAAAATTCCCGAAGTGATGGTAAAGTAGTCATCTGGGATTTCGGTACGGTAAATGATATCCTTTTCGTAGGCGCACTGACCAATAAGCCCTTGCCCCATCCTAAACTCCTGATTTACGTACTTACGCCTATTGTAAGCATAGGACGCAAGGTTAACGATAACATTGCGCTCCTCGTCGTAGAAGTAAAAAGAACCCTGAACCACTTTCGAGTACTTAACAAGGCTAACAAGCACCTCGTAGGCAAGCGTATCGAGCTTGTTGTGAATACGCAGAATATTTGAGATAGCCTCCTTACCTTCGGCAATCCACGCCTCCTCAGCCTCCTTGTTGGTATTCTTCAGCAGGTTATCGCGCATTAGCACAAGCGACTTAGCCAGCACATCAGCCTCGTTGCTCTCTATCTCGATGTTAAAGTTACCCTCGCCAATTTGCTTAGCAAAGATGGCATTCTTGCTGATGATATCCTCCTTCTGGGTAAGTTCATCCTCGAGGTCGACAATCTTCTTTTTATGAGCGTAGATAAAAAGAATAGCACCTGCAGCAAACACAAATGGAACAGCATCTATAATCCACAGAATAGGGATTTCGCGATGCGCATCGGCAATTGAGGTAAGCCCAACAAAACGACCACTTCTTGCAATGGCAATCATCCAAGCAACAAGCGGAAAAAATGCAAGAGCCAAGGTATAGATGGCAAATCGTTTTTTGTTTGCCGTTAGCACCAGTATTTTAGAATTTTCTTCCATTGCTAGGCAAGTTGTTTTTGGGTTAGCTTTTCGGCAATTGCTTCGCAGAAGATGCCAATTATTTCGAGCTTCTGAGCGGATGGCTTAGCAAGAAAAGCAAGTTCGAGCAGAGCCACCGTTTGTCCGTTATACACAACAGGATAGAAAGATAGCGCTCTGGGGCTAGATTTACCTAGTCCAGAAACTATAGCTACATAGTTTTCGGGAATAGACTCCAGCAAAACAGGCTGCCTATCCTTAGCGGCCTGTCCGTTTACACCTTCGCCAAGCGTAAAACCATCGAGCTCACGTTCGCTATAAAACGCATACTTAGCTTTTGGCTCGAAGAATGAGCTGTTGCTAGAAGAAGCTACAAACATAACCCCATGGGCAAACGACACCTCCTTGGCCAGCTTTACAAGAATCTCGTCGGTAATAGCTTCGAGCTCTCGATTAAACGATATAGCAGAAGCCACCTTAGCAGCAGCATCGCGCGAGCTAGCTTGCTCTTCGGCAATAAGCTCCTTATCGTACTTAGTTTTACTAACGTTAAGCGAGTTGGTAACAGCCTTTAGCCTCTCCGAAAGCTTGGCAATCTTATCATTTTGAAACAAGAAAAGAGCAAAAAGGAATATGCCGAAAAGAAGCGACAGCGCCAAGAAAACATAGCCATACCAAGGAGTATCCCCCCTTAGTAGAGCATTCTGAATGAAGGCAAATGCAGCGAATCCAAACAGCAAAAGTCCAGCTACAAGTATGTTTGCCGCGGTTTTCATAGTCGAGCTCTATTTGTACTTCAGCAAAAGCTGAATAATTTGGTTAGTGTTAAGAATCATATCGGCCTTAATGAGCTTTAACGAAGCCTCGGTCATGGTGCTAACCTGACACTCCTTAGGATCTTGTACCACACAGGTCCCTCCAAAGTCTTTAATCCGTTTTATTCCGTATGCCCCATCCTTATTTGCGCCAGAAAGGATAATCCCCAGCAGCTTATCACGATAGGTTTGCGCAGCACTTATAAACGACAGATCGATAGATGGCCTAGAGTGGTTAACAGGCTCTTCGGTAGAAAGAGCAACCCTATTGCCTAAATCGATGTACATGTGGTAGTTAGCCGGAGCAAGGTAAGCTTTACCAGGCTTTAGAGCCTCCTTATCCTCTGGTTCGATGATAGGTATCCCCGATTTAATAGAGAGCGCCTCTACGAACCCCGACCGAACATGCTTTAGCCTATGTAGGCATAGAATAATGGGAATGGGGTAGTTAGCAGGGAGAGAGTGAAGAATCTTCGTTATCACCTGAAAGCTACCAGCCGAGCCACCAATTATTATTGCTTTATACATTGGCTATCCTATTTTTCGTTTATAAACCTTCTCGGAGCTATTTACATTAATGAAATTACTTCCACCAGCCAGGTGCTCCAGGTTCTCTTTTACCCCAACAACCAAAAAACAGCCAGCATTTAGGTTACTACGTAAATGCCCAATAATACGCTCTTCTTGGCTAATATTCATATATATAAGCTGGTTTCTGAACAGAATAAGATTGCATCCAGAAACCGAGCTATCAAAATTAGCATTTTGTTTAACAAATACCACATCTCTAACCAACTCCGATTTTAAACAAAGCTGCCCATCGGAATCTGTTGTAAAGTACGAGTCAAAAACGGCCTTCCCCTGAAAACGATGGTAGTTAGCCTCGTTAACCTCCATTTTTTTTGCATCACAGCGACCACTTTTAATGGCAGCAGTAACAATATCGGAGTAATCAGACGCATAAATTTTGGCCCTGCCAAGTAGGTTCATCTCCTTTAGGGTGATAACCAGCGAGTACAGCTCCTCGCCAGTATCCATAGATGGGATCCATATCTTAATAGGCGACAAGCTTTTAGCCAAATCAGGAAGAACCGTATCCTTTAAATACCTCCACAACGAAGGGTCGCGAAACATTTCGGTAGAAGAAGGAATAAAGTCGGCCAGAAAAACAGGGAAGTAAGCCTTGTCCTGCGACAGCTTACGAAGAAGAGCCTCCGCATCACGTACCCCGTGCAGCTGAAGAATGTGCTCCAACCGCCGTTTCAAGAAGGTGATAGAAAACTCCCTAAAGTCCCATCCCTGAGTCTCTAGAATAAGCTTTAAAATATTACGTGTATCAACAATACCTACCTCTGCAGCCATATTAGGGTACTATTTTTTTGTATAGAATGAACCATTTTTTTCGAATCGAGGAGCCCAAGGACCCAGAATAGCCTCATGTGCACCAAGAATAAGACACCCCTTAGGGTAAAGATTCTGGTGGAAAAGGCTAAACACCTTATTCTGAAGGCTATTATTAAAGTAGATGATAACATTTCGGCAAAAGATGATGTCGAACTTAGCGTAAACAAAGTTGCCATCCTTCACCAAATCGTGCTTGCGGAAGAAGGGTATCTCGGTGTACTCCTTTTTAATGGTGATGGTATCCTTTAGCTTGTCAATTTCGAAGTACTTTTCGTAAGGAACATCGTACACCTCATCGTAGTTAAAAGGATTTTGCCTCATTACCTGATCGAAGTTATCGAGATATGCAATATTAAAACGATACTTATACTGCCCCTTGCGAGCAGCATCTAGCACATCGCTATTAATATCGGTAGCTACAATTTTGGCCTTTTCAAGCAACCCCATCTCGTTAAGAAGTATAATCATAGAGTATACCTCTTGCCCAGTAGAGCAACCAGCATGCCAAATATTTATCGTTTTATTTGCCTTAAAACGTGGCAGAATACGATGCCTAAGCAGCTGCCACATCTGGGGATCTCTAAAAAGCTCTGTGGTATTTACAGTAATATCTTTCAGCACCTTTTCTGCAAAAGTCCTATCCGATTTGATATTCGAAAGAAACGTGTTGAAAGGTAATTTTGAGTCGTCTAAAACTTTTTGGAGCCTTCGCTTGAGCGATTTGTCCGAGTATTCGCTAAGATCATACCCCCCACTTTCCCTTAAAGTCCCTATAAAGCTTACTAATTCTCCGTCTGATACATTCATAAAAAACTTCCTATTCCCAACCGCCTCAAAGGTGGTATTCCCCTGTTAGATATCCGAGTTAAAAGTAGCTATTAGTTTGTTAATTCAAACTAGCTTGCTGTATTTAAACGTGAACTTAACATTAAGTAAACATTTTTCATACAGGCTTTTGGTTCTTCGATTCTAAGTTTTTGTGCGAAAATTTTAGGTTAAGTATTATGTTATCTGAGCGCAAAACTTGCCCTAATTGGCTCATGATCCGAGAAGCAAAAACCCTGCTTAAGCACGCTTAAACCGAGCAGCTCCACATTAGGCGAGATAAGGAAAAAATCGATAGTAGTTGTCATCGTTTCCCCTTCTTCGTAGGGCTTATTCATAAACCTATTGGTATCCTCGTTCTTGCTCCAAGCCAGCTTCCATCCTTTAGGAAAAAAACCAGCAGGAACTTCACTTGGTTTAAAAAATTTTAAAGCATCTCCATCAGAATTTTGCTGAACATACCCAGTAGGATTTTGATTCCAATCGCCACCTACAATAACCCAGTTACCCTTATCAAACTCGGAAACTACAAACTTACGCAGAGCTTCGAGCTCGAGCCTGCGCAGCGAGCCATCGTCGTATGCCGAGTTGTGCGTATTTACCAGCACCAGCTCTTTCCCCGAACGCGTTTTAAATCGAGATTCAAGGAAACAACGTTTGGGCATAAAGAGACCTTCGGGCCAAGGATGCTTATCAGGATAGCTATGCCTTACAGCCCTTGAAGGTATGCGCTTTGCATAGGTAGCAAGTCCGGCATTAACCTTACCTAAAGGGTTGGTAACAGGCATCGGTATTAGCTCTACAGCATAGTTTGCAGCATAGAAGCTTTTATAAGCAGGAAGGCGCTCGTCGAAAAACTCTTTTTGATTAGTAAAGTAGGTTCGTTTCGACTTAACATCCAGCTCTTGAAGGAGCATAAAGTCGGTATCAACATTCTTCTGGAGCGTCTGAGCAATACCCTCCATGTACCTCTTCGTGTCCACCTCAGAGGCACGCATCCGAGTACCTCCATCGTAGAAAAAGTCCATCTCCTTACCTAATCCCCCATAGCCAATATTCCACGACAGGACACTAAGCGTATCGTCGGATAAAAGCGTAGGTTTAGTAGTAGAAAACACCACCTGTTCTGGTGCAAAATTAGGAATCGTTTTCTCGGTGTAAATTAAAAACGAAGCAATTAAAAGCAACACAACAGCCACAAAAAGCAGAATATACCTTATAAACTTCATAACAGTAGGTACTAAAAACAGACCAAATCCCTCTGTGTTAAATAAAAGAATTTATGTTCATAAAATCAAACGATTTAAAGTTAAAAACAGGCCTCCAATAAAAAACATTCTGCTATATTTGGTAAAGCTACGCTAAACCACTCGAAACAGGAACCTCTCAGACGTACCTTTTGTACCGCTGGAAGGCCATCCTGATTTTAATATTTTTTTAGGATGAAGATTGGAGTTATACATATTTTAGGCATGGAAGAAGGCCTAATAAAGGTGCTTGTTGAGCACTTTCATAACGCAACCGACCTTATACATATCGACCAGCCCATAGACCCCACATACAACCTGGTGATTGTACCACCAAGTACCCTATACAGCGAAAGCGAGGAGCTTAGACGACGGATAGGCAAAAGCAAGCTGTACGAAAACCTGAGAGAGTACGCCAAAGCAGGAGGCTACATAGTGGGTATTCAAAGCGGATTTCAGCTGCTATGTGCAGCAAACCTCCTAGAAGGGCAGTTTGCAAGAACAGGACGAACACCCTTAACCAACCAGCTAGTTTACCTAAAGCCCGAATTCAAGCGATCAGCACTAACCTACCTGGTAGATTTCGACACCCCTATCAAGCTATACCTCTCGCATTCGATGGGAAGCTATAAGCTAAAAGAAGAGCTGGTACACAACCTCCAGCTTAAGGGGCAGATTTTGATGCGCTACTGCGACAACAATGGAGCCATTACCAAAGAAAGCAACCCCGATGGATCGGCAAGCAACATAGCAGCGCTATGCAACGAATCGAGAAACATTTATGGCATTACAGCCAATCCTGCTATTAAAGCATACTACACACAAAAGCTCGATGGACTAGAGCTGATGGATTCGTTTTTTAAGATGATTACGAGGTAACAGAAAGAAGCTGCTACTTTTTGAAATGAAACTTATGCCTTATCCACCTTGGAAGGATAATTGCACCAATGATAAGATAAGGATAGTAGCTTACCAATCGCCATACAAACGCAAAAGCCACCGACAATCCCTTTTGGAGATCCGGCGCAACAGGAATCAGATCGCCCAAAAAAACCGTAAAAACGTACTCAGCAAAACCGCTACCACCAGGAGTCGGACTAACCAGCATCATGATCCACATAACCAGCTGACGAGCAAATATTAGCAGATGATCGTGCATCGCAAAAAAGGCAAGCAGCAGCGCGTTAACCACAAAATACCTGGAAGTCCACGAAAAGCAGGTAGCCCCAAACGTTTTTAACCAAAAAGAGAATGGCCTCGAACGAAGGTTCTTGCTCGACATCATAATTTCGCCAGCAATAACAGACATACTATACCGCCATTTGCGCAGGAGCCTAAAGCTAAAAATACGTACAATAAGCCACTTAAGCCCCTTAGGATTAACAAACAAGCCATAGCTAAGTATAATCGCATAGGCCAGCTTCACAAAATACCCAACAAGCGCCACCGTAAAAAGTCCTTGTGCAAGAGTAGAACTACTAATATCAAAGAGCAGCCCTTTGCCAAAAATAAAGAAGAGTAGAGGAGCTACAATAATAAAGTAAAGCTCATCGAGAAAAGAGGTAGCCATTACAATGGCGCTACTTTTGCCAATAGATATTCCCTCTTTATGCACAAACAGAATAGCAATACTAGTACCACCCACAGCCGAAGGCGTTACAGCAGAAGTAAACTCCCAAAGCATAACAACCCTGAAAGCTTGCTTCCAGGTGATATGGTTATCGGCAAGTAGCCGAATACGAATCATATACCCGATATCCCTAAACGCCATAAGTATTAGGGCAACCCCAAGCCAAAAAACAGTACTTGAGGTAAATGAGATGGCCTTAAATGCATCTGGATTAAACTCACGATACACCATATAACCGATCACACCAAAACCTATAATAATAGGGTATATTATATTCGAAGTCTTAACTTTGCCTACCGAATTTCTGCTTATATCTTGACTCATTACGTAATCGCATTTTCCCAAATGTAGTAAAAAAGGGCGATAAGTAGAAGCACATTATAATAATAGAAAATGGGATTACTTGACAACCGATCGCAAAAGTTTTGGGGCTTTTCGGCCATAATAGGAGCAAACCTAATTTGGGGAGTAAACTATGTAGTATCAAAGATGGTCGTTAACGTACACATTGATCCTATAACGCTAACCATGTACCGAATACTTGTAGCTGCTGCACTAATGTGGGGAGCGGGACTATTCTACAAGCACGAAAAGGTAGATCGCAAAGATCTGGTACGAATGTTTTTTGCAGCACTATTTGGAGTCACCCTCAACCAATCGCTTTTTATTGGAGGGATAGCCTACACAACCCCTATTGACGCAGCTATTATTGTAACGCTAAATCCAATTTTAGTGCTCGTACTTTCGGCAATGTTTTTGGGAGATAAAATAACCCTACCCAAAGTAGTAGGAATTGTGCTTGGAGCATCAGGAGCTATTTCGTTGGTTACGTATAGCGGAGCTGCTAGCTTTGGAGCGGAACATTTGCTCGGGAACCTCATGATACTGGGTAACGCCACTTCGTATGCACTCTACCTCGTAACTATTAAGCCAATAATGGCAAAGTACAGCTCGCTAACAGTTATCAAATGGGTTTTCCTATTTGGCACCATACAGTTCATTCCGGTAGGTATTGTTCCGATGCTAGAGTACGACCTACTTGCGCAAACCACCAGCACGCTACTTGAGATAGGCTTTATTGTTGTAGGAGCAACATTCCTAGCCTACCTTCTAACCTCCTATGCGCTATCGCACATCAAAGCAACCACTGTTAGCATCTTTGCCTACTCACAACCAGCCATAGCAGCCATATTTTCATTAGCACTAGGTGTTGATACGCTTAGCTGGGTTAAGCTGCTATCTATGGGATTGGTTTGCATTGGCGTTTACCTTGCGAGCAAGCCAAGCATAAAGCTCCCTCTTGAGTTATTCTCAAAGAAGCTATAACTTGAGAAAAAAAAGGGCATGGAATTTAAAGAAGTAGCAAAAAAAAGAACAAGCGTTCGGTCGTTTGCCAGCATAGAGATTGGAAAAGAAGAGCTAAAAGAGATATGCCGAATAGGAGGCCTAGCTCCGAGTGTAAACAACTTCCAGCCATGGAAGTTTGTAGCGCTCACCAACAAGCAAAAGATGTCGGATATGGCACGCATTATTGCCGAAAAGATAGAAGCACTACCAGAAAAGAACCACGAAGTTGGGGTTCAGATTAAAAGGCAGGTAGAATACTTTTCGACCTTTTTCGAAAGCGCACCCGCAGTAATATTTGTATTTGTATCCGAATACGAATCGGTTTTAGAGCGAGGGGTAGGGTTGAGCCACGAAGAAATAAACCAGATGCGCAGCTATCCGGATATGCAAAGCGTAGGGGCATGTGTAGAGAACATGCTACTTGCAGCAGTAGATATGGGACTAGGAGCATGTTGGATGTCATCGCCACTAATTGCCAAGAAAGAGATTGCCAGCTACCTTAAAGTAGAGTCGGAGTTCGAACTAGCTGCAATGCTGGCAGTTGGCCACCCCAGCAGGGATTTTGCCCCAAAAACAAAAAAAGAAATTGACACTATTTTTGAATTTGTCCCCTAGCAAAATTTGCAGAATTAATTTTTATAGCTACTTTTGCAACGTCTTAGAAAAACATAGGACACCGCACAAATACAGACACAGCTCAGTTGGTAGAGCACAACCTTGCCCCCAAAAGTGTTGAAAACAACAACCTTGGCAAGGCGAAAGTTAAATCAGCTAGAAAAGATACAAATGCGGAAATAGCTCAGTTGGTAGAGCACAACCTTGTCCCAAAAGTGTTGAAAACAACAACCTTGCCAAGGCGAAAGTTAAATCAGCTAGAAAAGATACAAATGCGGAAATAGCTCAGTTGGTAGAGCACAACCTTGCCAAGGTTGGGGTCGCGAGTTCGAGTCTCGTTTTCCGCTCCAAGAAGATCACCGATGGTGATCTTTTTTTTTGCTATTTTTCAATCGCAACCTTAGATTAACCAGATTACCTCAAATTTGGAGCAAACCACAACACCCTATCGGTTTTGGGCGTATGCGGTAAGTGTAATATTGTAGTGGTTTAGTACGCTTTCTATTGATAGACGGGCTTTAATGCCTTTGATTTCCATTGTTGAAAACTTTTTATTTGTCTTATAAGGACAAAATAAACCATAAAAGACAAATAAGCCTACAGGTAGACTAAATCAAGTTTTCAACAATAAGACTAAAAGTAGTTCACAATATGTGTCTTATTAGGTAAATCTAAATTTACATCAATCGCTTTTTTCTCATTAAAACTAGCTGCTTCTATTAAAATATCAAGAAATGAAGAGCTGCTTTCCGCACATGAAAGCATAAT
>Ga0209464_10000065_pt1 | contig 33601 bp, 30 predicted proteins | sample DOMMetBare1Fresh_2_FD_187473 | JGI IMG/M metagenome (GOLD analysis project Ga0209464, IMG submission 187473) | Wetland sediment microbial communities from St. Louis River estuary, USA, under dissolved organic matter induced mercury methylation -... | ecosystem: Environmental > Aquatic >...
GCCAACACCCTAGCTGACACCATTATAGCAGATTTATCGCAACGCACGGGTTATGATATTGCTGCAAACCTGGTTTCAAAAACGGTAATCGACCCTGTTGGTTGGGCAAAAACGTTTAACCTTTATAAGGGAAGCGGACTAGGATTGGCTCACAATTTAGGACAGGTAGGAGGCTTTCGTCCTAAAAATGTGGACGAGCTTTACGACAACCTTTTTTACGTTGGAGCCAGCACCGTACCAGGAACTGGACTACCAATGGTAGTAATTAGCTCAAAATTGGTAACCGAACAAATACTAAAGCGCTATGAACCTATACGATAACGTAAGCCTATCATGCAGCAAGATGGTTACAAACCGTTATAGCACGTCGTTTTCGCTTGCCGTAATGCTTCTTGATAAGAAGTTTCGCGATCCGATTTATGCCATTTATGGATTTGTTCGCCTAGCCGACGAGATTGTTGATACATTTTACGGGTATAACCAACGCGAAATGCTTACCCGATTTAAGAACGAGGCCTATACCGCTATAGAAGAAGGTATTAGCACCAACCCTATACTACACAGCTTTCAGGCGGTAGTGCGTAAGTATGGAATTGAGAAGGAGAGCATCGACGCATTTCTTGGATCGATGGAGATGGATTTAAACCAGCAAATCTACAGTCCAACTGAATTTCAGCAGTACGTCTTCGGATCGGCCGAAGCAGTAGGGTTAATGTGCTTAAAGGTTTTTACTGAAGGTAATGATGACGAGTACCAACGACTAAAGGCTCCTGCCCGTAAGCTTGGTGAAGCATTTCAAAAGGTAAACTTTCTTCGCGATTTAAAGGACGACTATGTAGCAAGAGGGCGCAGCTACTTCCCCAACGTAAACTTTGCAAGCTTTGATAACAGCACAAAACGCATGCTTGAAGCTGATATCGAGAAGGACTTTCAGGAGGCATTTCTTGGCATACAGCAGCTGCCATCGGGGGCTAAGCTTGGGGTTTACCTTGCCTTCCGCTACTACAGAATTCTACTTCAAAAAATTAAGGATGCAGATGCTTCCGAAATACTTGGGAAGCGCTACAGCGTCTCGAGTATATCAAAAGCGGTCATTCTCTCTAAAGGTGTAATTCGCGAACGATTGGGAATTTTGTAGCAGATTAGAAGCGAAACGGGGAACATGGTACAACAATTGGGTATCTATTCTAACGCAGTTTTTTACATTTTGCTTAACCTAAATATTCCGCCTCTTCTGAGGCGGAACTCTTTTACAGTGAATACACGCCTAAGTAAAGCATACTGCTAACCATTACCTCTACGTTAAATGTCAACCAAGACATCCAAGTTTCTGTTAAACGCTAAGTTCGATAGACGAACAATCCGTAAAGCCATTCAGAAAATTAGAGAATCGAACATTCCATCAAAACAAGAAAAGACTAGCTACAGAAGTTCAGGAGATACCCCCATGTATTTTATAAAGCATCCAAATACACAACCTACAACTCTCGACCAGCCTGTTTAAATGACAAAAGAGCCTACCTTTTGCAGGTAGGCCACTTAAAAAAAGGAAAGAATTGAAAGGTACTAATCAGGTAAAAGCTGTCTCAGCTTTACTCCTAACTATATTACTGCTAATTCATTGTATTTAAGTTGATATAGTGAGCTGCGCTACCATTCACCTCACATCTATGTCCTTGAGAATCTCTGTACTTAAAGCTGCACACCCCCGATTTCCAGTCGCAATCTATAACCATACGAAGTTCCAAATTGATATCTGCCGTAGTAGGCACATGCGACCAAAGAGAAGGTGCATATCCAGTACATTCTATAAGAAAAGAGGATGTTCCGCTTGCAGGATTTTCGAGACGATGCAAGCGTCCGAGTAAAGAGCTCGACGATTTTTCGGGATAATCACCCGAATGCGACAAGGTGCTTAGCCCACCAACAAGTAGCTGAGGCATGTAAACGCAAAGCTGAAGACGAAGTATGGGCGATACAACATTAAAGTCGCCAACCTGAAGGCCTACAACAAACTGTCCTGCTGCCATGCTAACCATCCGCCTCGTTTCCATCCTCACAGTATTATGTGTTACAAGCTCCTCCTAACTGGCGAGTACGCCAAGTTAGAGGTATTAACAAAGCTAAATCAAGTAGAGCATCAGGCCAATCGCGTTAATAACTGTTTTATTTCTTAAAAATGAACTGCTCATAATTGTACATCAACGGTTCAACCATTCTTTTCGGATGATTTTTGTAAATTTACTCCGCGACATATAAAAACCACGACATTGAGAATTGGAATTAGGAGCTGTTGGACTCTCCCCATACTATTTACGTTGCTAAGCGCTGTAGGATGCCAAGAAGAAAAAGACGTTAACCGATGCTTTTACTACTGGAGGTCGAGCTTTGCGCTATCAGCCGATGAAAGGCTTGCACTAAAAGCAAATAACATCAATACGCTCTACATCAAGTACTTTGATATTGTAGCCGACGAAAGGTTTGCAATACCCACACCAACTGCAACCCTTTCTGTAGCCGACTCAGCTATTCGCAAGCTTAGCATTATACCTACAATTTACATCACCACAAATGCTGTTAAGCAGCTGAATAACAGCAATGAGGTGAAATTGCTTGCATCGCTAATTTGCAGGAGAGTACAACAGGTTGACTCGGTTTGGAGAATCGGGAAGCACACTGAATTGCAAATAGATTGCGATTGGACTGCAAGCACAAAAGACACCTACTTCGAGCTGCTAAATGCCTTAAAGAAGGAAGATTTTATGAAGGGCAAGCAGCTTTCGGCAACCATTAGGCTGCATCAGATAAAGTACAACAAAGAAGCTGGCGTACCACCAGCAGACAAAGGAATGCTAATGTGCTACAACCTATCTGATGTCCGCAGCATAAGCAACAGCAACTCGATTTTCGAAGCCAACGAAGCAGCAAGCTACGTAGAGCAATCTGCAAGCTACCCCATACGACTAGATGTAGCGCTACCGATCTTTAGCTGGTCTGTAGTATTCAGTCAGAATCGCTTTAGAATACTTGTAAACGGCTTAACCTCCGATGATCTTTCAAAAAACCATAGCTTTGTAAAGCAATCGCATAATCGCTTTAGGGTCATCGCAAAAACAACAATAAGCGGAGTAACCTTTTACCCTAACGATTTGGTTAGAACAGAAGACGCTAACCCTAAAGAGGTGCTGAAATTTGTAAAAAAGCTGAAGCTAGCCAATCGCACAACAAATGTTTCGCTATTTACGCTCGATAAAAAATACCTAAAAAACATAGATAATGAAGAAGTTGAGGCACTCTTTGGTGCTATACGCTAGTGTTGCGGTGCTAGCAGGCGCAGCCATAACAGCGCTTGCCTGTGCAGATTACGACTGGGAATCATCCTTTGTATCCCTATTTCACAAAAACCTGTCGGAGGCTCCAAACACCGAAGCCTTTTACCTATCAGACAGGACTCTTTTTAGTGAAGAAAATTTTGACAAAGAAGATGTTGCCAATGTAAAAGAGTGGGCAAAGTACTGCAATGGCAGAACTAAGGAAGATGATATCCGATGGGTTCTTGCAAACGGAAGTTCGCCAATGCTTAATGCAGTAAATGCCGCATTAGCTGGCTCGAAACGCCTTCCCGATTCGCTAAAGAACAATACATTCTTGCAGCATATCGTAACCAAGCACGATAGCGAATTGCTACAGTACCTCTCATTTGCAGTAGAATGCCAAGGATATGTCAACGTTTCGTTTTACGATATGTGGGACTACAAAGCACCAGATCAGCAGGAGATCAGAAAGCTACTTGATAAGGGAGAAGAGGGGTACAACCAATGTTCGAAGGATTTTCTTAAGCTAAGATGGGGCTTTCAGGTAGCCAGACTAGCCCACTACAACAACCTTTTTGACGACTTCTTGCGCTACTACAACAACTACATTAACCCCATAAAGCTTAGCTCCGAAGTGCAAACATGGTCGCTTTCGTTATATGCAGGAATGCTATACAAAACAGGCAAAATGGCAGAATCGGCTTACCTCTTTTCGAGAGTATTCGAAACCTGCCCCAAATATAGACTGCAAGCCTACAACTCATTTCGCCATATAGAACCCAATGAGGTTGAAGCAGCAGTAGCACTATGCAAGGATAACCACGAAAAAGCAGTGATAAAAGCGATGCAGGGCTATAATAGCTTTGAAAATGTTCCGCAGCTGCTCCGTACAATAGCACAGCTAGACCCCACACTCCCAGATCTTGAGGTTCTTGCAATTCGCGAGATAAACAAGATTGAGCTTAGCATAGGATCGCCATCTAGCTATTATACAACCTCCGAAAAGAGCAGCAACAAAGCATACCTCGACTCCATTTCGAGAATACTTCAGCCCATACTACTCGAAGTTGCGAAGAACAAGCAAACTCCCACGCCGTCATTGTGGTATGTGGGCTCAAGCTACCTATACTTTCTTTGTCAAGAATACGATAAGGCAAAGCAGATGGTAACGATGGCAGAGAAATCGCACCCTACATCAAAGGTCAAAGATCAAATTAGCATTCTACGCCTACTAGTGGAAATTAACCAAAATAAAGAGCTTGCCAAAGATAGCGACGAAGCCATCGCAAAATCGCTCGAATGGCTCCGAAGCAAAGCCCTAGCGGACACCTCGAAAAGGTACTACTACGGCTCAACAGACTACTTCTACCGCAGCTACCAATCGGTTGCATCCGAGCTCTTGGCCAAAAAGTACCTTAGCCAAAACAACGCACCAATGGCAATCCTATGCCAAAATCTTTCGAATGTAACCCAAGATGCCCATAGCTACTCGTACTACTCCATTGGTGGCTACATAGATAGCAATGCATCGATTGGCGATATCGAAAAGCTAATAGAGCTGCAATCAAAAGCGAATAAAACAAAGCTCGAAGTCTTTTTAACAAAGCATGCCTCGATAGGAAACAACCATCTTTACGAGCTAATCGGGACAAAATACCTTAGAACCTACCAATTCGAAAAAGCTGAAGAATACTATAAAAAGCTACCAGCAACTTATTGGGGATCAATGGCTGTTGCCGAATACCTCAATGAAGACCCATTTGCAGATAACGACAATACTAGCAAACCGACTAAAAAGCATGTCCGATACAACAAGCTGACTTTTGCTAGGAAGATGATTGAATACAGCAAGCTGGCCACACAAGGAGGCGAAAAAGGCGCAACCTACTACTACCTGCTCGCCAACGCCTACTTCAACATCTCGCATGCAGGCAACTCTTGGGCAATGAGTCAGTACGAATGGAGCGGTTCAGAGTACTATCAACCGTACAACGGCGAAACAAACGATCCGTTTAAAAACGACTACTATAAAGCAACTACCGCCATGAACCTGTACTTTAAGGCAGCTAGCCTAGCTAAAAACCCCGAGATGAAAGCCCGATGCCTCTTTCAAGCATCAAAATGCTACGCCCTACAGGTTGACGCTTGGCACTGGGATTCGAACTATACAAAGTTACAGGCAGGCGACTACATCAAAAAAAATAGGTATTTTAAAGAGCTAGTACAAAAATACCGAAATACAAAGTACTACAAGTATGCCTATGCTAGATGTTCATACCTAAGAGATTACGTAAACAACAACTAGGCAAATGGCTTAATAACAGGTAAAAGCTTCGCAGTAGCAAGTCCACAAACGGCAAAGTACTGCGAAGCTTTTTTATTGATCACATAGAATTGCACCACTCTTTTAGCAGTAAAGGCGACAAAAAAGAGCCTAGCTAATGCTGTTTACGCTAATTTTTTTCAATATTTACCGCCTCAAAACATTTAACCTAAATAAACAAAACTAACATGGAAAATGGGTTCTTCCACCCGCTAGACGGCTCTACGTTGTCGTTCATCTGGTCGCTTCCCTTCGTCGGTATTATTCTCTCTATTGCCATTATTCCGCTCTTAGCTCCCAATTTTTGGTCGAAGCACTACGGTAAGGTATCCCTATTCTGGGCTTTAACCATTGTACTGAGCGTTGCCTACATAAAAGGTATTGGCGTATCGCTACATACCTTTGCAGAAGTTATGTTCGACCAGTTCCTCCCCTTTATATTCCTACTCCTTGCACTTTTTACCATAACAGGAGGTATAAAAATCCGAGGATCTCTAAAGGGAACCCCTCGCTTCAACACCATCATTCTTGCACTTGGAGCGTTGATGTCGAGCTGGTTAGGCACAACAGGTGCAGCTATTCTTTTTATACGCCCCCTGCTAAAAGCCAACCAGCATAGGCACAATAAGATCCACACCATCATCTTTTTTATTTTTATTGTTGGAAATATTGGAGGATCGCTTACCCCAATCGGAAACCCACCTCTTTTGATGGGGTTTATCAGCAAAATCCCCTTCTTTTGGACTCTAAATAGCATGTTTTTACCAACACTATTTACAACATTAATACTACTAACCATCTATTTCTTCATAGACCTTTACTACTTCAAGAAGCAGAAAAGCCACATGCACGAAGTTGACTATAAGCATTTAGGACTGGAAGGAGCTCTTAACCTTTTCCTACTCCTAATTGCCATTTCGGCTGTAGTACTTTCGAGCAACGATTTAGGAGTAGCATTCAGCCTATGGGGAGTAAAGGTAGGCACATCAGAAGTACTAGAGCTGCTTATTCTTGGCTTTATCACCTGGGTATCAATTCGTATAACCCCTAAGGAGATCCGAACCTACAACAACTTTACATGGCATCCAATGATTGAGGTGGGCAAGATTTTTGCGGCAATATTTATTACAATGGCTCCCCTAATAGCCATACTACATGCAGGAGAATCGGGAGCTATGGGGGAACTTATCCGAAGCCTCTCTAATGCCGATGGATCCCCAGCAAATGGGATGTACTACTGGGCTTCAGGAATGCTCTCGGCATTCTTAGATAGCGCACCAGCCTACCTCGTTTTCTTTAACATTGCAGCAGCACCCGCCGAAAGCGTGGGAACTTTGGCAAACCTATATATGACAAACGTAATTCCGCAAACCCTAGTCGCCATTACCATGGGCGCATCGTTTATGGGAGCGTTAAGCTACATAGGTAATGCACCAAACATGATGATTAAGTCTATTGCCGAAGAAAATGGGATCAAAATGCCTTCGTTCTTTGGTTATATGCTTTGGTCGTTCGGGATACTTGTCCCAATATTCCTGCTTATGCAGTGGATATTCTTGTAGCAGATAGCGAACAACAATCCATAAAATATAGAAGGTGGCAGATACCAAAGTTTGGTATTCTGCCACCTTTTTTGCTCTATCCATCAAAATAAGTAATGCCCTACTTTGCTAGCTTTTGCGCATCAAATAGCTTTCGATGATGCTTTTGCGCATGGCTTTGCTTCAGCTCGTTTTTAATGCCACAGCTAGGACACCCATGGCTGGTACAACCTTCGTCGTTTTTCTTTTTAAAAAGCTGTACGCCTGCATAAAAAGCGTAACCTAAAGCACCACCTACAACAAGCAGCGTAAGTATATCTTGTACCTGATCATTCATACTACAGAAGCTTTACTTCTAAACATTTTGCTATGCAAAAAGTTTAGCAAGGTTAAAAACAACAAATGCTACAATCCATGCCAAAGCGGTTGTGTACCCGATGGTAAAAAAGGCCCATCGCCAGCTTCCCGACTCTTTTTTTAGAGCAGCAACTACCGCAACACAGGGAAAGTAAACAAGCACAAATACAAGAAACGAAAGAGCAGCTGGCTTAGTAAACACGAGCTCTCCTCGCCTCTCTCCAGAAGGGTACCTATCCTCCTGCAGCTTTTTAATAAGCGATGAAGTGCTACTTTCATCAGCCTCTTCCACTTGGTATATTACCCCCATTGTGCTTACCACAATCTCCTTTGCAGGTAGGGCAGAAAGTAGCGCCACGCTCATCTTCCAATCGAAACCTAAGGGACGCATGGCAGGTTCAATCATTACACCTATGCGTCCAAGGTACGAGTTCATTTGGCGTTCCGACTGCATTTCAACATCTATATGTCGCAATAGGCTATCGCGCTCAAGTAAGGCTACTCGATATTCCACCGAAGTCGTATCTAGACTTGCCAAGCGAGCACCATAGCTTTGGGAAAGCTTATTCTGCTGGGCTTCAAAATCCTGCGAATACTTAACATTACGCGGATAGTACGAAAGTGCCCAAATAAAAATTACAGCAACAAGAATAATCCCTCCCATTTTTTTTAGATACTGCGATCCCTTAAACCACATATGCCTTGTAGTAGCCTTAAGCGTCGGAATACGGTAAGGAGGCAGCTCCATAACAAAAGGTAAATCTTTATGCCTAAACATGGTGCGCTTAAAAAGGAGCGCCATTAGTATGGCAAGCACAATCCCCAAAAGGTAAATCCCAAAAAGCATCGTTCCTGCACTTTCAGGGAAAAATGCTCCAAGCACAAGAATGTAAACCGGCAAACGAGCGCTGCACGACATTAACGGCGCTATAAGCATGGTAAGTATTCTATTGCTTCGGCTTTCGATGGTACGTGTAGCCATTACAGCAGGCACATTACAGCCAAATCCCATAATTAGGGGGATAAACGACTTTCCGTGAAGCCCTATTTTGTGCATGAGCTTATCCATAATAAACGCAGCACGAGCCATATAGCCCGTATCTTCGAGCAGCGAGATAAAGAAGAAGAGAATTAGGATATTGGGCAGAAACACTATCACATTACCCACCCCGTTTATGATCCCATTTACAAGCAAATCTTTAAAAGGACCTGTAGGCATAGCCGAATCTAGCACTCCCATAATCCAAGCAATACCAGCCTCTAGCAGCCCTTTAGGATACTCGCCCAGCGCAAAAGTTGCGTAAAAAGTCAGCCAAATAAAGAACAAGAATATAGGAAACCCAAAGAGCCGATGGGTCAGAAAAGCATCAATAGCCTCTGTATTTTTTCGCTTATTTCGGCCTCCTTCCTTAAATGTTTCCTTTAGCGCTCCTGCAACAAAAGCATACTTCGCATCTGTAATGATAGTCTCGCTATCATCATTAAGATGCTTTTCTAGGCGCTTTATTTCTAGGTCGGCAGCAGCAATTACTTCTGCACCATTCGGAAGCTTTTCAACCAGCTTACGAGCCTCCCTATCCTTATCAAGCAGCTTGATAGCTAAAAACCGCGTAGAATAGCTTACAAGCTGATGCCTATTTTCGGGCAAACGAAGCAGCTTTTGAAGGCTACAAATTGCAGCTTCAACATCGTGCCCGTAATTAATGTGGATATGACGATAGGTTTTATCGTGATCGGTATAAACATTGATGATCGTATCGAACAGCTCATTAAGCCCTCTACCCTTCGATCCAACAGTGGGAACAAAAGGCATTCCTACCAGCTCTCCCATTGCCTTATAGTCGAAACGATCGCCGCTACGCTCCAGCTCATCGTACATGTTAAGGTCAACCACCACCTTCAAATCCATGTCTATCAGCTGAGTGGTAAGGTAAAGATTACGCTCTAGGTTCGAAGCATCAACCACATTAACAATCACATCAGGATTATTACTGGCGATGTAGTTGCGAACGTAAACCTCCTCAGGAGTGTAAGCCGACAACGAGTAGGTACCAGGAAGATCGGTAATATTGATGGTATAGCCCTTATACTTAAACTGAGCCTCCTTGTAGTCAACCGTTACACCAGAGTAGTTCCCAACATGCTCGTGAGATCCAGAGGCAAAGTTAAATACCGATGTTTTTCCAGCGTTTGGATTGCCAACCAGCACAATATTTATGGTCTTGCCAATCTTTTTGGCACTTTCAACAAGGATATCTTCGGTTATGACGCCATTATAGCCATCTAGCGCAGTTTTTCGAGCCTCTTCTTCGGTAATCACCTCAATAAGAGCAGCCTCATTTCTTCGAAGGGACACCTCATACCCCATTATGTTATACTCGACAGGATCGAGCAGTGGCGCATTCTTGACTACATTAACCTTTTTCCCCTTTACAAAGCCCATTTCGGTAATGCGCTTCCTAAAAGCGCCTCTACCTGACACCTTGGCAATAACGCCCGATTCTCCTGTATTTAGCTCGCTTAGCTTCATGAACGGTTATACTATTTCGTGATACAAAAGTATCCACATAAACTCATCAAACCATACCTAAAAGTAGGTATTTGCTTGCCCAAGCCCTACCTGCTATTCGAAACAGGGAGCGTAATGGTAGGTTCTAAACAAAAATCATAGCACAATGTTAGTAAGCAAAAAACAATGCGTATTGCACTAATCCCTCTGCTACTGCTGCTAGGATGCAGCAATCAGGCAGGCAAAACAAGGCAAGAGATGAGCACAGAGAACGAAAGAAGATACGAACAGGCCACCTTTGGTCAGGGTTGCTTCTGGTGTGCAGAGGCAATTTTTGAAAGATTAAAAGGAGTTGTAAGAGTAGAAAGCGGCTACTCTGGAGGAAAAATAGCCAACCCAACCTATAAGGAAGTTTGTTCGGGCTTAACCGGTCATGCAGAGGTTGTTCAAATAACCTACGATCCGCAAAAGATAACCTACGATGAGCTGCTAGAAGTATTTTGGAAAACGCACGATCCAACCACCCTAAATAGACAAGGAAATGATGTTGGAACACAGTATCGGTCGGCTATATTTTACCACTCCATTGCCCAACAGGAGCTAGCCAATGCCTACAAGCAAAAGCTAAACGACGCTAAGATCTGGGATCGACCAATTGTAACAGAAATTACGGCCTTCGACAAGTTTTACAAAGCCGAAGATTACCATCAAGGCTACTTCGATAGCAACCCAGAACAGGCATACTGCCAATTTGTAATCGTGCCTAAAGTAGAGAAGTTCGAAAAAATATTTAAGGACAAGCTTAAGAAGTAGCATTGCCAATTACACAAAAATAACGCTGCCCAACTCTTAAAACAAACGTACAATTTTTAAGAGTTGGGCTTTCTTTTTCAAAAAAATGACGTTTTACGACCACCCCCAAAGGCTATCCAGACAGCTTTACATGCTATTTTACGGTTAAGGCATCAGCAAGTGTGCTGTTTTTTGGTAAAAACCGAATAACGTACTCAAACATCAGAAAAAGACACCACACATTCAAATATCTTTTATTCTGACACTTACAACAAATCATCATACAAAAACAGCAGAGCTAAAACCATAAGCAGAGCTACATAAAGTTTACTGTTATACTAATAACATTAAAACTTGTTAAAGTCGAAGAAAGGTTTAAAAAACAGCCTCGTATAAAAATTCTTTTCGCCAACTTTAAGGGCTTTTTTTAAACAAATTACATTTCAATTAAAGATTGTATGATGGACAACCCTATTGTACACACCCCCTATGACTATATCCCAGTCATTCTTCAGGCTATAGTCGCTATTGGGTTTGTAGTTACAACGCTATTTGTAACGCACTACCTTGGCCCATCAAGGAAGACAAACCAAAAGCTAGAAAACTTTGAGTGTGGTATAGATCAGGTTGGAAATGCACGCAACCGTTATTCGGTTAAGTACTTCCTGATTGCTATACTGTTTGTACTATTCGATGTAGAGGTAATATTCATGTACCCTTGGGCCGTTAACTTCCGCGAGCTGGGAGCATTTGGACTATGGGAAATGGTTGCATTTACCTTGGTATTCTTAGCTGGATTTTACTACGTACTTCTACGAGGTGCATTTAGCTGGGAACGCAATGCCGATACTTTCGAAACTACAAACGATTAGCACCAAACTATGTCTAGCAATAAATCACTCACAGAACTAAAGCTAAGCCCCGACGACATCACAGGTAGAGGGTACATGACAACCCGACTTGACGTATTGATAGGTTTAGCTCGAAAAAACTCACTTTGGCCACTACCGTTTGCCACATCATGCTGCGGTATCGAGTTTATGTCAACCATGGCTGCTCATTACGATTTGGCACGTTTCGGAATGGAGAGGCTTAGCTTCTCACCTCGCCAGAGCGATATGCTAATGGTTATGGGTACAATCTCAAAAAAGCTGGCCCCCGTACTTCAAGAAGTTTACCTACAAATGGCAGAACCTAGATGGGTGCTTGCTGTAGGTGCTTGCGCCTCTAGCGGTGGAATTTTTGACACCTACAGCGTACTTCAGGGAATCGACAAGGTTATTCCTGTAGATGTGTACGTTCCCGGATGCCCTCCCCGACCAGAGCAAATAATCGACGGAGTTATGAAGATTCAGGAGCTTGCGCATAAGCACGAGCCACTGCGTCGTCGAAACTCCGATGAATACAAGGAACTTCTTTCTAAATACGGAATTGAGTAATGTACACCATAAACAACCAGCTGGTAAACGAAGTAAAGGAGACGCTAACCAACAAATTTGGAGACGCAATTACCTGCTTCGAGGTTGTGGCTGATATGCCTCAACTTACCATTCGTAAAGACAAGATCACAGATGTTGTTGATATTCTGCTTAATACATTCGGATTTTCCTTTTTAACCGACCTTTGTGGGGTTCACTATCCCGAAAGCGAAAACGAACTTGCCGTAGTTTACCACCTGCACAACTTGGCTAAAAACCAACGAATTCGCCTTAAAACTTTTACAAAGGCTTCGGATCCTTCTATTCCATCTATTACGCCGCTATTTTCGAGCGCCAACTGGATGGAACGCGAAACGTACGATTTCTACGGAATTGTTTTCCAGGGTCATCCAAACTTAAGACGTATTCTTAACTGCGATGATATGGACTACTTCCCTATGAGAAAGGAGTATGCGCTAGAGGATACTACCAGAGAGGATAAAGACGATACGATGTTTGGACGCTAGCCGTCGGAATTTCAACAACGAATTAGTATGATTAACGATAATACATTCGATCAAACAGCAGATGATGTTGTTAAGAGCGAAAAGTTCGAGTACAACACCCTCAACCTTGGTCCTACCCACCCTGCAACGCACGGGATCTTTCAGAATGTACTAACAATGGATGGCGAATTTATTGTGGATTCGGAGCAAACTGTTGGCTACATTCATCGAGCTTTCGAAAAAATTGCAGAACGTAGAACCTTCTACCAGATAACTCCGCTTACCGATAGGCTCAACTACTGCTCAGCTCCCATCAACAATATGGGTTGGTTTATGACGGTAGAAAAGCTACTAGGCATCGAGATCCCTAAACGCATCCAGTACCTCCGCGTAATAATTATGGAGCTATCACGAATTGCCGACCACCTGGTTTGCAACAGCGTTATTGGAGTTGATACCGGTGCGCTTACTCCATTTACCTACATATTTCAGGCTCGCGAGTGGGCATACGAAGTATTCGAGGAAATCTCGGGAGCTAGAATGACAACTCACATCGGTCGTATTGGAGGCTTTGAGCGCAATTTCAGCCAAAGGGCGTGGGATAAGATCCACCTTTTTATGGAAAAGTATCCACCAATGCTTAAAGAGTTCGAAAACCTGCTAATGCGCAACCGTATATTTATGGATCGCACAATTGGCGTAGGATCTATCTCTGCCGAACGAGCTCTCAACTACGGTTTTACGGGGCCAAACCTACGTGCAGCAGGTGTCGATTACGATGTTAGGGTTGCAAACCCATACTCGTCGTACGATGAGTTCGACTTTGCAATACCTGTTGGGAAAAGTGGAGATACCTACGATAGGTTTATGGTTAGGCAGGAAGAGATGTGGCAAAGCTTAAGCATTGTTCGCCAAGCCATAGAAAAGCTTGATAAGCTTGATGATAAAGACACCTTCCGTGCCAGCGTTCCCGAATTTGTACTTCCTCCTAAAGAAAAGGTTTACAACAACATGGAGGCTCTAATATTCCACTTCAAGCAGATTATGGGCGAGGTAGAAATTCCTAAAACAGAAATCTACCACTCTATTGAAGGCGCAAATGGCGAGCTAGGATTCTACCTCATCGCCGATGGAAACAGGACGCCATACCGTCTGCACTTCCGTCGCCCCTGCTTCATCTACTACCAAGCATTCCCCGAAATGATTAAGGGTAGCTTGCTATCGGATGCAATCGTTACCATGAGTAGCCTAAATGTAATTGCAGGTGAGCTAGATGCCTAGCAGCCACCAAAACTCGAAATCAGAAAGATTATGAATAGCAATAGTCAACCCCAGTTCTCGCCAGAAACGCTAGAGCTGGTGGAAAAGATAAAACAACGATACCCCAAGGGTAAGGAGCGATCGGCACTACTGCCAATACTGCATATCGCCCAAGCCGAATTCGGCGGATGGTTGAGCTCCGAGGCAATGGACTACGTTGCTTCGTTGCTTGGAATTCTTCCTATAGAGGTTTACGAAGTAGCAACATTCTACTCGATGTACAACCTAGAGCCAGTAGGCAATTGCGTAATAGAAGTTTGCCATACAGGGCCATGCCAGCTAAAAGGTGCAGGCGACATCATCAAGCATTTTGAGCAAAGGCTTGGCATTAAGGTTGGCGAAACAACACCCGATGGTAAGTTTACGCTTAAAGGTGTAGAATGCCTTGCAGCATGCGGAACTGCTCCTGTTATGAAGGTAGGTTGGGATTACCATGAAAACCTCACTCCAGATAAGGTTGATGCATTTTTGGAGAATCAGAAAAGCGACGGGAAATCGTCTCATGTAAACCCCTATTAATATTGAGGTATGGTAAAGATTTTAACTGAACATATAAACAACCCCAACCTCCATAAGATAGACGAATACCAACGTCTAGGTGGATATAAGAGCGTCGAAAAAGCTCTTAAAACGCTAACCCCAGACGAAGTTGTTGAGGAGGTAAAAAAATCGGGACTAAGAGGTAGAGGTGGTGCAGGATTTCCAACAGGAATGAAGTGGAGCTTTATCGATAAAAAGTCTAGCAACCCTCGCTACTTGGTATGCAATGCCGACGAAGGCGAGCCTGGAACCTTCAAGGACAGGTACCTAATGCAGCATAATCCTCATGCCCTAATAGAAGGAATGATAACCTCGAGCTACGCGCTTGGTGCTAATACGGCATACATTTACGTTAGAGGCGAGCTCTACTATGTAATAAGAATTCTCGAGAGAGCTATAGATGAGGCGTATGCTAAGGGATTGCTAGGCAAAAACATACTTGGAACAGGGTACAATCTCGATTTATACTGCCAACCTGGCGGCGGCGCATACATCTGTGGAGAAGAAACTGCCCTAATCGAAAGCCTTGAGGGTAAAAGAGGAAATCCTCGCTTAAAGCCACCATTTCCAGCTGTTTCAGGACTGTATAGCTGTCCGACAGTTGTAAACAATGTTGAAACACTTGCAGCTATCCCTTGGATTGTAAACAATGGAGGCGACGAGTATGCCAAGCTTGGCGTGGGTCGTAGTACAGGAACCAAGCTAATTTCGGCGAGTGGCCATATCAACCGTCCTGGGGTTTACGAAATTGAAATGGGACTTTCGGTGGAGGAATTCATCTACTCTGATAGCTACTGCGGTGGTATTGCCAACGGGAAGGAGCTAAAAGCTGCGATCCCAGGTGGATCATCGGTTCCAATACTACCTAAGGAGCTAATGCTTAGAACTGCTACGGGCGATGCGCGATTAATGACCTACGAAAGCTTGTCGGAAGGAGGCTTTGAAACAGGAACAATGCTCGGTTCAGGTGGATTTATTGTTATGGACGAAACTACATGCATTGTACGTAACACCCTAAACTTTGCGCGTTTCTACCGCCATGAATCGTGCGGACAATGCAGCCCCTGCCGAGAAGGGACTAGCTGGCTAGAGAAAATCCTTCGCCGATTTGAGCATGGAGGTGCAACCTTAAAAGATGTTGATTTGCTGGTAAGCATTTCTAAAAACATAGAGGGTAAAACAATTTGTCCGCTTGGCGATGCTGCTGCTTGGCCAGTTGCGAGTGCTGTTAGGCATTTTAGGCATGAGTTCGAAGAGCATGTTCGTAATAACGGGTGCACCTTTCACCAATAAACCTTAAGTATCAATGAGTATGATAAAGCTTACAATAGATAATATAGAGGTGGAAGTAGAAGCAGGAACATCTATTCTTAATGCTGCCAGAAAAATAGGTGGCAAAGTGGTTCCTCCGGCTATGTGCTACAACTCTAAAATTAGCTGCACTGGTGGCAAATGCCGAGTTTGCCTTGTTAAGGTAACCAAAGGCAGCAATGCCGATCCCCGACCAATGCCAAAGCTGGTGGCATCTTGCTCTACCGCTGCGCAAGATGGAATGGTTGTTGAAAACATTACCTCTCCAGAGGTTGTAGAGGCTCGTAAAGGAATCGTAGAATTCCTTCTGCTAAACCATCCGCTTGATTGTCCTATTTGCGATCAGGCTGGCGAGTGCGATCTACAGGATTTGGCTATGAGCTATGGCTCGGTGGATACTCGTACTGAAGAAACAAGGAACACCCACTCTGAAACCGATCTTGGCAAGTATATCAAGCTAAATAAGAATAGGTGTATCCTTTGCTACAGATGCGTTCATTTAGCCAACCAAATAACCGACAAGCGCCATCATGGGGTTCTCTTCCGTGGCGATCATGCGGAGATATCTACATACGTAAATCAAGCTATTGATAACGAATTCTCGGGTAATATTATTGACGTTTGCCCTGTTGGTGCTCTTACAGACAACACATTCAGATTTAAGAGTCGAGTTTGGTTTACAAAGCCCTACAATGCTCACCGCAGCTGTCCTAGCTGTTCGGGAAAAGTAGTTTTGTGGATGAAAGGGAATGATGTTCTACGAGTTAGTGCCCCTAAAGATCAGTTTGGCGAAACAGAGCATTTTATCTGTAACGAGTGCCGATTCGAAAACAAGGAGCTATCAAGCTGGACCATAGATGGCCCTCGAAATGTAGAGAAAACATCAGTTATCTCTACAAACTTGTACCTAAATATCGATAAACTAAAAAAATAGGAGTTGGCATGGAACTAAACGATTTGATATTTAAGGCAGCACTGGTAGTTGTTATCTTCCTTGTGTCGCTGGTTGTAGCCATGTACGCAACCTACGGAGAGCGCAAAATAGCAGCAGTTCTGCAAGACCGAATTGGTCCGGATAGAGCCGGCCCATGGGGCATCCTACAGCCTTTAGCTGATGGTGTAAAGATGTTTATGAAGGAAGAGATTATTCCGACAATGGCCAACAAATGGCTCTTTATACTTGGTCCTGGCATTGCAATGACTACCGCATGTATGACAAGCGCGGTTATTCCTTGGGGAGGGAATCTAGAAGTAATGGGAAAAACCTACTCTCTTCAGGTTGCCGACCTCAATATTGGAATTCTCTACGTTTTTGCGATAGTTTCAATTGGAGTTTATGGCATAATGATAGGTGGATGGGCCTCGAACAATAAGTACTCTCTTCTTGGATCGGTACGTGCTGCATCGCAGATGATAAGCTACGAACTTGCAATGGGAATGGCAATTGTTGCGCTAATAATGTACAACAACTCGCTAAACCTAAATGATATTGTAGAGCACCAAAAGAACTTCAACTGGAATATCATCTACCAGCCTATTGGCTTTCTTATTTTTATGACCACTGCTCTAGCAGAGTGTAACCGTGCACCATTCGACCTACCCGAATGCGAATCGGAGCTGATTGGTGGATATCATACCGAGTATAGCTCCATGAAGCTCGGCTTCTACCTTTTTGCAGAGTACATTAACATGTTTGTAAGCTCGGCTGTAATATCAACCCTATACTTTGGAGGTTATGATGTTCCTTTTGCCGATAAGCTAGGACTTACAGGCAATGCGCTAACATTGGTTGGCACTGCATTCCTTTTTTCTAAGATCCTATTCTTCATTTTCTTCTTTATGTGGATAAGATGGACGCTACCTCGATTTAGGTACGATCAGCTTATGAACTTAGGATGGAAGATCCTTGTACCGCTTGCAATTCTCAACATGCTAATTACAGGATTTATAATTACTTACCTCTAATTTCATTAAAAATGGAAAGATTAACATCCAGAAGCAAAGAGGTATCTAACAAGGAAATGTCCTTTGCTGAAAAGCTATACCTACCTGCAATTGTAAAAGGACTAGGAATTACGTTCAGCCATATCTTTAAGAAGAAGGCTACCGTTAAATACCCAGAGAAAACAAGAGAGTTTAGCCCTGTTTACCGAGGGATGCACGTTTTAAAGCTCGATGACCAAGGACGCGAACGCTGCACCGCCTGTGGACTTTGCGCGCTTGCTTGTCCTGCCGAGGCAATTACCATGAGTGCCGCGGAACGAAAGCCGGGCGAGGAGGCAAAGTATCGCGAAGAGAAGTACGCTGCTACCTACGAGATAAATATGCTGAGATGTATTTACTGCGGACTTTGTGAAGATGCATGTCCGAAAGAGGCCATCTTCCTTACTGATCGTATTGTACCTGCCGAGTTTCAGCGAAAACCATTTGTTTACGGTAAGGAGCTGCTTGTTGAAAAGCCCGAAAGTAGGATTGATGTAAGCAAGCGTCAAACAGATGCAGTAAGACAGTTTAAGCTCGATAAACGATACAAACATAACAACTAACGGAGCTAGAGCAGCCTTATGCTTCTAGCACCGATTAAAGGAAATAAACGTATGAGCCTTATATTTTACATTTTAGCAACCTTAGCAGTAGTATCTGCGCTTGGGGTGGTTTTTGCCAGAAACCCCATCAATAGCGTACTGCTGCTTATAAGCACCTTCCTTACAATTGCGGGGCAGTATATCCTACTCAATGCGCAATTCCTAGCGGTTGTCCATATCATTGTATATATGGGAGCAATAATGGTGCTTTTCGTTTTTGTTATCATGCTTCTCAACCTCAACAAAGACAAGGAGCCATACAAGAAGCTGCTGTCGAAAGTTGCTGCAGTGATCTCCTCTGGCATTTTACTGCTTGTGCTTCTTGCTTCGGTAGCAAAAGTAAGCTTGGCTACTCCTGCCGCAACGCTATCACCCAACATGGGGCTGGTTAAGAACATTGGGTTGGTACTCTTTCGCGACTACCTATTTCCGTTCGAAACTGCCTCAATCCTATTTTTAGGAGCAATGGTCGGAGCTGTTGTTTTGGGGAAACGCGAACCTAAAAAAGCTTAGCTATGGAAAAAATTATTAGTGTAATACAGGTCGTGCCAATTGAGCACTACATTGTTCTTAGCCTTATCCTTTTCTGCATCGGCATAATGGGAGTACTCTTCAGAAAAAATGCAATAGTAATTCTGATGAGCGTTGAGCTTATGCTTAACTCCATCAACCTGCTGCTTGCTGCTTTTTCAGCATACCATGCCGATCCAAGCGGGCAAATCTTTGTCTTTTTCATTATGGTTGTTGCTGCTGCCGAGGTTGCCGTCGGACTTTCGATTTTGGTTACCATGAAGCGTAACAACGACTCGGTTGACATCGACCTTCTGAATCGCCTGAAAGGCTAAACAATAAACAGAATTGATGATATGATACAAAATATTGCTTGGGCTATTCCGTTTTTCCCGCTTATTGGCTTTATGGCAATCTACCTTTTAAGGACAAAGATGCCAGCAAAGCTAGCAGGAGGTATAGCTTCTTTGATGGTTTTCCTACCATTTTTAGCTAGCATCGCCCTATTTTTTGGTGTCGATAAAAGTGCAACCGTTACGCTATTCGATTGGATTAGCGTTGGCTCAATTAACGTACCATTCAGCTTCTATATAGACCCGCTATCTATTACTATGATGCTGATTGTCACAGGAGTTGGTTTCTTAATTCACGTTTACTCTATTGGATATATGGGACACGACGAGAATGCAAATACATTCTTTTCGTACCTTAACCTATTCATATTCTTTATGCTAATGCTTGTTATGGGCTCTAACTACGTAATCCTGTTTATCGGATGGGAAGGTGTAGGGTTATGCTCATACCTGCTCATAGGCTTTTGGCATAAGAATACGGAGTACAACAATGCAGCTCGTAAGGCATTTGTAATGAACCGTATCGGCGATCTTGGATTTCTGCTTGGCATTATACTTATCTTCTTTACATTCGGAACTGCAACGTTTACAGATGTTTTTGCAAAAGCAAGCATTCTTGGATCGGGGAATGAAGTGATAACCTTAATCACGCTGCTCCTTTTGGTAGGTGCTGTTGGTAAGAGTGCTCAAATACCGCTATTTACATGGCTACCCGATGCAATGGCAGGCCCTACGCCTGTTTCTGCTCTAATCCATGCGGCAACAATGGTAACGGCAGGTATTTACCTAATTGCCAGAAGCAGCATTATGTATTCGTTGGCCCCATTTACGCTTGATGTAATAGTGGTTGTTGGACTTGCTACTGCAGTTTTTGGTGCTACAGTTGGTATTTTTCAAAACGACATAAAAAAGGTTCTTGCCTACTCCACTGTGAGCCAGCTAGGATACATGTTCTTTGCACTCGGACTAGGAGCTTTTTCGTCGGCAATGTTCCATGTTACTACCCATGCATTCTTTAAAGCGCTGCTTTTCTTGGGTGCCGGTAGCGTTATTCATGCACTTGGAGGAGAGCAGGATATCCGAAAAATGGGCGGATTACGCAAAGCCATCCCTACAACCTATGCTGTATTTCTTATCGGAACTATTGCTATAGCGGGAATCCCTCCGCTTGCCGGCTTCTTCTCTAAAGATGCCATACTTGCAGCAGCATTCGAGCATAGCAAAGTTCTTTGGGGAATAGGAGTAGCAACCGCATTTATAACCTGCTTCTACATGTTCCGCCTACTATTCCTAACCTTTGCTGGCGAATTCAGAGGTACTACCGAACAAAAGCACCACCTACATGAGTCGCCTAAAGTAATGACCATTCCGCTGGTTATACTTGCGATACTATCAGCTGTGGGAGGGTTCTTAAATATCCCTGCAATTTTTGGAGGAACCGAAGCTTTTACAAGCTACTTAAAGCCTTCGCTTGGCGGACAAACGTTCGAACCTTCACACGTAGAACATAACGTAGAGCTTATAACCATGTTTGTACCAGTGTTGGTTTTAGCAGCTATAGTATTTATTGCCTACAAGGTATTTGTTGCAGGCAAGCGTATTCCTGCCGATGACAGAACAGAACGTAGCGGCATTGTTAGAATAATCTACAATAAGTACTTTATTGATGAGAGTTACAGCTTCCTATTCGTTAAGCCATACGAGCTACTATCGGGCAAGGTTCTTTCTTGGATAGATACCAAGCTGGTAGATGGGGCTGTAAATGGAATTGGTACGCTTATGCTTCGTTGTGGAGCTACTATTAGAAAAGTACAAACAGGCAGCGTTAGCTTATACCTTTTCCTAATTGTAGGTGGACTAATTGCTATGGTTGCCTACCTCTGGTTTATATAGTTTCGATTTGATAATTTTTTAAACGATAGATATGCTAACAATTCTACTCATTCTTCTTCCTCTGGTTGCAGGAGGTTTTATCCTCGCACTTAAGGAAGAAAAGATGGTAAAAAAAGCGGCTTTAGCAGCATCTGTTGCGCTATTTGCAGCAACGGCAGGCATCCTTGCTATGTTCTACGGCACTCCGCTTTTAAGCATAAATATGCTTTGGATTAGCGCAATTAATTCGCACCTCCACCTTGGGGTGGATGGAATTAGCCTTGTTCTAATACTCATGGCAGTTGGCCTTTTACCCTTTATTGTCGCTGCCGACAACGCCTCGATAAAAAAACCGAATGTATTCTACGCCCTACTTTTCTTCTCGATAAGTGCAATTTTGGGAGTATTCATGGCCTTAGACAGCTTCCTGTTCTACATTTTTTGGGAGCTATCGCTTATACCTGTTTACTTCTTAGCTCTTATTTGGGGGGGCGAAGGTAGCCGCAAAGCTACGCTAAAGTTCTTTATTTATACAGCAGCGGGTAGCTTGCTGATGCTTGTTGCAAACATCTACATCTATATGGTATCGTCTGCTCACTCTTTTGATTTAGCAGGGATGTACAACCAGCACCTATCAGCAGGTGAGCAAAGCTGGCTATTTTGGCTCATCTTTATCGCCTTTGCTATTAAAGCTCCCATATTCCCATTTCATACATGGATGCCCGAAACCTATACCAAAGCGCCCATGAAAGCAACCATGATTCTTTCGGCAATTATGTCGAAAATGGGGATTTACGGTATGGTAAGGTGGCTTATCCCTATGGTACCTCTAGGTGTGGCCCAATGGGGTAACACCGTTATGGTTGTAGCCGTTATCGGGGTAGTATATGCTTCCATCGTAACGCTTATGCAAAAAGATCTCAAAACGTTCTCTGCATACACCTCTATGGCTCACATTTCGCTAATTGTTGCTGGTGTTTTTGCTGCCAACCAAATAAGCATGCAAGGAGTGTTGTTCCAAATGGTTGCTCACGGAGTTAATGTTGTCGGAATGCTTTACATCATCAGCATTCTTGAAGCGAAATCGGGTAGCAGGCTAATTTCTGATTTTGGAGGAATTAGAAGTATTGCCCCAAAGTTTTCATCGCTTTTTATGATTGTAACATTCGGAGTTGTTGCTCTACCATTAACCAATGGATTTATTGGCGAATTTCTCCTAATAACTGGCATCTTTGAGCATAGCATTTGGATGGCTGCAGTTGCAGGATTGTCTATTATAATGGGAGCCATTTACATGCTGTACATGTTTCAAAAAGTTATGCTTGGCGAATCAGGCTCAAAATCATCTATGATTGGCGATTCAAAGGGAACCTCTTTTGCACTTCTTTCGCTACTAGCTCTTGCTATTGTTGTAATGGGTATTTTTCCTCTACCCATTCTCGATGCAACTGCCAGCGCTGTATCCGGAATCTTATCTTTTTTAATGAGCTAACCTTAAAACGAAACCAATGAATGCACTAATATCTTTAGCAGTTTTAGGGATAGCTTTAATTTATACCGAGCTATCCAAAGAAAAGAAAAAGCTATACCAATGGGTTGCACTAGTAGGCATTGCTATCACAGCAGCGCTAACCTTGGCCGATTGGGGAAGCCCTACTTTATACTTCAATAAGCTTTGCACCATAACCAACTATGGGATTGCATTTAACATTACCATGCTGCTAAGCATGCTTATGATTGTAGGCATCAGCCGCTACTACTACAACGATGTTAAGGAGCACGTAAGCGAAATAATGGGGCTTATGGTATTTTCGATTTTTGGTGGATACCTTATTACCAGCTACAGCAATCTAATAATGCTCTACCTCGGTATCGAAACACTCTCCATCCCCCTATACGTACTTGCAGGAAGCAAGAAGCTATCGTTCAAATCCAACGAAGCTTCGTTCAAATATTTCGTTATGGGAGGCGTAGCCTCGGCAATTCTCCTTCTCGGAATCACGCTTACCTATGGAGCAACCGGAACATTTTCGATTGATGCAATAAGTCCATTTATCGCATCAGCTCAGCACATTCCTTCTATATTCGTAGTAGGAATGATGCTTATTTTAGTTGGACTACTTTTTAAAGCAGCAGCAATGCCGTTCCATTTTTGGGCTCCAGATGTTTACGATGGATCACCAACGCTTGTTACCGCGTTTATGGCTACGGTTGTTAAGATTGCTGTGTACGCCTCTTTCTACCTGCTTTTTTCTACGGCATTTGTGGCACTTACAGGTGTATGGGCTCCTGTAGTTTGGGTAGCAGCCGCACTTACCTTAATTGGTAGCAACGTGGTTGCTATCAACCAAAAAAGTGCAAAGCGACTAATGGCGTATGCTAGCATTTCGAGCTCGGGTTTCCTTCTTCTTGGAATACTTGCATGCAATTCGAGCTCTGCCCCTGCCATACTTTTCTACCTTGTTTCGTATGTACTAGCAGCAATACCTGCATTTGCAGCAATTATCGCAGTTCGCAAGTGTAGCGGCAACGATTCGTTTGATGCATTTAACGGTTTGGTAAAACGCAATAAAACCTTAGCTATTACGCTAGCAATTGCACTCATATCGCTTGCTGGAATTCCATTTACAGCTGGTTTCTTTGGAAAGTATTACCTATTCTTAGCGGCTATAAGAGGTGGCTATGTTTGGATTACAATTATTGCCGTAGCTGCAGCTATACTAAGCATTTACTACTTCTTCCGACTACTTAACAGGGTATTTACCACTAGTGGCGATGAGGCTCCCATTGAGCTTTCATTGGGAATGAAGGTTGTACTTATTGCATCGTCTGCAGCAACAATCCTCCTAGGACTACTCCCCGATTTAGTTGCAACTCTACTATAGAAAAAGCTCCCTTCGGGGAGCTTTTTTTATTGCTTTCCCTCACATTCGAGGTAAAACTCTTTCAAGTAATCGAGCATTACTTGGTGCCTATGCTCCGCTATACGTTTGGCGGTGGCTGTATTCATTCTGTCTTTGAGAAGTAGGAGCTTTTCATAAAAGTGATTTATGGTTGTCCCATCGGCTTGCTTGTAAGCTTCAAAAGAAGCATGCATCACAGGTTCTACTTCTGGATTGTACATCGTTCTATTTTTGCTTCCTCCATAGGCAAAAGTTCTTGCAATACCCACAGCCCCAATAGCATCGAGCCTATCAGCATCTTGAACAACTTTACCTTCGAGAGTGAGCATTGGAGTTTCCACTCCAGCGCCCTGATACGAAACACCTCCAACAATCCGAGCAACGTCCTCCGCAAGCTCCTTGGATGCTCCATTCTCTAGCAGCCAAGCCCTAGCAACTTTAGCCCCCTCATCGTGGTCGCCTCCGCAAAACTTCCAGTCTGCCACATCATGCAGTATTGCAGCAAGCTCTACAACCTCAAGGCGTGCTCCTTCTTCTACGGCAATTCTTCTTGCCAACCTCCAAACTCTATCAATATGCCACCAATCGTGCCCACTCCCATCGCCTTCCAACTTTTGACGGATAAGCTGAGCTGCTTTTTGGACCAAGGTAAACTCTTGCATCTCTATTTTTTGCTAGGCAATATACTCTCGAATAATGGCTAATAAAAGAGAGGCTGTCCAAAAAAGAGTAACACGCACTACAGCTGCTTATTGCAACAAGCAAAGTCGCATATTAGCAGGATGTGGTAGCATTTTTATGCTACGTGTGTTGTGTTCTTTTTGGACAGCCTCTCTATTTCCTTTACTTTTCTACGCAAGCTTACTGCTGCATAGAGTGTAGCTTATGGTAAATACCTTTAAGTTCTAAAAGCTGCTCATGCGTTCCTCGCTCTGCAATTTGCCCCTCGTTAACCACCAAAATCTCATCGGCATTTTTAATGGTTGATAGGCGATGCGCAATCACTATTGATGTCCTATTCTGCATAAGGTTGTCTAGCGCAGCTTGTACTATTTTTTCGCTTTCGGTATCTAGTGCCGATGTTGCCTCATCGAGAATAAGAATAGGAGGATTTGCAAGCACAGCACGTGCTATTGAGATACGTTGACGTTGACCTCCGGACATCTTGTTACCTCTATCTCCGACAACCGTTTGATAGCCATCTGGCGATGTAGAAATAAACTCATGGGCATTGGCAACATTAGCAGCAGCCTCTATGTCAGACTGTGTAACACCTTCAACTCCAAATGCGATGTTGTTATAGTAGGTATCATTAAACAAAATTGGCTCCTGGTTAACAATCCCCATAAGCATACGTAAATCGTGCAGCTTATAGTCCTTCACGTTAACGCCATCAACAAGGATTTCGCCTTGCTGTATATCCCAAAAACGTGGAAGTAAATCTACAATGGTTGATTTCCCCGACCCAGATTGTCCAACAAGCGCAATTGTTTTACCCTTTTCGACAGTAAAGCTTACATCCTTGAGCACCCAGTCGTTTATGTACTTAAAGCTTACATTCCTAAACTCGATCTTGCTCTTAAACTCATTAATTGGCTTAGCATCAGGAGCATCCTTTATCGGATTTTCGGCAGATAGGATGGCATCAATACGATCAGCAGAAGCCATTCCTTTTACAATATTGTAGTACGATTGCGAAAACCTCTTTGCAGGATTCAGCAGCTGCGAAAATGCTGCGAGGTATGTAATAAGTGCTGCTGCCGAAAGCGTTGGGTTCTCCTTAAGCACCAAACGACCACCATACATCAGCACCGCAACAACAACGCCCACACCTAAAAACTCGCTAAGAGGAGATGCTAAATCCCTTCTCCAAGATGCATGGTTGCAAAGCTTTCTGTAGATATCGTTTAGCGCCTTAAATTTATGGGTCATATGCTTTTCGGCTGTAAACCCTTTTACAACTCTTAGTCCGCCCAGGGTCTCTTCTATTGCCGAAAGGATTTCCCCTAAGCTGTTTTGTGCCCTGTAAGAAGTTTTACGCAACGATCTACCGATTCTACCAAGAATAAAAACCGTTACAAATATCATCAGAAGGACAAAAAGCGAAAGCTGTGGGCTAATGATGATAAGCGTTACAAGGTAAGCAGTAAGTAGAAGTGGGTCCTTAAAGAGCAGCTCGAGCGAACGAACAACAGATGCTTCAATTTCGTTCACATCGTTGGTCATCTTCGATAGGATATCCCCTTTTCTCTCATCGCTATAGTAGCCAAGCGGCAGGTCTAGCACCTTTCGGTAAAGAGACATACGAATATCCATAACCACACCATTACGTAATGGGATCATTACAAAGCTGGTAAGATACTCGAAAAGGTTCTTGAAAAAGAACAGCACCGCAACGCATATACTTAGCAAACCAAGGGTAGCAATCTCGCCATGCTTAACGATATACTGGCTAATGTAGTACGAAACGTTATGTATTATTGCATCTGACTCAAACGCCCAAGGTACAAGATCGTTTACAACCTTCGACTGCTTAAATAGAATTTGAAGAAAAGGTAGCACTGCTGTAATAGAAGCTACCGAAAATATGGCAAGCAGTATAGATAGTACTACAAAGGCAATAATGCGTCCTTTGTAGGGTATCATAAACCGAAAAATCTTGTAGATATTTTTCATTCGATATAGGTTTAATTTGAGCCCAATGGAGCCCTTATATCCGCTCTGTAGCTAGCATCGCCACCATGCGAGGATAGCAAAGAGCGGGGCAAAAGTAGCAAAAAGCAGGGTAACTCCCTGCTTTTTTGGCTATTTAGTAGATATACATTTAAAACACTCCGGTGTAATTTTGCGGCGAGATGGCCAGCATTTCCTGCTTAACCGCTTCGCTAACATTTAGCGATTGCACAAACTCTACAATAGCAGCCTTATTAATGCCAGATTTACCACGAGTTAGCTCCTTTAATGCTTCGTATGGTTTTGGATACCCTTCCCTACGAAGTATGGTTTGAATAGCCTCTGCAACAACCGCCCAGTTATCCTCTAAATCGTTATTCAAAGCTTCATGGTTTAGGTAAATTTTACCCAATCCTTTTAAAATAGATTTAAATGCAATAATAGAATGGGCCATAGGAACACCAACGTTACGAAGAACTGTTGAGTCGGTAAGATCACGTTGAAGACGTGAAATAGGAAGCTTCGCAGATAGATGCTCGTAAATAGCATTTGCAATTCCTAGATTTCCCTCAGCATTCTCGTAATCAATCGGATTAACCTTATGAGGCATAGCCGAAGATCCTACCTCACCCTCCTTCACCTTCTGCTTGAAGTAGTCCATCGAAATGTATATCCAAAAATCGCGAGACAAATCGAGAAGAATGGTGTTGATCCTCTTAAGGCTATCAAAGATTGCCGCAAGATTATCGTAATGCTCTATTTGAGTAGTGTACTGCGACCTAGTTAGCCCAAGTACTTTATTAACAAAGTCGTTCCCAAAATCTACCCAGCTTACAGAAGGATAGGCAACCTGATGCGCATTGAAGTTACCAGTAGCACCTCCAAACTTAGCGCTAACAGGGATCTCTTGCAGCAAATCTACCTGCTTTTGAATGCGCTCGATATATACCATTATCTCCTTTCCTAGCTTAGTTGGCGAAGCAGGTTGCCCGTGTGTACGTGCAAGCATGGGAACCTCAGCCCACTCGCGCGATAGCTGATCGAGCTGCTCAACAAGCTCATCTAAAAGAGGATAGTAAACTTCGGCAATTGCATCGCGAAGCAAAAGAGGCGTAGCTGTATTATTAACATCCTGCGACGTTAATCCAAAGTGAATGAATTCCAAAAACTTAGACAACCCCAATGCTTCCATCTTTTCTTTAAGGAAGTACTCTACCGCTTTTACATCGTGATTGGTTATCTTCTCAATATCCTTAACCTTTTGAGCCTCTTCGATTGTAAGATTCGAATAAATCTCACGAAGCTTAGGGTAAACCGATTTATCAACCCCTGCTAGCTGAGGAAGAGGTATTTCGCAAAGCGCAATAAAGTATTCTACCTCAACATTTAGACGATAACGAATAAGAGCGTATTCCGAAAAGTAATCGCCAAGCTCATCAACCTGATGCCTATAACGACCATCAATGGGGGAAATTGCTGTTAGCTTCTGTAATTCCATCGTAAAGATTTTATTTTAGACCCAGCAAATTTACCAAAAAAGAAGCGTCAATTGTTTACTATTTGCCGCACTTGTACCAATAAAGCACAATTTTGTTTTGGTTTATAAATAAAATCGTACCTTTGCGGCGATAAAACAAAGTAATTCGAACAAAATGCCTTCGGGATAAATTCAATAGGTAAATGATTGGTAACAACGTTTCGGCGGTGCAGCTCATCTGCGCTACCCCTCCTCAAATAGGGATCAAACGCTCGAAATTGTCGATTGCGGCTTCTGCTTTCGGCCGTACCAATGTCTATCGAATTGCTCTTCGTCCATCCGTTCTGAACTATTCTAAGTTTCTCCAACAAATTTTCAACCACAAACGACGACGATGGTCGGTACAATCGGGATTTCGATTGTGCGACTTGCCGACCTCCCTTTGCGCTGAAGAGGGCTAACATTTTAGCCTGTAAGCAAATTCAGAGCTAAGTAACCCATTGTATAACCAATAAAAACAAGGGTAGATGGTAACCTTATTCGTTCGTGGCGATAATAAAATCATCCAAGAAACCGATTTAGAGCTGCTCGAAGAGTTCAGCTACGATGATATCATTTGGATTGACATGAACAATCCAAGCCTCAAAGAAAAAAAGGCTATAGAGAGCTTTTTGCATGTTAACCTGGCTACCAGACAGCAGGCCGAAGAGATCGAAAGCTCTTCGAGGTACTCGGAATCAGAAACAACCATTATGGCCAACTCCAACTTCCTTATTCAGGAAGATGAAGAGTTTACCTACGAAGCAGTATCCTTTATTCTCAAGGAGGGGATTCTTGTTACCGTCCGTAACATAGACCTAAAGGTGTTTTCTGACACAATTCGGAGGTTTCTGCTCAACAATAAAGCATTCCCGACTTCGTTTCACCTCATGGTGGCCATACTGGAGACTCGGATAGACCTTGATGCTGATATGGTTGAACAAATTGCTAAGGATATTGCAAAAGTTAGCAAGGAGCTTAGCTTATCGGGTAGCGTTGATGAGGAGGTTCTTCTCGATATTAACCAGCTGCAGGAAAACTCTATGCTGCTACGCGAAAACATTATCGATAAGCAAAGGGTACTGTCGGGCATTTTAAAGAGCGAACGTTTTCCCAACGACCTCTACCCTAAAGTTACCATTATGCTAAAAGACGTTGGATCGCTTATCAACCACACCGACTTTAGCTTCGAGAGGCTCGAATACTTGCAGAATACATTCTTAGGTCTTATTAACATCGAACAGAATAAGATTATCAAGATCTTTACCGTGGTTTCGGTGATATTCATGCCCCCTACCCTTATCGCCAGCATGTACGGTATGAACTTTAACTTTATGCCCGAATTAAGTTGGAAATATGGGTACCTTTTTGCAATTTGCTTCATGCTTCTTTCGTCGGGTATCACGCTTCTTATCTTTAAACGAAGACGTTGGCTGTAGCCATTTGGTAATGCAGAGCTTACGTAGCACGACGCTTGATTTGTCGTGCTACGGATCAATTGGCAATTGGGGTGGATCTTTAAAATTTGCGACACACGACACACTATTTCCGAAAAAACTAACACAGAGACTCAAAGGCACAGATTTCCACCGAGTTAAATCTTAGGTTGCTTTTCCGACTAACGACTACCTATTCCCAGTCACCTGTCACTTCGTCACCTGTCACTGAGATTACAACCTACCAACGGCACACAACGTCCATAAGTAGTGCACCCCTACCACCGTAAGCACCGTGGCGAAGCCACACCAGACCGTACGAATTCTGTCTGCGCGAGGGAGCATCTGCAAGCAACCGAGCTGTGAACCATTCCGCCGCCAGCAGCAGCGCAGCGAAGAGCGGTAGGGCGCTGGCGCGAACGAGCAAGTTAATTCGTACAAAGGTTTTTTTGGTTACTTTTTTGACCACAAAAAAGTAACGACAGGAAATGCATATCCTTACAACTAGGCTAGATAGATACGATTTGTGACACACTACACACGACTAACGACTACCTACACCCAATCACTCGTCATTAAAATTACGCCCCACCTAATTTTATCCATCCGAATAATAAATTGAACCTAACAATCTTCGTCTCCCATTAATACGCCCTCAACGCTTATTTATACGTGGTATAAATACGGTTTGCAGGCTGCCAAATTTTAGATTTTTACTAATTATATTTTTACTTTTACCGTAATATGTGTTAAATAGCCTTGATGCTTAAAATCGTTCTATACCAATTCAGTAAACATGTTGTACGAGGAATTAGCTAAGGATATTCGGATTCACGAAGGCATTAATTCATGCATTAGCTGCGGAACATGCACGGCTATATGTCCTGCAGCACAGGTTTATCCTTATCAGCCACGCGCGATTGCAGAAACAATTTGTTCTAAAGACGAGCTTCGTATTGAAGAGCTGCTTAAGAGCGATACCATTTGGTACTGCGGCGAATGCATGTCATGCAAAACGAGATGTCCGAGAGGAAATGCTCCAGGACTAATTATTATGGCCCTTCGCGAACTTTCCATAAAAAAAGGATTCTTCACAGAATCGGAAAAGGGGCGTCAGCAGCTGGTTTTAAAACGAACAGTAGGCGAATGGTCGTACAAGCAAGGCTACTGTGTACATATCGACCATCTAAACACCGAAATGTTTCCTGAACTTGGACCAATATTCGATTTCGAGAAAAAACACCTACCAGAATTTATGGAAAGAGTTGGGGCAAGCTACCATCAAGATAAGCCTGGAGTCCTTAGAAACATCCCACAAGATGCTTTGGATGAGATAAATAGCATTTTCGAAGTAACCGGTGCTCACTCCAAGCTAAGCTCTATTGAAACCTATTCGGCAGCAAAGGCAAAACAAATGAATATGGAGCTCGGGTCTCATGGGTTAGACTCTGAATATATTCAGCACATCTTTTGCCACAGCAACGAAGAGAAACATTCAATTTAAACCAGCTACTAATGAACATTGAAGGTAAAAAAAAGCTTTGGGCAAAATACCAAAAAGAGATTGCCGAGAATGATTACTACTATGCTCGTAGCTGTATTCGCCAAAATTTTTTCCCAGGCTCAGAATCAACCTTTCTACGTGTTGTTCGCGATGAGCTTGGCAAAAAAATAATGGACGACCCACGGCATACAACCTGCACCGGTATTGCTTACCATACCGACCTAATTCCACTTGACACCACTATGACGGTTGTGGCCCGCCAGTTTTCTCTTATGCACGAAGCTGGGCTTGAGAACTACGTTGCTAGCTGTGTAACCTCATTTGGAATATATACCGAAGTGCTAGATATCTGGGAGCATAATCCAGAGATTGAAGCACGTGTAAGGGAGCTGCTGTACAAAGCTACAAAACGCGAATTTGTAAAACCCAAAAACCTCGTCCATACAAGCGATATCATCTACAAGTTTAGAAACGAGATAGCGCAGAAAGCTCGCTACAAGCTTGTAAATAAAGAGACAGGCGAACCGCTGCGAGTGGTTGAGCATATTGGATGCCACTACGCCAAAATGTTCCCTCATAAGGGAGTTGGCGGGGCAGAGTACCCTCACGTACTAGTAGGGATGATCGAATCGTGGGGAGGTAGCGTAGTTGACTACCCTGAAAGGAGGCATTGCTGCGGATTTGGCTTTAGGCAATACCTTGTTAAGGCCAACAGGAGCTACTCTGTTACCGCATCGAAGAAAAAATTTGAGTCGATGGCCCCCTACAAGCCAGATTTTATACTTAGCAACTGCCCTGGCTGTGCCTACTTCTTGGATAGGTGGCAGTACGTTCTTGCCGATATGGAAGGAACAACCTACGACGAACATGGAAGAGGAATACCCTCGTTAACATACGAAGAGCTAGCGGGTTTGGTTCTAGGCTACAACCCTTGGGATTTAGGATTACAGCTACATCAGGTAAATGTTGAACCTCTTCTTAAAAAGATTGGGGTGGAGTACGACCCCGATGCAAAGTTTAGAACCCTTGACGGCAGAGATTTAGGCCGTCCAGAAAAACCAGAAACTCTTATATACTAGACCTTAAACAGACAGAGCAAGCGATATGATCAACGAAGCAGATAAAAAAATAGCCATTATTGGAGGTGGCATTGCAGGTATGCAAGCTGCTAACGTTCTAGGCCGATTTGGCTATCAGGTTACCATTTTCGAAAAGGACGAGCAGCTTGGAGGCAACATCAATAGCTGGAACAACCTCTTCCCTCATAACGAGCAGGCATTTAGCGTTGTAAATTCGCTAGCACAAATGATTAAAGCTCAAGCAAACGTAAAAGTAGCGTCATCAACCCCCATTATATCGCTCGATACCAACGAAAACCATATAGGCGTAACAACCTCTGATAGCACGCTCGACTTTGATGCTGCAATTGTTGCTACAGGTTTTAAGCCGTTTGATGCATCGCGCAAAGAAGAGTATGGCTATGGTGTTTATGATCGAGTAATCACATCTGTCGATTTTGAACGTCTTGAAAAAAGCAGCTCTCTAGCGGCTATCCTCAACGAAACTTCCGCTAAGGTTGGCTTTGTACATTGCGTTGGTTCGCGGGATGAGAAGGTTTGCAATGGCTACTGCTCGAAGGTATGCTGTATTACCGCTGTTAAGCAAGCCATAGAGGTAAAAAAGCTGTACCCAAATATCGACGTTTTCTGCTTCTACATGGATTTGCGCCTGTTTGATAAGCACTTTGAGAGCATATACAGAGAAGCTCAAGAAAAATATGGAATCCAGTTTATTAGGGGACGCATGTCGGAAGTAAACGAAGATATTGATGGTAAGGTTATTGCTAGGGTTGAGGATACCCTATCTAAGCGCCCTATGAAGCTTACGCTAGACCTCCTAGTGCTCATGGTGGGAATGGAGCCATCGGAAGGAACAAAGGCTGTTGCTAAGTCGCTAAACCTCCCTACTTCTGACGATGCATTTATAGGCGATTCATCCCAAATACTCCAAAATCAAAATACAGGGATTAGATCGGGGGTTTTTGTTGCCGGAACAGCAAAAGGGCCTTCGTCGGTAAAAGAGACAATTGCTGATGCAAAGTCGGTTGCCATCAACGTACATTTTTACCTTAAACAAATGTACCAGTAGCGATGTCGAAGTTCGGATTTACAACGAGAAAGGATTGCGTCATCAACATGAATGATGCCAACCTTAAGCTTAGCAGCTACCTAAAAAGGGAGTACCCCAGCTACCAGCTATGCATAAGCTGTGGCGTATGCTCTGCGGTTTGCACAGCCGCTCAGCTCTGTAGCTTTAAC
>Ga0209464_10000067_pt1 | contig 33345 bp, 32 predicted proteins | sample DOMMetBare1Fresh_2_FD_187473 | JGI IMG/M metagenome (GOLD analysis project Ga0209464, IMG submission 187473) | Wetland sediment microbial communities from St. Louis River estuary, USA, under dissolved organic matter induced mercury methylation -... | ecosystem: Environmental > Aquatic >...
TTCGATAGAAATGGTAAAGATACCTGACAACGACTTTGTTAATGAGCTGCTAGAACTTGGGAAAAAGCACGGATGCCTAACTATTGCGGAAGAGGTTACCACAGGAATGGGAAGAATGGGAAAATGGTTTGGCTACGAACACTATAACGCTGCTGTTGATATGGTTGTTACAGGAAAAGGGCTTGGATCTGGATTTCCTATTAGTGCTGTGACAGCTAGTGAGGTAGTCGCCAACCAGCTTAACGCAGACCCTATCCGCTATGCCCAATCGCACCAGAACGACCCTATAGGAGCAGCCATTGCCCTAGAAACAATATCAATTATAGAAGAAGAGCAGCTTATACAAAGATGCCAAGCTATAGGCGAATACTTTTACCAAAAACTTGAACAGCTAAAAGAAAAACACCCCTATAAAGTTAAGGAAGCAAGAGGTCGAGGACTTATGCTTGCACTAGAGCTGTACAAGGAAATTGATACGGATAGCATTGACAGAGCCCTATTCGAAGCTGGATACGTTACCGGATATAAGAATAGTACTTTCCGCTTCTTACCTCCTCTTACAATTCCGAAGGAAGATATAGACCAGCTAGCTGCATACCTCGAAAAACTTCTTGAGTAAAGCATTAAGAACATCCCTGAAGCTTCGACAAAACGAAAAGTGATCAATTGACAATAGAGGTGGATCGTTAAAATTTGCGACACACGATATACGATTTCCAACTACCGAAAAAATGAACACAGGGATACAGGGACGCAGATTTAAACCGACATACGATTTGCAACACACGACACACGATATACGATTACCGATTTCCAGCCACTCGTTACCTATCACTAAAATTACGCTCCACCAACCAACGGCATACAACGCCCATAAAGAGCGCAACCCTACCCCCGTAGGCACCGTGGCGAAGCCACACCAGACTGTACGAATTCTGTCTGCGCGAGGGAGCCTCTGCAAGCAACCGAGCCGTGAAACGTGCCGCCGCCAGCAGCAGCGCAGCGTAGAGCGGCGGGGTGCTGGCGCGAACGAGCAAGTTAATTCGTACAAAGGGTTTTTTGGTTACTTTTTTGACCACAAAAAAGTAACGGTAGGAAATGTATACGCCTACAGCTATGCTGGATAGATGCGATTTGCGAGAAAAAGAACACAGGGACACAGGGACGCGGATTTAAACAGAGTTAAGTCTTCATCTGCTTTTCCGACTAACGACTAACTACTGCCGACTACCTGTCACTTGTCACTGAAATTTCCTCACCTTCCACTTAAATTACACCCCACCAACCTACCAACGGCACATAACGTATAAACAGAGTCGCTGAATCCTACGTCCAGCTATTTTATCCACCCGAACTATGAATTAATCCACGAAAAACGCATCTAAAGTAAAAAGGACCATCCAGAAAGTAGCAAAACACACGACACACGTAGCACGAAAGTGTTACTACAACCTGCTTTAATGCCGCATGGCTTGTCGCAATACACATATCGTGATACGTGATACTTTCTGGACAGTCCCTTTACTATTTTAACAGCTAGCCGCTACTTAATTTTACCTATAGCTTTAAGCTCCTTCTCTAGCTTATCTACCAAAACCTGCATACGGTTGGTAACTGCCAAGTACGACTCCTCTTTTGTCATATCAACACCAGCCTTAGCAAGCAAGCTAATTGGGTAATCGTTTCCTCCACTCTTTAACAAGTTAAGGTATTGTTCCTTAGCCATTTCTGCCTCCTTCTTTGACTTAGCCCCAACTATCTTACCATACAAAGCGTTTGAAGCAGTAAAAGATACAGCGTAGTTATAAACGTAAAAGTTGTAGTTAAAGAAGTGCATAACCCTTGGCCATGAATACTTCAGATTTTCGGGCTGCTCTACACCCGAACCATTGTACTTAGCATCAATCTCGCCATATACCTTTGCTATAATATCGGCATTAAGAGGCTTGTTTTGCTCTACCATCGAATGCATAGTATACTCGAATTCGGCAAACTGAACCTGACGGTAAAATGTTCCAGCAATATTGTCGATCGCCTGAACTAGAAGCGCAATCTTTTCGTTTGGGTCGCTAGATTTTGCCAGCATATAATCGAGTAAAACGCACTCGTTAAAAGTAGAAGCCACCTCTGCAACCATAGAATTGCTACCAGAATATGTATATGGCTGATACTTATGAGAAAGTATCCCATGAACAGAGTGCCCTAGCTCGTGAGCTAGCGTAAACACATTATCGCGAGTTTCATTCCAATTCATAAGCACATATGGATGTACACCATACAACGCAAGGTTATACGCACCTGTTTGCTTGCCTGGCTTTTCAAAAACATCAATCCGTCCACCACCAAGCATCTCTTTAAAAGAGCCATAGTACTCATCGCCCATAAACTTAAGCGCATCGCTAACTATTGCAACACCCTCCTCCCACTTGTACGACTTGGAGAAGCTAACCAGCTCTGCCGCAGCATCGGAATGGTAGTACTTTTGAAGACCTAACGCACGCTTACGCAAATCCCAATACTTTTGAAGTGGAGATGCGTTGTTTTGAGCAACCTTAAGTAGCGTTGTATAAACGTCCTTGGGGATATTATTACCAGAAAGCGTTGCATCTAGACACGATGGATAGCCCTGTATTTTGGAGCTGGCAACTCTACCTTGAAGCATGGCAAGATAAACATCAGCAAAAGTATTCTTATTCTTAAAGTAGTATTCGCGGTTGGCGTTTGCTACTTTAAGCCTGTCATCCTGACTACCAGATGTGGCATAGATTCTAGAAGCCACCGCAGGCGATGCAGTAACCTCCTCGCCAGTAGATAGCTTTACCTTAGGAAACTCAATATCGGCAATTGCAAGCGAGTTGTAGATTCTAAGTGGAGCTCCCAACGCACGGCTATACTCATTAAGCAGGTTTTGAGTCTTTTCATCGAGAATATGCTCGCGCTCACGGTAAAAATCCTCCATATCATGCTTGTAAACGGCCAAAGCAGGAAGCTCAGCCATCCACCTATTCATAACCTCTTGAGGAACAGTAGCCAGCTCCGACTCATACCATGTCCTGCATTTATTTAGCTCTACACCAACATTTTGTATCTCCTGCATCCGTGCCCTATAGATAGGATTTTTCCCATCAACATCGTTTTGTAAACGTACGTACCAGAAAAGCTTAGAGCCCATCTTTCCAGCCTTCTCAGAAAGAGCAATGTAGCCAAGTAAAGATTGAGGATCTTTAGAAATCTTACCCTTAAAATCGAGGAACTTAGGACCGAATTCGCTGTACTCCTTAAGCTCCTGTTGCCAAGCATCCCAGCTTGGATAGATATGGGTAAAATCCCAGCTATAAGAAGCCGACTGGGTACCAGTAGGCTTATCTGATTGAGCCATAGATGCTGAACCCACCAGCATAAAAGCCATAGCAGATAGAAGTAGTTTCTTCATTAGAAAATCGTTAAAAGTTAATTCATCAAAACTTAGACGATGAAAAAGGCCGAGCGTTACACTCTTCAGGAAAAAGAAGATGTCTAAAAAGTAGCCCTACACACGTAGCACGCAGCACGAAAAAGCCCATAACCTACGGGAAAGCGACTTAACTTCCGAAAACGCACGCTTAAATGCTGTTCCTTCTCTTTAGACATCCGCTTTCTGTATAATTGCAGGGCTACAAGCTTACGTTATAGAAAAGCAGGTAGGCAACCACAAGCGTAATAATCACATTGATAAATTGAGCTAGCAAAAAGGCATATAAAGGCTTACGATTCTCCTGAGTAAACACATCAGCAAAACGCGTTTCCATGCCAATACAAACAAATGCGAGGCTAAACCAAATCGTTTGGTAGCCCTTAATGGTGCTACCAACCTTAGCAACAGTATCGGCTGAAAGAATAAAAGAAAAGAAAAGTGACGCAATGATAAACCCAATTACAAACTTTGGGAAACGTTGCCAGATAACTTTTGCAGTAGGCTTTTCGACATTAGTACTCTTATTGCTATACGACCAGTAAATAGAGATAGCAAAAGCAGCAACACCTAGAAGTACATTCTGAGCCGACTTGATAATAACAGCTACATCCTTAGCTTTATCGCCAATAATAGTACCAGAAGCAACTACAGCACCAGTAGTATCAATCGTTCCTCCTATCCATGCACCAGCCACCTCCTGAGTTAAACCAAGCCAGCTCGCTAGGTAAGGCATAAAAAGCATCATAGGTATAGCAACCACCAGCACTAACGAAATAACATACGACAGCTTCTTATTATCGCCATTTATAGCACCATTGGTAGCAATTGCAGCCGAAACACCACAAATAGACACGCTACTAGCAAGCAACATCGATGTTTCGCTATCAATTCTCATACGTCGAGAAATCCAAAATGCAATGTACCAAACGCTAACTACCACAACAAGAGCTTGAATCATACCAAGAGCACCAGCCTTCATGATGTTGTTGAAAAGCACAGTTGTCCCCAGCATTATAAGACCAATTTTGATATAGTATTCGCTCTGTATGGCAGATTTCATCCAATCGGGGAGCTTAAATAGATTCCCTATTAGCAACCCAATAATAACCGAAAAGAAAACCGTTTCGAGGCTCAACGACTTCATAGTTGTATGAGCAGCAACAATCTGCGCTAAAACAGCTAGAACAAAAACAATCAAGAACGAGAGGAAAAACCTTCGCTTAGATTTTTGAGTAATCCACGGAGCGAGGAAAGCAAAAAAGGTAAAAAACAAGAAAAAGTACAGCAAACTGTAGAAGTTGTTAGAAGTAAAAAACTTCTCAAAAAAATCGGCAGCAAACCACTGCTCCTTCGAACCATAAAAAACAGGCAGCTTTGGTATAACCGTATTAATTTTTGAAACAACACCTTCACCTAACAGCAGAGGCATTATACGTTCGAATAGTAGGGTAATCCCGATAATTGCGAAGCCCGAAATAACAGCTACCCAATCTTCTGTGATGGCTTTTCTGAGTTTGTTCATATCATATTCAATTTCAATCGTAAACAACAGCCTAAATATGGCCGGATTTAGTAGCATAGTAAGACACAGCTAGCTACAACAAATACCAAAAGGTAGATTTGGCATTAGCAATTCAAAAATAGCATTTTTAGCCAAAACGTCCATTTTTTTACACACATCTCCCTGTTTGTAAAAACAAAAATAGACAGGCTATCAAGCACAAAAAACCCCAGCTGCAAAAAATACAGCTGGGGTCTGCCCTTAAATTAATTTATTTATAAAGTATGGATGCTTCTACTTCTTCTCAACGCCCTTCATAATAACGTCGATCTCGTTCTTTTGAGCAAAAAGCATGCCAGCGAACGCTTTAATATCAGCAGGAGTAATAGCCTTAATCTTAGCATCATAACCATTTTGGATATCAGTATTCCAAACATAGTAGCTGTTTATCGCTTTCAACCAATGGCTATTATTACGTTGAGCTTCGGTATAATTCTTAAGCATAAACTCCTTAATCTTGTTCAGATTCTCCTCCGAAGGACCGTTAGCAGCAATATCCTTTAGCCCATCTTTAACCTTACCAAGCAGCTTATCGGTAAGCTTAGGATCGGTATCAAACCCGATAAGGAAAGTAAAGCTACCATAAGGATAGTTATCAACTCTACCCATTACGTTAACTCCGTAGGTTCCACCCTCTTCTTCGCGAATTGTTTTAGTGTAAACAATATCCATAATCTGATCAAGCATGCTCATTTTAATCTGATTATCAACAGTATAATCAAGCTTACCAGAGTAGATGCTATAGATGGTAGTCTTAGGAGTTTTCATACCCTTTTCAAACAGGTTACGATACTCGCCCTTACGAGGGTACATCTTAACATCACGGAAGTTCTCCTTCTTAGGATTACCAGGAAGAGAGGCGATGTACTGCTCAACAAGCGGTTTAAGAGACTTAACATCTACATTTCCCACAAAAGTAAAGATGAAATCGCCCATGTTGGCAAAACGCTCCTTGTAAATCTCCATGATACGTTTGTAATCGATCTTATCTACATCAGCAAGCTTCATGCGGAGCGCACGAGGATGCTTTCCATAAAGAGCAGCAGTAACAGAGTCGCTTAGAGCAACCATAGGGTTCGCCTCCATATTTGCCATCATAGACTTAGTTCTGCTGAGGTAAGATTGGAATGCTTCGTTATCGACACGAGGAGCAGTAACTGTAAGGTAGGTTAGCTGCATAAGCGTTTCCAAATCCTTTGGAGTTGTGCTTCCGCTAAGCGATTCCGACTTGGTATCGACAGAAGCACCAACCTCTGCCTTTTTACCAGCCAACACCTTAGTAAGATCGGTAGCGCTGAAATTTCCCAAACCGCCTAAGCTAGCAACCTGATTTAGAGCCTTAAGATTTACAGCATCCTTATCGTCAACCAACGAAGAGCCACCCTTCGAAGCCGCAGAGAAAAGGATCTGATCGTCCTTAAAGTCGGTTTTCTTTACAAAAACCTTAGCACCGTTAGAGAGAGTCCAAATGGTTTCTCCGAACTTAGCACCAGCCTCTTCTTTTACCACCTTACCAGCTTTAGGAAGCTGTGCAATAAGTGGTTCGTTAGACACCTTCTCTTCGTAAGCAGTTACATTTTCGGTACGAGCTTTGTTAAAGGTTGCAAGCATCTCTTCCTTAGTAGGATAAACCAACCCATCCTTTTTAGGACCGTTAACCGCAATAACAACATTCTTTTCGCCAATTATTTCGGCTGCAAACTTGTTGATTTGATCAACAGGAAGCATTTTGGTTACCTGCTGGAAAAACTGGTACTCCGATTCGATACCAGCAGCAGGAGTATCATTTAGGAAGTTCTCTACATACTGATTTACGTAGTATCTATTCTTCTGCTTCTCCCTATCCTTATACTCATTTTCGAGGTCGCTAAGGAAATCTGCCTTTGCCCTTTCATATTCGGTAGCAGTAAATCCAAACTTACGAACACGTTCAGCCTCATTCGCAATAGACGAAAGGCTCTCGGCAACCTTACCCTCCTTTGCGATGGCAACTGTCATAAACGCATCCTTAGTTTGCGAAACGAAGAAGTTACCATCGTTACATCCAGCGTAGGCAAAAGGAGCCATAGCTTTTTGCGAAAGCTCTTCGAAACGAGAGTTAAGCATCTTTTGAACAACTTTGCTCATGTAGTAGCTAACCAAGCTAGCAGCAGTAGGGCGGTACTCCTTAGGCATTAGATCGCGCTTGTAAAACACCATTATTTGAGCTTGCTGAGCTTCAGGGTCGGTAGCGATGCTTACAATAGGAGCGTCGTTATCCTTAACTTCATAGATAGTACGCTCGGCTGCATTAACAGGCTTAGGAATATCTGCAAAAAGCGCCTTTATCTTGCCCTCAACCTTATCTACATCAATATCACCAACCACAACAATACCTTGAAGATCTGGGCGATACCATTTTTTATAGTAATCCTTAAGCTCTTGATACTTAAAGTTATTAACTACATCCATAATACCAATTGGTAGGCGATGAGCATACTGGCTACCGGCAAATATTTCAGGAAGCATCTGCTCAAACATACGCATCTGAGCATTGGTACGAGTTCTCCACTCCTCGCGAATCACTCCTCGCTCATTGTCAATCTCCTTATCATCTAAGGTGATGAACCCCGACCAGTCGTGAAGAATTAGCAGACAGCTATCAACAACACCTTCGCGCGTTACAGGAGCATTAGATATGTTGTAAATAGTTTGATCGTAACCAGTTGCAGCGTTAAGATTCCCCCCAAATTGAACACCAATCTTTTCAAGGTAGCTGATCATTGATTTACCAGGGAAGTTCTTTGTCCCGTTAAAAGCCATATGCTCGAGAAAGTGCGCAAGACCACGTTGGCTATCTTCTTCAAGAATTGAACCGACCTTTTGAACGATGTAGAACTCTGCCTGACCTTTTGGCTCTGCATTCTGACGAATGTAGTAGGTAAGACCATTATCCAGCTTACCAACACGAACCTTGGGGTCGAGAGGAAGCTTTGGCATTTGCTGTGCAATAGCATTAAAGCCCAGCAACACCACCGCTAGCAGTAAAATGAAGCTTTTCTTCATAAATTGACTTGTTAGTTGATAAAAACTTATATAATTTGGGTCATTCCGACTGATACTCAAGTATATCAGCAGGCTGACAATTAAGCTCTTTGCATAATGCCTCGAGCGTGCTAAAACGTATAGCTTTAGCCTTTCCTGTTTTAAGAATGGACAGATTCGCCTGAGTAATCCCCACCCTATCGGCCAGCTCGCTAAGCGATACCTTGCGCTTGGCCATTATTACATCGAGGTTAACTACAATCGGCATATCAAATCGTTAATTCTTGTTCTTCACGAATTCGGTTGGCAACTACTAGCACCTCTGCAAAGAGCAGCAGCACCAGCGATACAATTATCTGGGTATATGACACATCAATAACCAGCTTGTAGCCATCTATTTGTATCAGCGATCTCAGGTAGGAACGATCCATGTACTGTATGGCGATGTTCAGCATTTCCATAGCCAAAAGCAAAAATGCAACCTTTCTAATTCGGTTGATGTTAATGGCAGTTAGCAGGTTACCCTTGCTAAGCGAGTTGGTAATTTTACTGATTAGCACAACCAACCAAACAATGATAACTATTCCTACAAGCATCACCAGCATATCCCTGAGCAGCTTGTTTATAGACACCTCCTTACTCTGCACAACAACCTCTCCTTCCGAAATTCGCATCGAAGCATCTGCCCCTTTAACAGTGGCTACATCGATGGCTTTCATAGACTCGGTAGGGCGAAGCGTAACGTAGAAATGGCTTATAGTTCCAGTTGCATCTTTTTCAGCTTCTGCATCCTTAAAACCATCCCTAAAGCCTCTTACAAAATCGTCTGAAAAGGAGAAGATGAGTAGAAGAGCAATTATCACATTAAGTATCCGAACCCTTAAAAGCAAGTATTTATCCATAAACGATACTTTTTTATCGAAATTCGATATGCTAATGTATCATATTACTTTTGAGTAGGTGTTTGCTTTAAAATTATTTAGCTGTAAGGTGATTATCTCAAAAGCACAAAAGTAACCTCCTCCTGCACCACAAAATGGGCGCACAATCCACTACAATGCGTATAATACTACTTAACCGAGGTAGTATGCCTGTCGAAATACAAATTTCGACAAGTTTGGTTCCCTCCATGTAACATTTCAAAAGCGGCTGCATCTAAAGTCAAAAAAACAAAAAACAAAAAGCTATGAAGAAGCTACTTTTTACCGCCATTCTTTCGATGATTATTGGTCTTTGCTGGGCACAAAACGCCATTAGAGTAGAAGTAAAAGGCAAAGGACAGCCTACTATTTTTTTACCAGGCTTTGGGTGTTCGGGAAGCGTATGGAACGAAACCGTTGCAGAGCTGGAACGTAGAGCCGAGTGCCATGTTGTAACCTATGCAGGCTTTGATGGTGTGCCAGCTGTTGATACGCTATGGATGAAGAAGGTCGAAGAGTCGATTGCCGAATACATCATTAGCAAGAAGCTGAAGAATGTTGTAGTGGTAGGACACAGCATTGGCGGGACGTTTGGACTTATGCTTAGCACAAAACCACAGCTATCAATCAGCAAGCTGGTGGTGGTTGATATGCTTCCTTGCATAGGCATGGTGATGATACCCAACTATAAGCCAGAATACGTTACCTTTGATAATCCTTACAACAAAAGGTTGTTGGCAATGGGCGAACAGGAATTTAGCACTATGCAAAAACAGATGGCGGCCAACATGTGCGCCGACACCGCCGCACAGCGCAGAATCGTTGGCTGGATGCTTAAAGCAGATAGAAAAACCTACGTTTACGGCTATACAGAACTTATGAAGCTGGATCTTCGCGAAAGCCTGAAGAGCATTGAAACCCCAACGCTTATCCTATCTGCAGGGAGATACCCCTCTAAGGAGCAGGTAATAACAATGTACAACGAACAGTATGTTGGCCTTAAGCATAAGTCGATTAAGCACATTGATGGCTCGGCACACTTTGTTATGTTCGATCAACCTAAGACGTTGATCTCTGAGCTAAAAGGATTTATATTCAACGAGTAGGTAACAATGGATAAAGATCAATTTCAAGAGCTGTACAAACAGTACTACGGGAATGTATACCGACTGTGCCTTGGCTACGTAAGAGGAGAAAAGTCGTTGGCAGAGGATATTGCCCAAGAAGTGTTTATGCAGATTTGGTTAAAGTACGACTCGTTTAAAGGCAACTCGCAGCTCTCGACATGGCTCTACCGTATTGCGGTAAACTGCTGCCTCTCGGAGATTAGAAGAAACAAAAGCTACCAAAGTCGGATTAGAAGCTACCAAGTACCGGAGCACGATACAGCAGAAAAGCAGCAGGCGGATCAGCAAATGCTAAACCTTTGCATAGCGAAGCTCGAAGAGTCGGACAGAATTTTGGCAGTACTTGTACTGGAAGATTTACCGCAACAAGAGATCGCAGGAATTTTGGGTATTTCGGAATCGAGTATCAGGGTTAGGGTTCATAGGCTTAAAGAAAAGCTACGAACCATTTATATGAAGCTTTCACCATCAATAGAGTAAAAAATGAACAGCAATAGCTTTGACGATATGCTAAAGGGATGGAAAGATCAGCCAGTTCCATCGCCACAAAAGAGCGCTGAAGAGATAGCTAGGAGCGCAAAACAATGCATCAACAAAACAAGGAACAGGCACTATGCCAACATTCTGGTGCTATCGATAACACTAGCAATACTAATAGCCTACTTCATATTTTCAGGATTTGGCTCCACCCTATTTGTTTTAGGGATGTGTGCCATGATGGGAGCACTTGCCATACGTATTGCCGTTGAAGCATGGAGCATTGGGAGGCTGCAAAAACTTAACATTCTGGAATCTACCCAAACCTATGCAATCAAGCTGCTAAGCTTTGTAGAAATACGTAAAGCTATCCACGGACCAGCAACCTACCTTACCTACGGACTATATGCGGCTGGGTTCTCGCTCCTACTACCAGCCTTTAGAGGTGCGTTTTCTAGCGGATTCTTTCTTTACATCGTAATTTCGGGTGCAGTAACGCTCTTAGCCCTTTTTATCTACATAAAACGGAAGGTGAACCAGGAGCTAAACGAGCTAAGTAAGCAAGTTGACGAGCTATCAAGCTTTAACAGCTCGCTCAACCAACCCGAATAGCTTTTTGTTTATCGCTGGTAAGCTCTACGGTATAGTCGAAGTAGCCAACTATCGAACGACGGTGAGTAACAAAGATTATAGTTAGCTCTTTCTTAAGGTTTTGCAACGTATCCATAACGATTTTCTCGGTGTAAACATCAAGCGATGATGTCGCCTCGTCGAGCAGCAAAACCTTAGGGAAGCGCAAAAGAACACGCGCCAAAGCTAAACGTTGCCGCTCGCCGCCCGAAAAATGGTACTGATAGTTGGAAATAAAGCTATGTAACCCATCAGCATAACGATCAACTAGCTGGCGCGCCCCAACTTTATCTAGCACCTCAACAATCTGCTCATCAGAGATCGGCACCCTAGAATCCCATACTAGATTATCGCGAATAGTACCATCCACAAAAAAAGAGTCTTGCGGCAAATATCCAATCGTAGAACGCCACTGAGCAATGTTGGCAGTAGTAAGCGGTATCCCACCGACGCTAACCTCCCCCTGCTGAGGAACAACCAGTCCGGATAGGACATCGAGAAGTGTTGTTTTGCCACGACCAGAAACGCCAAGTATGCCAGTAATGGCATTGGCAGCAATGCTTAGGCTTAACCCCCGAAATATTGTTGGCCCATCGGGGTAGGCAAAGTGTACATTATGCAGATGAATTGCGCCATCAAAGCTTGCTGAAGGCTCCACCTCACCGTTAACCAGCGCAGAAGCCACCAATGTTTGGTCAACATCAACAACCATTCGCACCGACTGAATGTTAGACACCACGATATCCAAGTAGCTGCTTACGCTAGTAAAAAGAGGGAAAAGCCGGCCAAAAAGAAGTATGAGCACAAAGATTGATGTAAACGACATCATCTCCAACCGAAAGCCTACGTAAACCAGCAGTAACATTCCAAACGTTCCTGAGATAGTAAATACCAGCTGCGAAAGGGCTCGGTTACGAGACTGCCTTTGCTGAATATCATATATTCCACGACAAGTTTTTTCGTACATCCTAACGTAGAATCCCTCAGCACTATGCACCTTTGCAGACTTTATCATAAGCCAAAAATCGTCAAGCTGCTTAAGCATAGCCCTAAACAATCCAATATTAATACCACCTAGCTTAAACGACTTAGCCAAAAACTGCCGCAAAAGGAAAAAAGATGCAGCTCCAATAGCAACAACCAACAACGTAAACAACGGCGCAACCCAAACAGCTAAGGCAACATGTGCAAGAATAATTAGTAGGGCCGAAAGCATATTTACAAGCGCAAAGTAGTAGGTAGATAGCTTTGGAATTTCGTTAGAAAGCACCTGAATATGCGTATGCTTACTTTTGGAGTTAAGTTCGAGCCAATCGCACGAAGCGATTTTAGCAAATAAACGCGTTCGTAACGAAAGAATGAATCCTTGCTCGTACCTCGATTGCCACAGCGATTTTACATAGCTTAGCAACGATGCGCCCAGCAACAGCACCGTGAAGCAGATTAGCACAAGCTCTAACGAAATGGGAATGCCCAAGTTTACGAGCATACCATGCAGCTTAGCAGACAGCCCATCGCCATTAGCAGCCGCCCCCTTTAGCATACCAAGCAACGGGATGAGCATAAGTATAGACACACCCTGGTTTAGACCGAGCAAAAGCGTCAGAACTGTTAACAGCCAAAAACGAGATGGACTGTAGGCATAGAAATAGCGAAAGCTGCTGAAAAACAAACCTATTCTAAGCATTCATCAACCTCCTCTTAATAAAGCTGTATGGGCGATAGATGTAGTACATAAAAGTGAAGGGGAACGAACGATCTTGTAGATCAAAGCCACCAATCAGCATGCCATCGAGCATCTTAAGCTTATACCTTAAGCTCCCTATTAACCTAAATCGGTAGTATGCATCTGCTAAGGCGGCTCTGACGCTGAGGTTTTCTTCCACAGGATTGCTTATATACTTTATCGCGTGGTTGCACAATAGCCTACTAGCGCTGCCCCAGCTATTTAGGATAGGAAGTTCAACACCCAAAAAGAGCTTAGCTAGGTATGAAGCTTGGGCAACCTGCTTGTGAATACGAAGCTCCTTAACCAAGCTCGCAAAATGGGCTGCATCTACCTTACCGTATGGAAAGTCCTTTATATCGACCAACCACTTTAACCTCTGCCAACCATGCTTTGCTCCATGTATAACAAGGTATGCTAGGCAAAAATCGTACGAAAGCGTATAAATAGAACGGCCTCCAATGCTAATCGGCATTCGGTTTTCGCTTATAAGCGTAGCCATCCTTCTTTTCGACACAACCATATCAACCAACAGCTTCCAGTGAACCTCTACAAGCAACCCGCTGCTCTTACTTCGGAAGGTTATATGATGATTAATTTTAGCAAAAACCGACTTCTTTCGCTCATCCGAAGGCCAATGATTACCAATTCCTAGCTCATACCCATTACCTAGCAAAAGGTTAATCACCGCATCCACCTCGGCAACATCAACTAGAATATCAATATCATGCGAAAATCGGACAGCAGGATCGCCATAAATAAGCTGGGAGAGAAGAGGGCCTTTAAAGCTAACAAAGCTTATACCTACACTTCCAAGTAAATCGCTTAACCAAACCAGCTCCTTAACCGCCCCTAGAATGTACAGCTTCTCTGCGACATGCTCAGAACCGCTGTTTTCGTTTAAAAGCGCATCAATCTGTTGATGGCTCAACCGATGTCTAACATGAAGGTCATTTCTACTAAACATATTTTCAACAATACTATCTACCATAACAATTACACATTTCGTTCAATAAATATACAATTTAGTTTATTATTTCACTATATTGCAGCATAGATAGAAAATATTCTAATCAACTATATGTTTAATTATTGGGGATTTGGCTTCAACATAAGCTCAGAAATAGAATTCCCCGAGCTTGCAGAAGCTGATAGTAAAGAGAGCAAACTAACAATTAAGCTAGGAACAACTCCAACCACAATCGGAGGTCAAATTTCTGGCAATGAAACTTTTATGCTCGAAATAGCCGAGCACGAGCTACTTTTTACGGTTAACAACATTGTCAAGTACCACGCTAAAAATGGGAACGAAATTACCGTTGAGGTTTTAAACGCCAGCAACGAAAGTCGCACCATCCGCCTATACATTCTTGCAACCGTTATGGCTAGCATCCTTCTCCAAAAAGGGATGATCCCGCTACATGCATCTGCTGTAAAAATCGGCAATCGTTTAACGCTTATTGCTGGCCATTCCGGTGCAGGAAAATCGACCCTACTTGCAGAGATGCTAAAAAAGGGGTACCCAATTTTTAGTGACGACGTTGTTGTGCTGAGTGCAAACAACCTAGCACACGCCACCGCCAGCTATCCAATGATTAAGCTCTGGGAGGACTCAATATCAATGCTAGGAGATACACAATTTGAAGCAAAGGATTTCCGCATTAGGTACGATCTAAATAAGTATGGCTACTTCTTCCATAAAAGCTTCGACAAGAAGAGCTACCCTGTTGATACCATTGTAATACTCCGAAAAGGGAGCGGCAACCTTTTTGAAGTAAATCAGCTAGAAGGCGTTAACGCATTTGTCGAGCTAAACAAGCAGCTATACCGACCAGCGTTAATTCAGTCCAAAACCCATAAAGCCAACAGCTTTAACGTCATATCAGAGCTGGCAAGGCATGCCCGAACTATAGAGGTTGTAAGACCTTTAGCCTGTACACCTTCGCAGCTATTGGAGCTTATAGAAAAGGAACTTGCAACCTGTAATGCAACAGCTTAGCATGAAGAGAAAAGTAGCTGTAAACGAATACTTGCTATTTGCCGAAGCTTGGCTTATGCTAGGGTTGGCAAGGCTTACCATTGTACTGCTTCCTTTTAGGCTGGTTGCTAAGCTCCTTGGGGAAAAACATTCCGACGAAGCTAGCTACCAGAACAAAGCAACAACCATTGGTACAGCTATCGTCCGAGCATCGAAAAGAAGCTTCTGGCGTGCAAAATGCCTCGAGCAAGCATTGGCAGCTAGCGCAATGCTAAGGCTAAGACGAAGGAGCTGCACGGTTTACTTTGGAGTAGCAGATAACTCGTCAAACAAGTCGCTAGCAGCCCATGCTTGGGTGGTTAGCAATGGCATAATTGTAACTGGAGGTAAAGGAGTTGAAGAATTTAAGGTTGTAGGAATTTTTAAAAGATAGAAAATGAGTGCGATATTTGGAATAGTTAGCAAGAATGGAAAGCCTGTAGAGCCTAGTAGCATAAATGCTATGCTTGCTGCTATCGCACATCGTGCTACAGATGAGAAGAATTTCTATACGTCGGGAAACATTGCTCTAGGGCATTGCCTTCTCAAGGTTTATCCGCAACAGGAATACGAGCATTGTCCGCTATCAGCTTATGGCTGCACCATAACTGCTGATGCGCGTTTGGATAATCGCACCGAACTTGCCACATTGTTGGGTATAGACAGAGCTATGCTGAATAAAACCAGCGATCCAGAGCTGATTCTGCACTCCTATAAACGTTGGGGAGAAGAGTGCCCTAACCACCTAGAGGGCGAGTTTGCGTTTGCCATTTGGGACACCGACAATCAAAAGCTGTTTGCCGCTACCGACCATATCGGTTTCCGCCCCTTCTTTTACTACGATTCACCAGAGCAATTCATTTTTTGCAGCGAGATAAAGGGTGTGGTGGCAGCAAAGCCAGCTCCAAACTACTTTAACGAGGAGAGCTTAATCGAGTATTTTTACCGAAAAGGAACGCCCAACATTACCTATAACAAGGAGATTTTTGCTCTATGCGGGGGGAATGTTCTTACCCTTAGAGAGGACAAAACAACCTACCATAAGTATTGGAACTTAGAGTCTACAGGCAAGTATAGCTTCAAGAAGGACGAGGAATGGTACGAATGCACACGCGAGCTACTCTACCGTGCTATAGAGAAACGGTTAAACCCCGATGTGCCTGTTGGAATAACGCTAAGCGGGGGGCTCGATTCTACCAGTGTTGCTTGTATTCTTTCCGAACTCCTTATGAAGAAGAATAAGCCTCTATACGCCTTCTCCTCTGTACTACCTCTAAATCATAACGGAATAGAAAAAGATGAGCGATACTATATAGAAATAGTAGGCAAGCATTGCCCTAATATTATTCAAACCTATGTAGAGGCACCTGGCGTAGGACCATTTACGGATTTGGAGCGGGCGTTTGATATAGAAGAAACGTTTCCAAATGCATTCTTTTATATGGACAAGGCTTTGCTGGAAGCGGCTGCTGAAAAAAAAGTAAGATCTCTATATAATGGTTTCGGGGGCGATTTTTGGATTTCTTGGAAAGGTGACACTGTAATTTACGAACTAATGAAAAGTAGAAGATTTTTCGATGCATTAGTTCTTATGAATAGGCTTAGAAAGGAAGAAAACAAATCTATTTACAGCATAACTCGTAGTAGCTGCTTAAGTCATAGTAGCACTTTAAAGTATTTAAAACAAAAAGTTGGATTAAGTAAAAATGATAGCATTGAAAGTTCTTTACTAGCACTAAACCCCAGAAGTACTGATGTGCGACCCAAAAAGTACAAAAGCCAAATTCAAAGCTTAATAAATAGAGGACAAATTGGACGTATTACAGGGATGCTTGCTAATCGAAATAGCTGTATGCAAAGCGACTCTCTTACGCCATTATTTGACAAAAACCTGCTGATTTTGCTGAGCGATATGCCTCTAGCACTTCATCTGAAAAATGGAAAACGAAGAAGTGTTTTGCTAGAATCCGTAAAAGCTATAATCCCAGAGCAAGTATATAACCGAAAAGACAAAATGCCCTTCAGTCCAGATTACAGAAAAAGAATTTTGAGTGAAGTAAAATCTTATGGGGAGCTCGTAGAATCAATAAAAAATGATAGCATAACAGGGCAGTATATAAATACACCCAATACTATTGAGGTGTTAAACATTGCACTACAAGGTTCTGTAAGCTCAAATTTTGACAAGACCATTTATAACCAAATAGCACATATAGCGATAACCCATAAATTAATGGAAAATTTTCAAAAATGGGGTTATTGTTTTGAACGTTCAAAATAAGAAGACCTTTTAATTAACAATAGTAAGTTTAATTTTTATTTTTTACATTATGGAAACAACTGTAAAGCAAGAAAAGGAGCTTTGGAATTCTCCATCTGTAGAAGTTTTATCTATTAAAGATGAAACCAAAGGTGGTGCTAATGCTGGGGAAGATGTCTTAGAACAAAGCTAGCCTTAATGAAAAGAGAAAATGGAAGGGTGCTACCCTTCCATTTTCATTGAATTTACAATTTTTCAACCAAGAAGTTTGCCTCCATTCTCTTCAAGCAATCCACTACCTCTACCCTACACTGCTCTTCTTCTACATTGTATTTGGCAAGTAAGGCGGTAACTAGCTCATCCACCGTTAAAGGTTTCTTAGAGTACTCCCATATTTCTCTTGCTGTTCTATTTAACCGAATGTAGCTACCACTTTCTGTATCCATCATTACCAGCTCATCTCCAAGCTCGGTAGCTATAAATCGGGAATCATTTCGTTGTATAACAGCGCTTAATTCTACTATTTTCATAGGTATTTATTGATTTAGTTGGCTATCCCAATATGGCACCTTTTACCAAACCCCAGTACTTGGCCTGGTATGCAGGGATATAGCAATCGTTATAGTAAAGCATATTGATAGCCATCGGCATCCCATCGCATGTGCATATGCATAGGTCGTTAGCTATAGCTGCCACCTCTCCAGGTTGGCCGCTAGCTGCCGACGTAGAGCCAATACGTGCATCCATCAACTTAAGTTCATTCCCTTTAAACAGAGTAATAGCTCCCTTATTCCAAGGATTACAAGCCTTTATAAGGTTAATAATCTCTAGTGCTCCCATCCTTTGCCAATCAATAAGCACATCGCCAGCTACTGGTCGCTTATAGTACGAAGGCTTAACATCTAAAGGCGACAGCTCAAGAATAGGGTGCTTTGCGGCAAGTATGCTCAGCAGAAAAAACACCCCCTCAGCACTCATCCCACTAAGATATTTCATCGCTGCATCGTGGTAGAAGCACTCTTGGTTAGGATAGCTTTTTCGCCAAACAACAGCACCTTCATCCAGCTTTTTGGTAAGCCTATGAATTGACACCCCAAGCGTTTCGGCACCATGCTTAAGCTGCCAAAAAACTGGAGATGGCCCCTTATAGGCAGGCAATGGCCCGAAATGGATGTTAAAGAGGCGCTGCTGTACACTTTCGCTAATCTCAGATAGATTTATCAGGCTAGCATATCCCATAACAAATACAGCATCGAACGTCTCCCGGTTTATCCATTCATATAAGCTAATACTAGATTCATTTTCTAGCAGCATGTCAACACCTAGCTGCTTCGAAAAAGCTTGAAGCATTAGCCCCTTTTCTGCATTTATGCTCTTATCTATAAAAACATACACTTGCAGCTTTTGAACTGCAAGTGTATATGTTAACGGAATTATTACGTCGGAATTCGAAACTATACCAACTCTCATTTACATTTCAAATTACTGTTGCTGAGGAAATAATCCAGTCTTTGATATGATATAGTTTATTGTAATGTAGGGCATCAAATTATCATGCGCTAGCCCACCACCAGAATTACTAACAGCAACAGGATCTAAAGGCGAATCAGGAGTAGTAGTACCAGAAGGAAGAGATACGTATAGCTTAGCATCAGTATATACTGTTTGAGGCGTAGTTTTCGCAAGAACGTTTACCCCTGTTGGGCTGCTGGTTGTTGCTACATCTGCGTAAGCATTTATAGGATGGTTGTGAGGAGGAATATTCGCCGTAGTTAGTGCAACAGTATTGGCTCCTCCGCTTAAGCCTGTTACATAGTTAGTCGTGCCAAGCTGTCCTTTACCAACCACTACCCGCTCTCTTAAATCCGGAAGCTGAAAGGTTGTTTTTCCATCCCCTCCGTAGATTGTTCCAAGAAGAGCATAAAGCGGTTCATTTCCTTGAATTGATAGCGTCGATCCATCGCAAAGGAGCCATCCTGATGGAGCATAGTTTCCTGCGAACATCTTAATTTCACCTATATAGCAATCCATTTTTTTACATTTTTAAGTTAAACGATTAGGGTCTTGGAGGATAATACCCTAGTGTTGCAATGCAGTACACCATAGTAACAAAAGGCATCCTATTCTCATGTGCTTGTCCATTTCCTTCTACGCTTATGCTTTGAGCATTAAGCGCTGTTCGCTTGCTCGAATCAGGGGTACTAGACACAAAAGATAGCGTATTGCCAGCATTCTTTTTCGTCTGATTAGGATCAGTTGGAATACAGGCATTTCCTAAAATATTGGTTCCAGGAAATGAAGTATCATAGGAGTCTCGAACCATCATATTGTGGTTATGAGGAGGCACAGTCTTAAAATCTAAAGTTACCTTCTCTTGTCCACCACTCTTACCTACAAGATAGGTATTCCCCGAGAAAGGAGATCTTCCATAGCCAAACAGAACTCGTCCGTTTAGGTTTGGGAGGTTGAAGGTTGTTTTGCCATCGCCTCCAAATTGTATTTGTATGAGAGAGTAGAGCGCCTGATTTTGCTGAATGTTAAGCGGCTGTCCATTGCAGGGAACCCAACCATCTGCTGATGGTATTCTATCGTATGGGAATAATCTGATTTCACCAATATATGCTTCCATAATTTTCAGTTTAAGGTTTGGTTAATCTTTGGTTGGATAAGTACCATCCCAGCAAATACAGAGACGCATAGGAAGGTACGGCATCATATTGTCATGAGGCTGTGAGTTTCCTGGTGATATTCCTATAAGAGCTGTATTGGGCACTATGTTAGTTGTTTGTGGGGTAACATCCACATAGCTATAAACGCCAGGGGTGCTACTACTAGTTGTAGCTATCATGTTAGAAAGGAAAACAGCAGGACTAGGAACGCTGGTCATCAAACTTTGCTGAGCACTATCTCGCTTATCTGCATACGCCGTATGCTTATGTATTGGCATATTGTTATTTATTAGCGTAACCGTTTCGGCTCCGCCTTTTTGTCCTGTTCTTTTTTGAGGGTTTGCAGGATTAGCTCCCATAGGCACAGCACCTTGAAGGTTGGGAAGCGTGAAGTAAGTCTTATAATCTGTATTTCCATACAAATTGCCTATTACGGCATATAGCGCTTGGTACGACATAATGTTTACCTGACTTCCATCGCAAAGAAGCCAACCTACAGGAGTAAAGTTGTAGGGAAAAGCTCTGATTTCTCCAATGAAACTTGATGTATCCATAATTAAGAAAATTAGTTATTAAACTATTGTTTCGAGATGCTAAAGCACCTTTTATCGTAATAGAACTGGGAGATTTGTGCAGAAAAAAACCTCGTACAGCATCTGTAAGCTAATCGTTAACCAATAATTTTAAGCTATCAATTTAATCCTTTTTAATCACTATACAAATTTTTATGTTAATTTTTTATTTACAACTATCCATTGCTAAACCTATTTACTTTTGACAATCTAATATTTAACAATACATTACAATTAATTTACCACACAATAGCTTTAATTTAATATGCATAATAAATCAAAAAGCTACACAAAATACACTTCCCATTATTTTAGCTTCATTATGTCACATTTGCTTTATTTGTGTGAATGCACGGCTGCAAGCTCTACCATGTAGCAGAAGCTCCACTACAAGTGCGAAATAGCCTTAAAATTGGCTACGATTATGTGCGCTTAGCCCCTTCTATTCTTTCTTTTTTGTATTTTTAACGACTTTTATAAACTCAATTCAATCAACCATTTAGAGCTTATGTCGAAAAGGAGCAATCTGGAGCAGGCGCTCCGCCGCAGAGTGCTGGTGCTTGATGGCGCAATGGGTACACAAATCCAGCGCTTTAAGCTAACCGAGGAGGACTACCGCGGCAGCCGATTTGCCAATATCTCAGCAAAAGTTAAGGGCAACAACGATTTGCTGGTACTTACTCAGCCTCAAATCATCGAGGGCATTCACGAGGCGTACTTAAAGGCAGGTGCTGATATTATCGAAACAAATACGTTTAATGCAAACGCCATTTCGATGGCCGACTACGAAATGCAGGAGCTGGTTTACGAGCTCAACTTCGAAGCGGCTAAGCTTGCAAAGCGCGCTTGCGAAAAGTTTGCAACCGCCAATCGTCCTCGGTTCGTAGCTGGATCAATTGGGCCTACCAATAAAACAGCGTCAATGTCGCCCGATGTTAACAACCCCGCTTTTAGGGCTGTAAGCTTCGACACGCTTGTAAGGGCCTACTACGAGCAGGTAAAGGGACTTGCTGATGGGGGTGCCGACATTCTGCTGGTTGAAACTATTTTTGATACGCTAAACGCGAAGGCTGCACTCTTTGCTATCGAGCAGTACAACGACGACTTTGGTGTAGATTTTCCTGTAATGGTTTCGGGTACTATTACCGATGCCAGCGGACGTACCCTCTCTGGTCAAACTGCCGAAGCTTTCTTGATTTCGGTTTCGCACGTTAACCTTATAAGCATTGGCTTTAACTGCGCTTTGGGAGCAAAGCAGCTTAAGCCGTACATCGAAACAATTAGCGCCAAAGCACCATTCTATACAAGCGCACACCCCAATGCTGGTCTTCCCAACCAGTTTGGCGAATACGATCAATCACCCGAAATGATGGCCTCCATCATCGAAGATTTCCTTAACGATGGCCTTCTCAATATCATTGGTGGATGCTGTGGAACCTCGCCTGACCATATTGCGGCCATTGCTAATGTTGCTGAGAAATATGCTCCTCGCGAAATCCCAGCCCTAGAACCCATCACGGCATTTAGCGGACTAGAACCTGTAAGGGTTACCAAGGAATCGAACTTTGTAAACATTGGCGAGCGAACCAACGTTGCTGGTTCTAAAATGTTTGCCCGCCTTATTCGTGAGGAAAAGTTTGAGCAGGCTCTTTCGGTTGCGCTTAACCAAGTTGAGGGGGGAGCACAGCTTATTGATGTTTGTATGGACGATGCTATGCTTGATGCGAAAAGCGCAATGGTAAACTTCTTAAACCTCATCGCTTCTGAACCTGAAATTGCTAGGCTCCCCATTGTAATCGACTCATCAAAATGGGAGGTTTTAGAGGCTGGACTCAAGTGCGTTCAGGGGAAGAGTGTGGTAAACTCCATCAGCTTAAAAGAGGGCGAAGCCGATTTTCTGGGCAAAGCAAAGCTGGTTAAAAGGTATGGAGCAGCTGCTGTGGTGATGCTTTTTGACGAAAAAGGCCAGGCTGATACCTACGAGCGTAAGATAGAAATCGCCGACAGGTCGTACAAGCTGCTTACTGAAAAGGTTGGCTTCCATCCGCAAGATATCATATTCGATCCCAATATTCTGGCCATTGCTACTGGCATAGAAGAGCATAACAGCTATGCTGTAAACTTTATAAAAGCATGCGAATGGATCAAGAAGAATTGCCCTAACGCCAAAATTAGCGGGGGTGTAAGCAATCTCTCGTTTAGCTTTAGGGGAAACGACGTTGTAAGAGAGGCTATCCATTCGGTTTTCCTATACTACGCTATTAATGCTGGTATGGATATGGGGATTGTTAATCCTGGTATGCTTCAGGTTTACGACGAAATTGAGCCAGACTTGCTAAAGCTGGTTGAGGATGCCGTGCTTAATCGCCGTAAGGATGCAACCGAACGGTTACTGGTATATGCTGATAAAATAAAGGCTCAGGGTAAAGAGGGCGAAGAGGAGCATAAAAAGGATGCTTGGAGAGAGCTCCCAGTACAGGAAAGGCTAAAGCATGCGCTCATTAAAGGGATTACTGAGCATATCGATGAGGATGTTGAAGAGGCAAGACACCTATACCCTGCTGCTCTTCATGTTATAGAGGGGCCTCTCATGGATGGTATGAACGTTGTGGGCGACCTATTTGGTGCCGGCAAGATGTTTCTTCCTCAGGTAGTTAAGAGTGCTCGCGTGATGAAAAAGGCTGTTGCCTACCTAACTCCTTTTATTGAGGAAGAGAAGGCTAAGAGCGGCGATCTTAGCTCGGCGGGCAAGGTGCTTCTTGCAACGGTAAAGGGCGATGTGCATGATATTGGTAAAAACATTGTAAGCGTTGTTCTTGCTTGCAATGGGTTTGACATCATCGACCTGGGAGTTATGGTCCCTGCCGAAAAGATTCTTGAGGAGGCTAAAAAGCATCAGGTGGACGTAATTGGGCTAAGCGGACTTATCACTCCGTCGTTGGATGAGATGGTAACCGTTGCTAAGGAGATGCGCCGACAAGGATTTAATGTTCCTGTTATTTTGGGCGGTGCTACCACAAGTAAAATTCATACTGCTGTAAAAATCACCCCCGAATACGATAATGGGGTTGTGCATGTTAAAGATGCATCGCGTGCTGTGGGCGTTGTACGCAGCCTTATCTCTGATGATAGGCAGAGCTACATCAACCAAATAAATGATGAGTACTCTAAAATGCGAGATGACCATAACCGTCGTCGGAGCGAAAATGAGTATGTTTCGTTGGAGGTTGCGCGTGCCAATAGGGTTAAAACTAGCTGGAACGAAGCAGCTATTGACACTCCAAAAAAGCTGGGTAGGTTTGTGCTCGATAGCTATCCGCTTGATGAGCTAGCTAGGTATATCGACTGGACCTTCTTTTTCTTTTCGTGGGATATCAACGGTAAGTATCCGAAAATATTCAGCGACCCAATCAAGGGCGATGAGGCCAAGAAGCTTTTCGACGATGCACAGGTTCTTCTCAAACGTATTGTTGATGAGAAGCTTCTAACGGCAAAGGGTGTTTACTCTATTCTTCCGGCTAATAGTGTGGATGAGGATGTTGTAGTTTATAGCACCAATGGAGCAGAGGAGGCTCGCTTCCACTTTCTTAGAAATCAAGAATATAGAGGCAGCGACACCAAACCAAACTACTCGCTTGCCGATTACATTGCGCCTCTAGAAAGTGGTAGAAAAGACTACCTCGGAACATTTGCCGTAACTGTTCATGGAGCTGATGAGCTGGTACGCGATTTTGAGGCAATGCACGACGATTACAATGCTATTATGAGCAAGGTTCTCGCGGATAGGCTTGCGGAGGCATTTGCAGAACGTCTCCACGAAAGGGTTAGAAAGGAGTTCTGGGGCTATTCACCTGCCGAGGAGCTTCCTATAGAAATGCTTCTTCACGAGGAGTATAGGGGAACTAGACCTGCTGCTGGATATCCATCGTGCCCCGAACATAGCGAAAAGAAGACCATCTTTGCTTTACTTGATGCCGAAAATAGTATTGGGGCAAAGCTTACAGAAAATTACGCTATGTGGCCTGGAGCTTCGGTTAGCGGTTGGTACTTTGCTCATCCCGAATCTACCTATTTTAACCTGGGCAAGCTAACAAAGGAGCAGGTTACGCTTTACGCTTCGAGAAAAGGTATTTCTGTTGAAGATGCAGAAAGGCTTCTTAGGCCGAACCTTGCTTACTAGTACTGCCTAGGCAACACTTCGCCCAAAGGAGCTTTCTTTTGGGGCAATTTGGGGTGCTAGCTCATCCTCGTGGAGAGTCGGAATAGCCAAGCTTTGCTCTAATTAAACTGTAACACCATGAAAGTAATCGACATAGTAAACCAAGCAAAAACAACCCTGTTTACATTCGAGATTCTCCCGCCACTTAAGGGGGCATCGTTTAGCGAAATACAGGACACTATTGAACCGCTGGTAAGGTATGAACCCTCATACATCAACGTAACCTACCACCGCCCGGAGGTTGTGCTTAAGGAGCAGCCTAACGGATTGCTCGAACGTAGAATTATTAAAAAACGCCCAGGAACGGTGGGCGTTTCGGCGGGTATTAAGTACAAGTATGGCATTGATGTTGTACCCCACCTTATTTGCGGTAGCTTTACTCGCGAGGAAACCGAAGATGCTCTTATTGACCTGAACTTCTTGGGGATTGACAATGTGCTTGCTCTTAGAGGTGATGCCGAAAAGGGGGCTAAGGCATTCATTCCCGAACAAGGTGGCAACAAGTTGGCCATAGACTTGGTTAAGCAGGTTAACGATCTTAACCACGGAAGGTATGTTGATCCTGAATCGGCCAACATCCACCAAACCGACTTTTGCATTGGTGTTGCAGGCTATCCCGAAAAGCACTCGGAGGCGCCAAACCTCGAAACCGATCTCGCCAACCTTAAAGCCAAGGTTGATGCTGGTGCACATTACATTGTCACACAGATGTTTTTTAACAATGCTAAATACTTCGAATTTGTGGAGCGTTGCCGTGCCATTGGCATCACCGTACCAATCATACCTGGCATTAAGCCTATCTCGCTAAAAAAGCACCTCACCATACTACCACAAGTTTTTCACATTGATCTGCCACAGGATCTTGTAGAGGCTGTTAATGGCTGTAAGAACAACGAGCAGGTTAGGCAGGTTGGTGTCGAATGGGGTATTGCACAAAGTAAGGAGCTTAAGGCTGCTGGTGTTCCTGTTCTACACTACTACACGATGGGTAAACCAGATAACATTGAAAAAATAGTTAAGGAGGTTTTTTAACCTCCTCTATTTTTACAAGCTATCGGCATTTTCGCTGTTGCCCCTTATAACATTGTCCATCCTAAATATTGGCAAGCTTTCTGCCCAAGCTTTTTCGAGGGTTTGAACAAAGTAGCTTGTTGGCTGTGCTCCAGAAATGGCATACTTTCTATCAAACACAAAGAATGGGACGCCTTGCACTCCTAAAAGCGAAGCTTCGGCTATGTCTGTGCTTACTTCTTCGGCATACTGATTATCGTAAAGCATCTGCCAGATAATATTGGCTGGCAGCCCTACTTCTACCCCAAGCTCCGCTAGCACTGCCAAATCGTTAAGGTCTTTTCCTTCTGTAAAGTAGGCAGCAAAAAGCTTCTCCGCCATCTCATTCTGCAAATCAAAGCTTCTTGCAAGGTGCGAAAGCCTATGGGCGTTGAAGGTATTGCATATCACGGCCTTTTCAAGATTAAAAGCAATTCCATTCTCTTTAGCCATATCTGTAACATGACCGTAAATGCGCTTAGCTTCGGCTTCGGAAATGCGCTTTCTTTCGGCTAGATATGCGACGACACTTTTATTGGGCTCTGGTTGTGCATTGGGTGCTAGCTGATAGCTCTTCCACTCTACCTTGACCCTACTTCCATGCTGAAATCCTCGAAGAGCCTCTTCGAGCTTTCGTTTCCCTATGTAGCAAAACGGACAAACGATGTCCGACCAAACTTCAATCTTCATAATTCGCTGCTGAATAAGATAGCTTCTATATCACAACAACAATAGCCCATAAATGCTCACTCGAACCTCGATTTTAAATCTATTTTTACCTTTACACAAATTTTGCCACATGGAAGGTCTCGTTGAGTACGGTTATATTGGGTTATTTCTGGCCTGCTTTCTTGCTGCTACAGTAATACCTTTAAGCTCAGAACTTGTGTTCATAGGGTTACTTGTTGCAGGAGCTAACCCAATCCTTGCTACCATTGTTGCCACCGTAGGTAATACTCTTGGTGGCATGACGGGCTACCTTCTTGGCTTTCTCGGAAAATGGGAATGGCTCGAAAAATACTTTAGGGTAAAGCAAGAAAAGCTGGAGAAGTACAGCATGCTTATTAAACGGTATGGTTCTATAATGGCGTTCTTTGCTTGGCTCCCTTTTATCGGTGATTTTATTCCTATTGTACTAGGCTTATTAAGGGCTTCGGGCTACAAGGTTTTACTTTTTATGACTCTTGGAAAAGGTTTTAGGTATGCGTCCTGGGCCTTCTTAACTCTTGGCGGAATAAAGCTTTTCGCCTAAACTAACTTTACGCTATGGATCAGGTTTTTGAGATGGAAATGCAGGTGCGCGACTACGAATGCGACCTACAGGGAATTGTTAATAATGCGGTGTACCAAAACTACCTCGAGCATTGTAGGCATAAGTTCATCCAAAATGTTGGCTTAAACTTTGCGGCTCTACACAATGATGGTATTGATGCTGTAGTTATAAGGGTGGAAATGGACTACAAGCTTTCGCTCAAACCCGACGACTACTTTACTGTACAGCTAAGCATGCATAAGGAGGGTAATGTAAGGTTTGTATTCAACCAGGCAATTGTTCGAAAATCGGATGGTAAGCTCGTACTAAAGGCTAAGGTATATACCGTGCTTACTAAAAACGGACGACCGATTGCTCCTGATATCCTTGAAAATGCGCTAGTAGCTAGTGGCTATAGCTTCGACCTGAAGCAGTAAACACCAGATTGCTAAACATCGTAAAGCTGCCCATTTTCGTACATGATGATTAGGCGGTTGAGATACTTATCCTCACCATTCTCATCAAAGCTCGATTTTAGGTTAGATCCGAACAACCTAGCCATCGACTGCCAAAAAAATGCAGAGAATGAACCTCTTAACTCTCTAACTATGCTGTAGGAGGTTCTTCCTGTTTCCCTATCAATAAGCTTAAGCAGCAGCTTACCTTGCGATACGCTTAACCTTTTAAGCGGCTCTTCAAACTCGGCACGAAGTCGCTTCTCGGCCTGTTCGATGTATGCTGCGCGCTCCTTCTTACCTTTAATTTTAGAGACGTCGGCCTCCATTTCCATCAGCTTATCTCTTGCCAAAAGTGCGTATGGGTAAACTCTTTTGAGGTTGTATATCAAGCGACGGTACTTTTCTTCGTCCCTACTCTTCTTAAACTTGTGCCACGGAAAAACGTAAATCTTTCCAATAGTGTAGTTGCTAAGGGTATCTCCTTCTACAACAACCTTGTTAGGCACATTAAATGCATCTTGCGCTACAGACACCTTAGCGCAAAAAACAAGTGTAACCAATGTCAACAATTTTAGGAGATACTTAACCATAACACCAATGTTTACGCTAACTTTACTAAAAAGTTTGCGCTCTTTAAACGTTGTAAAAATAGCAATTGTTCAGTAATTTGGATGAACTATGATCGACGTTAATCGTTTACGTATAAAATTATTGTAATGGATCAGAATAACCGAAAATATACTAACGGAGAAATTACCGTTTACTGGCGACCCAAAGAGTGCGTGCATGCCTCTATTTGCTTCACAGAGCTTCTCTCTGTTTTTAATCCTCGTAAAAGGCCCTGGGTTGATATGCATGGTGCTTCTACTGAGGCAATCATTGATATTGTTAACAGGTGCCCAACCAATGCGCTTACTTTTAGCTGGAACGATCCGGATAAAAATAGCTCGGAGACTTCCACAAAGGCAGAGCGCGACTTTGACTCCTTGAAGGAGGAATTCGTGGAACGATCGGAGGTTAAACCCGTAAAAGCCAGCATAATGAAAAATGGGCCACTACTGGTAAGCGGATCGTTTAACATTATTGGGCCAGATGGCAACGAAATGAAGCGAATGCAAATGGCATCTTTTTGCCGATGTGGGCACAGCGGTAGCATGCCATTCTGCGATGGAACGCACTTTAAAATTGGCTTTCAGGGTTAGCTTCTAGCTACATATTTTATAGGAAACATTATGGACGAAAAATCGAAGGAGAGCTGCAACGCAGCAACCGTAACAATAAACGGACGAGGTCCCATACGTATCGAAGGGAGCTTCGAGCTGGTTGATCCCAATGGGGTAAAGGTGCGCATAACGGATAGTATGGTTAAGATATGTGGCTGCGGAAAATCGCAAACGATGCCCATTTGCGATGGTGCACACAAAAGGTAGCTCATGCGTAAGTTTATTAATGAGATTGGCATCGCTTTCAACGGCTACGGACAGTCGTTCAGAGCTATACGTGAGTGCAAGCTTCAGTGGGTTTTCCTAGTTCCGCTCGCTCTGCTTATTGTAAACATATACTGGGGCGGCAATGCGGCATTTTACCTTACTGCCAACATAACCGAATGGATTAGAGAGGTTGCTCCCTTTTCGATGGGCGATAGCTGGTGGGCTGATACCATCAGAACTTTGTCATCCTTCCTTGTTTGGGTATCGATTTTTTTAGTGGCAATTTATGTCGGAGGCTTCTTGCTACTTGCGTTGCTATCACCAATTTTAGCCTATGTCTCCGAAAGGGTTGATGAGCACATCACCCATAAAAAATACCCTTTTAGGCTATCAGAATTTGTTGCCGATATTTTTAGGGGGATACGACTTGCATTTCGCAACCTGTTCATTGAGCTTGCTCTAGTTATTGCAGGGTTCTTTGTTGGACTTATCCCTGTTGTTGGAATGCTTGTACCTCTTATGCTACTTGTAGTTGCAGCCTACTTTTACGGATTTTCGTTTCTGGATTACACGCTCGAAAGACGTCGTTATAGCTTTAGGCAAAGCATTGCAAAGGTACGAATGCACAAAAGCGCGGCATTTGGACTTGGTGCTATCTATATGATTTTAACTGCAATCCCATTCATAGGGTTTGCTTTAGCTGGATTTGCGGCTATAGTATCGGTAGTTGCAGCTACAATTGCTGCTAACAAGCTTCTTGAAACCGAACAGTAACCAATTGAAAAGAGGCTGGCGCATGTGCTTAAAAGCTGGCGCTATCCTCTTCTAGGTCATCCTCTTCTAAATCAACATCCTTATACTTATTCTTCTTCTTGACCTCCTTAGCCACTCGCCCTTCAACAACAATAACGATCTCTCCTTTCACCTCTTTTGATCCGAAATGAGCAGCAAGTTCAGCAAGCGTACCTCTGGCATTCTCTTCGTACATTTTGGTAAGCTCACGCGATACCGAAGCATGCCTGTCTGCTCCAAAATACTCCGAAAGCTGCGTAAGCGTCTTTACCAAACGATGCGGCGATTCGTACAGAATAACAGTCCGATCTTCAAGGGCAAGGCGTTCGAGCCTTGTCTGGCGCCCCTTCTTTTGAGGAAGAAATCCCTCAAAAACAAACCTATCACAGGGCAAACCGCTATTAACAATGGCAGGAACAAAAGCAGTTGCTCCAGGAAGGCATTCAACCTCAATACCACGCTCAACGCAAGTCCGCACAAGCAAAAAACCAGGATCCGAGATACCTGGAGTTCCAGCATCCGAAACTAGAGCAACGGATTGTCCTGCTCCAATAGCATCGGCAAGCATATCTACTGTTTTATGCTCGTTAAACTTATGGTGACTTTGCAGCTTTGCATGTATAGCGTAATGCTTACAAAGAATGGCCGTTTTACGAGTATCTTCGGCTAGAATAACGTTTACATTTTTAAGTACGCTTAAGGCTCTAAGCGTAATATCTTCTAGGTTTCCAATGGGAGTTGGAACTATATAAAGCTTCGACATATTTGATTTGGGTAAATAGGCAACTCACTAGCATTTTCGAGAAGCTTCCTAGCTATACTTTCGCTGAAGTAGCTCTACCAAGTGGTTTGCAGCCTCGGAAGTTGCATCCCAGCTATGGTTATCTTGAATGTAGATCAGAGCCTTATCTAAAGTATCAAAGCTATTAAGCTTTGCAATGGTATCTTCGTAAGCTTGCGCATCGCCCTTAAACAGCTCCTTAATAAACAGAAACTTATCGTTAAAGCTAATGGCTCGATTTAGGTCGCTAACCTTTTTTTGCTGTAGCTTCGAGGCTAAATCGGCCTGTCGGTTTGGCTGTATTACCTCGTTAAGGAACGATTTATGCCCCTCCAGAACTTCTCCTAAACGCTGTGGTTCAGCAGCGGCTTTTGGTGCTGCCTTCTCTTCATCCGAATTGAGGACAGGAGGTGCATAGGTTGTAACTGGCTCCCTTTCATCATCGGTTGTTGTATCGTCAGAAATATCAAGCAACGGATCGGAGCTAAAGCTCTCTATTGTTGGCTTTTGCGCACTGCTATTAATCAAATCGGCGAGCGAAGAAATCGACTCGAGTATCGGTGTGGCCTCCTCAACGGTTAAACCCTTAACTTCTGCCTCTGCTCTAACCCTACCCCCAATGGTGGGAAAGTCTGGCACAACAAGTTCTTCCAAACCTATTGTTTGAGCAGCTTTATCATGCTGAATGCTAGCATTCGCAGCAGAATTCTCTTCCGAAACTTCGTAAAAAACTCCTTGAAGGGCACTATCATCTCCGCTTCCCATAGGTTCCAACTTCTGCTCTTCAATTAAAAAGTTATCAACAGCAGGAAGCTTTGCCATTCGAAGCTCCGTATAAATATTTTTCACCCTATCTAATGCTATTTCAACCTCAATATCAGGCACTTTACCATCCTTATTCCACTCATCCACCAAGCATTTTAGCTTCTCGAGTTCGGTCGATATTGTTAGTAAGTTCATTGACATGAATACGTTTAGTTCTATAAAACGCTACTAAAAAATAATACTTTTGTAAATGTAGTCATATAATAGATATTAATAGGATATGTTTCTGGAAAAATCGTTAAACGGCAGATCGTCAAAAGGATGGATAGAGGTAGTGTGTGGGTCTATGTTCTCCGGAAAAACCGAAGAGCTGATTCGTCGGCTAAAAAGGGCAAAGTTTGCAAACCAACGTGTAGAAATTTTCAAGCCCGAAGTTGACGTTCGCTACTCCTCCGACGAAGTTGTTTCGCACGATTCCAACGCCATTCGATCTACACCGGTTTCAAACTCTGGAAATATCCTACTCCTATGTGGTGACGTGGATGTTGTTGGTATCGACGAGGCTCAATTCTTTGATATAGGGTTGGTTGATGTTTGCAACAAGCTTGCGAACCAAGGCATAAGAGTTATAGTTGCTGGATTAGATATGGACTACAAAGGAAAGCCCTTTGGTCCAATACCTTCGCTTATGGCTACCGCAGAATACGTAACAAAAGTACACGCCGTTTGCGTTAAATGCGGTAACTTAGCGCAGTATTCGCATCGTACGGTTATAAACGACAAGCTAGTTGTGCTTGGCGAAAAAGATAGCTACGAGCCGCTTTGCCGAAATTGCTTTAACGAGGTTTTTGTTGAGTAGTAAAGCTCTCTTCGATTAAATGCGCTTGCTGCAATGGCTCTATTTTGACGGTGCGAGTATGCTTAATGCTCATCGCCTGATACTTTCAAGAAAATGTCGGTATATACGCTAAAAGACATTGCGATTGCTACAAGTGGCAAGCTTGTAGGCAATCAAGAAGCTACCGTTAGCCATCTGCTAATCGACAGCCGAGGTGCTATTTCTCCAAAAGACACCATTTTTTTTGCTATTCAGGGCAAACGCCATAACGGACACGACTACGTCAAGGAGCTATACCTAAAAGGGATTAGATGCTTTGTTGTAAATGCGAAAGCTCTACCTTCCGACACTGCAAACCTCCCAGAGGCCAGCTTCATTCTTGTCGAAAATACGCTCGACGCTCTTCAGTCGCTAGCAGCCTTCCACAGAAGGCGTTTTAGCTATCCAGTAGTTGGTATTACTGGGAGCAACGGAAAAACGGTGGTCAAGGAGTGGGCGTCGCAGCTTATGCATGGCGAAAAAAAGGTTGTACGCAGCCCTAGAAGCTACAATTCGCAGGTAGGCGTACCTCTCTCAGTTTGGCTTATGAGCGAAGAAAACGATGTCGCAATTTTCGAAGCAGGAATCTCGCACCCATCGGAGATGCATAGGCTCGAGCATGTGCTTGTTCCCGAAATTGGCATTATCACCAATATTGGGGCTGCTCATCAAGAAAACTTCACCTCCACACGCCAGAAGCTTCAGGAAAAGCTGATGCTTTTCGAGCACTCGAGAATCGTTATCTTCGAGCACGATAACTCGTTGATTAACGAGGAGGTGCACAACATCTCTCAAAAAAATAAGCAGCTTTTTTCGTGGGGATCATCCAACGATGCTACGCTTCGCATAAAAGAGCGTACTACCAGCACGCATACGCGGCTAAAGCTTTGGTATGCTGGGTCGGAATTCGAGGTTACCATACCTTTTAGCGATGAGGCTTCGGTAGAAAATGCTATGCACTGCATTTCGCTACTGCTGGTGCTGGGTTTCACTACCGACTATATTGCTGATCGCGTGCGAAAGCTTGTCCCTGTTGCAATGCGACTTGAACAAAAGGAGGGTATAAACGGATGTACAATTATCAACGATAGCTACAATTCGGACATCAGCTCGCTTACCATTGCGCTTAACCTGCTTAGCAACCAAAAGTTCGATAGGCGAACGCTGATACTTTCGGATATTTTCCAGAGCGGTAAAAGCAACAACGAGCTATACGCTGAGGTTGCACGCTTGGTTAAGGAAAAAAAGGTTAGCCGTATCATTGGGGTTGGACCAGCAATTAGC
>Ga0209464_10000068_pt1 | contig 33249 bp, 45 predicted proteins | sample DOMMetBare1Fresh_2_FD_187473 | JGI IMG/M metagenome (GOLD analysis project Ga0209464, IMG submission 187473) | Wetland sediment microbial communities from St. Louis River estuary, USA, under dissolved organic matter induced mercury methylation -... | ecosystem: Environmental > Aquatic >...
GCAATGTGTATTGCGGAACTTAACGTTTAGAAAGAAAGGACAAGCTTTAAATTGTCAATGAAATATATTTTTTAGTAAGGAAAAATGATGAGTATGATTCATGTATGTGATTGCAAAAATTGCACCAATAAAACAGTAAATCGTTCCAATCTTTATAATATTTCAATAGAAGTTGCTTTGAAGCTGTTTAACGATGGTGATATTAAACAATTTTTTGGTTTTTTAACATTGGATCAAATAATGGAAAATTATCGTCAATTAGAAATGTGTGATTTATGTTACAAAGAATATAAAAATGAAATAAAGAATATAGCCCTTTTTGTGTCACAGGATAGGACTCTCGTTACTTTTGAGAAAGATGATTATCTCATAAAAAAAGAAATTGATAAATTTAACACATGGGAACCTATTATAAAGGTGGAGAATGAATAAAAAACAATTTAACAATATTGTTGCAGAGCTTGAACGACTTGATCGCGCTAAAATCAAAGGAAATTAAATTAGATGACAACAAATACATATTCGGAACGGTTGGCTTTAGAAGTTCAAAAACTTATAGGTGAAAAATTGGGTAGTTCTACACCTAATGAATTAATTGATGGTTTAGCAATTGCGTGTGATGATGTTGCTTATAGACTCGGTCTCTCTTCTGATGATTTGCTACAAAAAATAAGCAAGAGTATTGAAACCACAAAAAACGCTCAATCAAAACCTAATCCATTAGGATTTCTTGAAAAACTTAAAGAAGAGCTTTCTACCCAATTCGATGCAAACATTGTAATTGAATGTGATCCGAATAATACAGAAATGTATAACGATATCATATTGGGAATTAGAGCAAAAATTATGGTTGCTTTAGACAAAAATTCAAACAACGATTCTTATGTATATTTTGTAACTTTTAATGATTGCTACGATGTAAAGAAATTTGAAGTTCTTAGTGGTAGTGCTATCGGGAAAGATTGTAGATTTGATCTCCATAAAGACGCAACAATGAATGTGCTTGAAGTAGTTGAGATTTTCTTTAAAAACGCGCATGAAAATATCAGGAAACTTAGATATGAAGATTGCGAATATATACTCTTTTAAATACAAATTATAAAAAACATAAAAAGGCTTGAAATGGGGACTTATATTTTACTTGGTATTGTTGTCGCTATGGTGGCAACAATTGCTTATAGGCTTGGTGTAAAGAACAACAACACGGTACCACAGCTAACTTTTGTAGATACTTCTACAGGTGCTTGTTTTAATAACCGCGCCATAAATGAAGAAATGTGCCAAAAGATAGAAGCCATTATTGAAGAAAGAAACAGCCTTTCTGTGGCGCTTAAAAGACTTGAGTGGGCTATTTTTTGGATGTGTGATTCATTGCATAATACAGGGAGGGATCATCTACATAAACTACATAAGAAAGAACATCTAACTACCGAAGAGTTAGAAGAGTTTATGGGGCAAGTTTCCAATGCAAATAATCTGTTATCAAGAGCGAGGAGTTTACTAAATTCACAAATTGTTAAAGATGACGTAAAATTTATATCACTTATGAACTTTATAGAAAGCCAGCCTTCTTTTCCATGCGTATTAGAGCGTAATGTATCTCTAACGCCAGAACAAGATTTTCAGAAAAACCTCGCTGATTTGTGGAATGCTTGCTTCCCCCTTGGGGAGGGCGTCGCCGATGCTTACTATCAGTTAAGTGCTCCAAAAATTGAGAAATTATCAAAAGTAAGAGACATTATTAAAACACATGAAGATACTAAAACTCCAGTGCCTCTGATTATAGTGCTCAAAGAACAAATATTTGTTGATATATTAAGAAAGGAATTTGAGGATGATTTAACCCAAGCCAAGAAGTATAATCTCGCCCTTTATCAACAAGGCAGAGCAAAAAATCATAAAATATTTGATATTTGTTCCGAAGATGAATACAAAAAAATACCTATACACGTTATTGATAATTCTACAATCATTAGAGTATAAATCAAGTGATTTCACTTGATTATTCTATTTAATTTTGCTATAATTTTTTATTAGAAAACAAATTGGAGAAAAAATGAAAAGAATACTTTTAGGTGTAACCAGTTTAGCGCTCATATCAAATATTGCATACGGGCAATGTATGTTTTTAGGAAATTTTTTTCTTACAGAGGATAAAACAGTCTTAGAAAAACTAAATATCAAATATACAGAGCGAAGTGATAGCTCATATGAGGTCTCTTTTGATCAGATGGACAACTTAAGCGTTCAGGATTACTGTAAAAGAATTTCTTGCACTCAAGCAATAGCAAAATGGGTGGGTTGTCAAAACCATGTAATTTTCCAGCCATCGGTCAAGAGATAATAAAATGTTTTTTTCTGAATGTTTAAATAGGCTATATATCCTTTTGACGCGTAGTATAGATGAATTTTCAGAGATAGAAAGAAATGTTGTTTAGCCAAAAAACAACAAATTAAAAATCAATTTTGGAGGATAAGATGGTAAAAGGTATTATTGTGTTGAGTTTGGCTGCATTATTGGTAACACAGGTGGCCGCTAGTGAATTTCTTCAACTCCCAAGCATCCGCACAAGCACGCAGCAAAATATTCTGGAATTTGAAAATGTCCCTGTATGCCAAAACTATTCAAAAGAGCAAGAGGTTGCTTCTTCGTATACAAAAACACCTTATATCAGTGCTATCACTTTGGAAGAAAATCAAACAAGTGGAGATGTAAAAACTACCCGAGATACTGATTCCGTTTGGGATGGCGCCAAAAACCAAGTTAGTGTTTGCCGAGATAAAGTATCGGGCACAATAAAAGTTAAGTTGCTTACTATCAAACAAGAGGTTTTACAAATCGAGAAGATGGAAATCAAATAAAAATACTAATTATTAAAAAGAGCCTCAATATGGAAAATTTGCGTTGGATAATTGACGAAATAACTGGTCCATTTGAAACAGTAATTCCAAATAAAATCATAAGAATGATTTTCTATTCAATACTTTTATTAATTGTTATCTATCTTGTTTATTTTGGCAGTTTGCCGTTTAATGAAAAGATTGAATATTTTTGCTATGGATTATGTTTGGGGATATTCCCAATTATAATAAACAAATGCCGCTAATCAAGGAACGCAAGATGAGTAAAATACTAAAAGTGCAAGAAATTATTTCAACGCGTGAAATCACATGTCCTCATTGTAAAAATCCAATTTATGTTTTACAGAATAAAAATAGTGAAGTACCGTTATCAAACGGGGGTAAAACTTGGCTTCAAGATGGGGATAATCTTTGCTGCGCAATCCCGCCATCAAAAGAAAAAGTGGACATGTTAAAAAAAAGAGTATTGTTTTCCGAATTGTTGATTGGAACATGTGCTCAATGTAAAAAAAGTTACTTTGTCATAGAACTTATAAGATGTTCACATGAATTTGCACAAAATTCCACTTTTGAAGAAAAATTCATATTGGGGAAGGGCGGAGATGAATTCAAACTACACAATTACAGCGTTTTAGGTTATAAAGATGTGTTGGTTGGTGCTGAATATATACATGATTTTGTCGGAACAAAATATTTTATTGATGAGTTTAAAGATATCGGCAATGACATTACGCTTACAAAAGATTTCATAGTGTTGAATGTATTGGACGTTGATGCAAAAACAGAGCACGGAATGAGTGTTTGCCAAGGTAAAAGTAATGTTTGGCAAATTGGCGCAAATTTTTTGATAGAAAACTATGATTATATTTTAGAAAACAAGGAATAAATGATGGCACAATTTAATGAAATTAGAACGGACAAGCCTTTTGAAATCGTCGGCTATATTGAATCGAGCGGATTGGCAAATTTTGTAGATGGGTGCAATATCGTATTTGAAGAAAGATACACAGAAGATATAGTATCCCTGATGAGAACTTCTTCTCTATCAAAGGAGTTTTTATCCACATTGCAATGCTTAAGCCAAACAAGAGCCACTGGAGAGGCTCTATTGACTTCATGGATTAATATGGAACAATTTAAAAATTTTTTGAATGAAGCAAAAGATTCTTATGTGTTAAACACTTTGAAAAGTGCCACGATGGATTGGGATAAGTTTGGAGTAAATGAGATACATTTTATTGGGTATAAATTTTCCAAGTAACGTGTAACAAAATAGGGGAAAATATGAAAAAAAGCATGGGTTTGTTATTTTGCATCGCGAGTCTTGCAGTTGCAGATATTTATGATCTTTCAAGTGAATACATCCATCGTCATTATTTTGATGAAGTGCTACATGATTCTTTAACAGGGATTGTTTTTTTTGTGATGATGATTCTTTCATGTTTTTTCTTTTTTAGGTTTAACCTAAAACAAAAGCATGGTCTCACAATAAAAACCTCTTTCACAGCAAAAGAGAAATGTGATTTTTGTAATGAACTTTTTAATGCTGGCCCTATTAAAATCATGACTTTCACATTCATGGGTGATGCGCAATATCAGTGCTGCCAAAGTTGTTTCAATAAGGCTTCAAAAAATGATATGAGAATTACGTCGCTTCAAATGATAAAAGACTATATCGTTAAGGAAAGCATCGAATCTGCTAATGATCAACGATTAAGAAATTTTTTCGGCGCACAAATTTATCAACATGGGCTATGGCTAACTATAAATAATTATGATTTTTTCACTAATTCTAATCTCGGATTAAAGCCAAGTTCCTTCCAAAAAAAGTCCTCTTTAACATCTAACGAAACAGCCTCTCACGAGGATACAAGTTGTTTTTGGACATCATATGTAGTTGCTGAATTAACGCATTCTCCTATAGCAGGATATGCGGTTGGTCGATCATTTTTAGGGGCAATACTTGGTTCAAGTGGATCCTCAAATTCTGGTTCTTTTGGTATCAATGATATATTTAGCGAAGTCAAACACAATAATAATTACAATTTAACAACAGAAACCGATGGTGGAAATACCTCTTTTGGCGATGGGGATTGCAGCTGCGGCTTTGATGGAGATGGTGGCGGTGGTAGTGTCTAAGTGTAATTCTAGGGCTAATGAGAAAATCTATACCATAAGAAGGGGTAAGAATGTTTAGCATATTTAAAAAAAAGAGTTCAGAGAAAACCTCCAAAATATTAGGGACAAAAGCAGAAGAAAAAGAAATGGAAGAAAAACCATCCACCTTAGACGAAGAAGAGAGTGAAATTGAACGCATAAGCATGGAGCTCAACTCAGATGCAGAAACTATGCGGTATAGGGTAAGAGATGGTAAGTATCTTGATATTTTAATGTATAACGGAAAAACACCATATTTAAAAACATTTACTTTCTCAAAAGAGAAAGGATTATTAGTGCTTAGTAATGGCGCGTTGTCACTAAAAAATACCTTTACAATAGGAGGGATAGAAAAAAAATCCACTAGCAAAACCTACAGTAATGGCGTCTTTTTGTCGAAAGAAACTACCGATGATTCTGATTATAGGTCTTTAAATATTTTCTCTGGTTCTATTGGCGTACCCTTATGTTCTTATGCTTTTGAAAATAATTTTTTTAAACGTAATATTAAAAAATTAGAAGCCCCATACTGGAGCGTCAAAAATACTTTTTCAAAAATTTTTAATGACGCAGCAGGCAATTTTGACTTCGAAGACGTTAGGGCTAGTGAAAGTGACATAATTATTATGGATAATATACTATCTGATTCAAAAAATACCCCTAAACAAAGAGAAGTCAATATCGAAAAAACATTGACTCAAGAGCTTTTAGAGGAGGCGTCAAAAGTTTTAAAACTTGATGATTATGAACTAGCCATGAGGCTAAATCTTGAAGCCTGGGATATACCTAATTTAAAAGATGGTACAAAAGAGCTCCCTATTGTTGTTATAAGCAGTATTGCAAGTAGGCTTGGTATTAAAATTGAAAAGTTTTACGGCGAAGTTTTTGATACACAAAACGCCGAATTCTTGAATCGGTAATGAATAAAGTGCTGTTTGACACGATTGTAAAAATTACTGGCGATTTGACAAAAGAGGTTTTAAGAGATGAAGAATGTAAAGCGGTTTATACCGCTTATATTAATGCGTAGTAATACGTGTTTACGAAAAGGTAAAATACAATGATTCAGGTCGCAAAAAAAGATTATTTAAAACATTTCTTTAGAACGCTTCGCCAATATAATAAAGCAAACTAAACTTCACATTATTAAAAAGGTACAGAGATGGCGCAAAATCTTCTACCAAAGGAACTCGAAGAACAATACGAGAAAAGATACAATTATTTTGATTGGTGGAGCGTTCAAAAAGAAGATGATAAAACAGTATTTTATGTTATGGGAAAATATGTTTTTGATATTAGTGGCGATTTATCATCAAAACAAATTTTGAGATACATGAACTTGTACGAATGGATATATTCGTGCGGATTTGAAAATGGAACTAAACAAGCTCGTGAAAAAATGCGAGAAGCTCTAGGGCTAAGATCGTAAATTAAACACAACATTACTGATTGAAAGGCAAAAGATGAACATTGAAAACTTTTTTTTAGAATCGAACTTTATTATTATGTTGTGTTTAGTAGGAATAGCATTTATGCTTATTTTGGCTTACCGCTTCACAGAACATATCAAATCCACAGTAGAAGATAATGATGCAAAGTGGTCATATTTAGTGTTTGCAGTCAATGGTGCTGCCACTTGGTATCTTATAACATTTGAGAATTTCTTTGTTGACAAATTTGGAATTGTAAAGCAATTCGGTTCTCCTATCGCATTATTTATGACAATAGTTTTTCTACTTATTTTTGTAAGTAGATTGCGTGTTAAAAACACATGATTACTGATTGAGGACTAAATTATGAAATTATTAATATCGTTTTTCTTGCTGGCAACTGTTGCCTTGTCGTCAGAATTGGAATTTAAAAAAGAAGAGTCACAATTGACTGTTTTAGGGTACTTGTTGATGCTTAAAGAATCTGTTTTAAAAGACATGGGGAAACAAAGTCTTTCTGATGGCGTGAAAGTCTTATACCAAGATAATAAATTTCTCATTGATGGAACAAATGTAAATCTTACTAAGAGCGAGATTGAAGAATTTGAGTGTAGAATTATCAACAACATGCCCACACAAGAAAAAAATTGTACTTCTTTTGTTGATTCAAACTCCACAAAAGAGATAAAAAATAATTTTAGTAAATTTTTGAAATAAACACATCATCGCTAAAAAGGAGTGAACCGTGAAAAATGTTGCACTAAATACAGAGACGATTAACAAAGTTAAAAACGGTCTATTGGAAACGGTATCTTTTTATCAAACAAATGTTAATAAGTGCCAAGAGGAGTATAAAACTGCTCCAGAAGAAGTAGGGCAATTTTCTACAATTCACCCTAAGCATGTAGTAAAAGCTTTTATGGACGAATACCAAGAAAAAGTAGATATGTTTAATGCAAAACACGATGAAGTTGAAAGAGAGTGTGAGTCACTTCTTTTACTGGTCAACACAGCTTTTGGAGACTCTCATCAGCCTGCACATTTAAGAAAATTTTTGATCAATCTTTATAACCCATCTATTTGTGCATTTAACAATGTAAATCTGTGTAATTTAGATTATAAACTTATGAGAGCTTGCTTGGATGTTCTCTCTTTAAATTGCAAAGGGTATGAAGTACATAGGTTCGTTAATGATGGAGAAAAAATTATAAAATCTCTTATTGAAATGGAAGATCTGTAAAATAACATCATTACTTGAAAGTGGACTAAAAATGCGCCATATTGATGATTACAATTTAACAAATAACTATCCTAAAGATTTTAGAAATAGGGGCGGTGATCTAGCTATATTAATTCCGCAAGGGGATACCACTTTTTTTGCCAAGCAGTTCCCATCCCCAGAATTTATTGCAGAGTATATAAATATGGAGTATAAAAACCAAAACATTGATAAGCTTGGAATCCTTTGTTTCTATTGCGATTTTTTCGTAGGAAAGCTAAGGTCTGGAGAAAGGTATAGTTGGGATAATTCGAGTAAATATTACTTTGACTTGGAAGCATCAAAAGACTGTGTTGTAGAAATTGCAACCCATGCATCTTCTAATGAGCGTGATGCTAGTGCTGATTATCAAATCTACACACTAACAAATAAACCAAACTTGGCAATACTGTCCATAGGTGATATTAGAAGGAAATGGTTTTTTACGCCTATACCAGATTTTGTTAAAGAAACTAATAAGGCAAAAAAAGATTTTCTGTGTTTTATATATGATGATGAAATACGATAAAGATAGTAAAAATAGAGAGTTTATGGTTTTAAATTTGTGATTCCTGATGGGGGTATATTATGCAAAAAAATAAATATAAAAAATTGTTTGAAATCAAAGATGATTCTACACTAGAAGAAGAAATAGAAGCATGGGTACAAGATACATCACATGTGAGTTTAAAAGAAGTGCTGCTACAGGCATTGGGTTATAATAATCATTTGGTAGCAACCATACCGAATATGCTTTTGTCTGATCTTTCCAATACAAATGGTAGGACATATGCCAACCCTTATTCTTATCATAATGAAGAGATAATTCTTCAAATTACAAATGCTGATTTTATCAAACAAGTGACTTTGGTTATTGTAAGAGATGAGGAAGTTAATTATAGGCAAGCTATCAATGATATAGATGCTTTAACTACACATGATGAAGATCTTAAAAATCTGACAGTACCTATAAAAATAAGATACCAAGAGGCAAAAAACATCTTATTTTATATAAATTTTTTAAAGCCATTGACGTTTACATGCAACGCTCGCAGCTGAGTATTGATCAAGGACGAAATATGTTAAATATGTTAAAACTCGGAAACTATGATGGCATCAAAGAGCTTTTAAAAACTACACCATCCCAAGATAATATTTCCGAAGAAGTAACCAAAATATGTAACCTTGGTCTGGAATATCTAAGACATATTCTTGATATAAATTTTGAATTAAATGGAAATGAAATTGTTTTTCCAGAGCATTTTAGACAAGAATGGCATTATGAATTAGCGGCTTATAAACCCTGTTTAGAAGACTGTTTAAAAATCATTGGATCTGAAACAGATCTGAAGAGTTTAATTAAAGAACTTGACGAAAAGATAAGTGACCATGAAAGCCAACTATGGCCTGGCTTTTTATCTTCACCAAATGACGTATTAGAAGTGAGCATAGCATATAAAACATGTAAAGAATTCAAAGCAAGGATGGAACAAATAGCACTAATAGAGGATTTTATTAATGAAAAATGATGCTATCGTAAAAATCACAAGAGTCAATAACTCTTTTGAATTTAGAGGCTCTCTTATTGTCGGTAAGAAAAAAATACCTATCTCTTTTTTTGATGCCGATGCTATTTTTAAAGACGTTTGTTCCACGGGGTCTCTTTCTCTAGCTAATTTTATTTTGCGGTGCCCGTCTGTACATAATTTTTTATCAAATGGTGGTTGGACGGAATACCATAAATGTTGTATGGAGTATCTTTCTCATGCAAAACATTTACTCCTTACAGGGTGCCCTTACTATATAGGTGAAACAGAATATATATTGATAAATATGGAATCTGAGATTAATCGATTAACCTATTCCTCTTTGCCAAGCGGTACTTGGGTTAAAGTGAGAGAAGGGAAAACAACTAGCTTTGTAGGCCTGCAAGAGGCGTTGGAAGAAATTTGTCAAAATACAGATGTCATCGATGATCTTAAAACAATTGACACAACAATTAAATTCTCTAATGAAAAAATCCTCGAAGACTCACAAAGAGTACAGTTTATTATCGGGGGTTTGGTTCCAGAGCTTTTAATACTCAATCAAGTGTTTTTGCAAGATGAAAAATTGAACAATTATATTTATAACGATAAAAAACAAGAAAGTGTAGAAAGGATAAAATCCTTTGTTAGCTCAAATGCCATGTTTTTAGATAAGGGGCAAAATAAACAAAATGTTGTATATCTAGCTGGGCTAAATGATTATACGCTAAAATCAATTATTGTAGCAATCTTGGACAAGCTCTATGCCCCGTATCATGTGAATAGCCTTATGTCAAGCCTATTATATCAGGCGATAGAGATAATGTCTCATTTAAAAATCAAAAGCATTATTATTGACAATTATAGTGATGCATTGTTATCAACATTTGATTTTCAATTGAATAGGCTTCTTGATGTAAATTTTATTTTTACCAGTGCTTCCTTAAGTTTTAATAACAACAAAAGCGAGTTTTAGCATGACTCCATTAGAGGCAAAAAGAATTATTAAAAAATTAGGTTTAAGGGGTGTCGGTTTTTCTGAGTTATTGAAGGTTAATAAGAACTACGTTACCAATTTCAACCGAGACGGTGTGCCCCAAAACATAGCTATTATTCTTAAAATGTCAGAAAAGCTTCTTGAAAAAGGTGTTGATAGAGAAGATATTATATCCCTGATTAAAAAAGAAGTAGAAAGTTTTTTATTTTTTCAAAGAGAGCGTGTAAGCTCTATTAATCAAGTGAAAACACTTGATTAATTAGTCAAATTCTGATACAATATAAAAATCATATCTTAAAAGAGAAAACTGTGCCAGTAATAAAACCAAGAAGAAATCAATCACTTAAAGTTAAAATGACTGATGCGGAATATGCTTTTTATACTGAAACAGCGGCGAGTGCCAACAAATCTCTTTCCCAATTTGTTAGAGACGCCATGGCTATACATGCAGCTAAACATAACAAAACATCAAATGAAGATGATCTAACTAAAATAAAAGTGAATTTGTCGGCATTAAATAAAATTGGTAATAACCTTAATCAGATAGCTTATTCGCTCAATAAACTTTGGTATAAAAAGGCTATTGCTCCTGCTATGTATAGAAGAGCCTTGGAGGAGCTATTTACGATCTCAACATTGTTGTCAAATTTTTCAATAACAAAAAAATAGTTTAATTGACATTTAACCGATTAAAATATATTATATAGATAAAAAAGGAGGGGCCGTGAAAGACAAAGACGCTATTGAAGAAAGCCCAGATCAAGGAACGACGTGTATTTTAAGTTTCGATAGAGGGGGCATCTTTAGTTTAAAAGCTGCTGTCACGATTGAATATTTAACGCAGTTTTCTTCATTAAGAAATATGTCTAATATTTCAAGGCAAATTCTAAAAAAACATGACGTGGCGCCAAAAAATGCAAGTGTACGTGCCCGCGTTGGGTTGGCCCTTGAAATAGAACATGAGGTAATAAAAACTCCTGCTGGCAGAAAAGAATATGTAAAATTAATAAAATTGTCAAGCGACGACAATCCGTATTACAGTGCTTTTTTCCCAAATAAAGACAACGTAGATACCATTGCATACAATATTCCAACATCACTGCGAGAAGAAATAAAAAAGATCGCCAAACAGATAAAAAAAGAAACCAAAATCAACATCACGGCAGATGTTCTTTCCCGCTTTATGTACATTATGCATATTATGCGAGAAATTGATGAAATTGCTGAAAAATTTAACGAAATTACACAAGACTTTTTGCAAGCAGTTCCAAAAACGAAATCCCTTTTTAACGCAATTGGTATCAAAGAGTAGCTTGATACCAATGAAAAGGGTACTCTATTGACATTTTATTTATAAAATATTATTATATAGGTAATTAAATAAATTTTAGGAAATAAAAATGTTCAATGGAACCTTTAACGAAGTTGATCAATTTTTTGAACTCGGTACAGGAGCAAAAGGTGCAAATACATTTGCAATGCTCCAAGCTATTACTTCAGTACAAGCTCTTTTTCCACATATAAATCCAGAAGATGTTATTATGCTTTATATAACTGCTGCAAGACAAAAAATAAGCCTTGATACACTCATCCCTCTCTCTTTAGCGGAACAATTTGGTTTTAGGCAAACAAATGAAGAGGCTATTGAATTAACAACTCCTTCAATGGATGCAATCAGAAAAAAAATTAGGGACGAGAAAGAAAAAGTTTTACTTTTTCAGGGATCTATATTATATTTACCAATTAATGGTAAAAGTATTCCATATATCTCATCAAAGAATGAAAAATTAGATTCAAGAATAACATCCAAGAAAGAATATGCAAAGCTTAAGATAACAAAAGAGTTCCGTTCAAAAATCCTTAATAATTTTTCAGAAAAATATAAAACTGACATTGTTTCGGCCGAAAAACCAAAAATTAATGAAGTTCCCTCTCCGACAAATCGAGGAAATGTTTCAGTAGATTTTACAAAGTCTCAAGAGGAAACATTGAGTGACCTTCTTATGCTCGCAACGTTTCTTGAACAAGGCGCAACAAAAGAAATTTATCAAGACATCAGTGCAAGAAATGCAATGATTATAAAATACAAGGCAATCCATTACGCATTAAAAGAACGTCTTTATGCGTTGCCAAGTTCGCCGATAGAAGCAAGCCTTTCTTCAAATTTTTTATTTGGTGAGACAGCAGAGGAGCGCAAGAAATTCTTCATAGATACATGTAATATTCTTAAGCAGGTTTGTTTAAAATTAAATTTTATAGAAGAAATCCAAACACATTATCTCCTCGAAAAAAAATTCGCACAAAAAAAAGTTACTTACACTTCATCAACCTCTAAAGAGGACTGGATAAAAGAGCGCAAAGAACTCGTTGAAAAGCTTTTAAAAGAAGACCCTTATGATATTTATGAAGCAATGGGTTATCTTAGTAGAAAAAGTAATGATAGCTGCTACATGCTTTGTATGGATGGAGAGAAGACCCCTAATTCATCCGCATATTTTAAGGGCGGTACCTGGAGGCTAAGGGACCACACATCTGGAGATAACGGAACAATACTTAATGCAATCGCTAAATTCAAATTTGGTAGTTTTCATGCCCTTAGCTCAAGATATAAAGAATGTGTTGACATACTAATTGATTATTCAAATGGGGTTGGAATAGTAAAATCAAACCATGCTGGCCGAGTTAATAATGATTCAAGCTCATCAATAAAAAAAGTTCGTGTAGAAATAAATATTCCTGCCTCCGAAAGCGAAGAGGCTAAAATTTACCTAGCAAGCAGGGGCATTGAATACATTCCAAATGAATTTAGATATTACAAATGTTATCAAGAATCAAATAGTCCAGACAGGGATGAAGATGTTGTGTTCGGGGTAGGCTTTATAAACGAAATCGGTGGTATAGACATAAGAAGATTAACAGACAAGCTTGACCCCGCACACAAAGTGAGAAATGTTGGGGGAAAAGCTTTGGTTGTATTTCCACCAACAAACCCAGATCCAAAGATAAATGTGATCTCACCTTTTGAAAGCCAATTTGATCTTTTGGCAGCTATGCAATACCCAGCAATAAGAGAATTTTTAGAAAAAACACATGTTACTATTGCAAATGGTGCTGGAATGCATGAAAGAGTTGTGAAATACATGGAAGAAAATGACATTCAAAACGCTGCTTTTTTTAATCAAAATGATAATGCAAGCCAAACGATGTTAACAAAAATTCTACTGAGTACACCTATAAGAAACTTCTCAAAAATTATTTACGAACCTTCGGAAAAGGGTTTTGATATTAATGATTTATTAAAAAACAATGCCAATCTTGAAGAGAGGATCGCTGGGCCATACATAAAAAGATTGTTATGCGCAAATTCAAAACAGTTTATTGATAATTCAGAAGATATTCCATATAACGCCAATACGCAAAGGGAAACATCACGCCTTCGACACCTTTCATAATATTTGTTTAGTTCTAATCTTGACATTTAACCCAATAAATAATATTATATAGATAATAAATTTTTGGGAGCGTGCTATGAGTACTATTCATTCTTTAAAAATCGAAGGAAAGCGTTGGCTTGATAAACCGAACGGTAATGTATATCACACTGTCAGAGCCATTATAAATAATGACTTCGCAGTTACTGTAAACAATATGGATTATGGGTATAGCGACACCTATTTACAAACAATTTTAGCCGAGCTTTTAAAAAGAAATATTATTTCAGGCATAGATGTGACTACATCATTGCCGCGTTACTGCCAAGAAAACGATATCACTTTTTCAAAAACCGTCAAAGACGTTTTAAAACGAGATTTAAAATTTAATGATTCCTTCTACAAAGAGATTTATGACTTATCAGAAATCGATACAGAACAAGCTGAGCAGACTCAACCAGAAGAAAATAATATCGGGACACTAGAAGACAAAACACTTTTTCACCTCAAACGAGAATATATCTTATCATGCATTAACTGCACCTTTTGGAACGAGCATACAAAAACTGCAGTCGATATTGATAATATGCTGACTGAAAAAGGTAGGCTTCAATATTTGGCGCAAGCATTATATGAAGATGCGTTTTATGAAGACAATATGAAGCGCTTTCAAGGCAAAAAAGCAGATGTTATCGCTGATCATATACAAGGATTGCCTGGTTATTTTAATATGGCTTATAATTATAGTGATATTCTTGAAATTGGAAACAAGTGGGGATATGACTTAACAAATGAAAAAAAAGAAGATAAGTTTACCCAAAATTGGTTCAGGATGATTGCTAATACATTGTGCCAAATGTTTGAAAAAAATGGGATCCACATTAATAAAAATATAATTGGAAGTCCTGAATACAAAATAGAATTTAAGCACGAGCAAGAAAAACACGAGCAGATATTGTTTTACAATACCTTAGCAAAACTTGCAGGGAAAGATCCAAGCCCAAGAAAAGTTAACTCCTCTGGTTCTCCATGGGAATTCGAATATTGGATCCCAGCAACAGAAAATAATATCAATGCTCTAAAAAAAATCGAGTTATTTAATTTTGATACTTTACAAAAGGCTAACAACAAAGACCACCCCGATTTTGGCAAAAAATTCTGTGTATTTTCAGCACCAAGTTTGGGAAATATCACAAAAAAACTTGAAGAAATTTCATCAGATACAAATGACATTGCTGCATTTCTTAAGGAAAACTCCAGCGCCACTCCGTCCAGTTCAACTGGCCCAAAACTTGGATAAGGACACCCTGTGAAAAATGATAAAATCGCTCCTGCAGTAGTTGCGGTTGAGGAAAAACCAGAAGAATCATTTACAGCTGATCAGATATTAAACCTATACGCATCAAAGCGGTGCGGAATAATAATGGATAACACTGGTGCACAATGGAGCATAGATTTTCAATACCCATATAGTGATGATAGAACAAGAATGATGACCGATGATTCAGAATCCCATATTTTTTGGAATGATGTGTATTCTGATATTATAAATGGCAAATTTAAAAAAGAAGACTTAGTCCTCGCTATATTAAAAGAAGAATTTGACGAAAGTGGAGATTTTCCAGAAACAACGATCAGGGAAAAGATAGTCATTTGTGATAACAAAGAGTTTTTTGAAAAAATGCTAAGCAAACATACTCAAGCACTTTTTATCGAACATGGCGTTGTAAATTTTGATGCAGAAAATACTCAAGGCCTTCAATCGAAGTATGAGTCGATGGTAGTAAACGAATTAAAAAAATTTGTTGATGAAGACGGAATTTTTGAACTACAAAATGATGAAGATACTTATTTTTCATTAGAAAAATTTCCCAATGTTGAACATGGAATTGATATTCTTGTCTCTTTCGATGAAGAAAATGAGCTTTTTTCTGTTTCCTTATACCCCTTAATTGAAATAAATGATCATTTAGAACCTGATAGTTCCAAAATGTTTTATTCCTTTATGGTTGACAAAAATTTAAACGTCCAAAACCTTGCAATCAATGACGCGCCGAGTAGACAAATTGTACCATCAATTATCACAGAATTTAATGCACAAAATAGCCAAGCAATGGAACAAGGATATACACGATGAATACTCCTAAACAACCTATAGAAATTGGAAATTGGGTAAAAACAAAAAATGGTATCAAAGAAGTGCTTGGATTTAAGGGCAGCCATATTCAATCAGAAGATGCTGAAGGCTTTGTATATTACCCTCGTAATGAAGTAACCTTATGGGAACAGCAGGAGGGAGAGTGGTGCATTTTTACCAACCCAGTAAATAAAAAGGGAGAGCCGTGGGATGATAACAGCTTTAAAGGACTTGCATTAGCAAAGTTTTCTCATACAGAAAAATATGAATACCAAAAAATACACTACACAGAATTCAAAATACCTTGCTACACTACGTGCAAACCTTTTATAGGTACGTTTACAAAAATTGAGAATTACAAAGAACTCCCAACAAAAAAAGAGAAAGTTTTTGATCATACAAAAGTTGATATAAAGAAAGGTGTCATTGATCAAAAAGGTAACCACCATAGTATAATTTCTTTAACCGATTCGTTTTTAATAACACGAATGGGCGATGAAGAATACGCTTTTAATCTTGCTGATGGTAGACAACTCGCCGAGTTTAAAAGTATACGCCTTGTTGAACCTTCTATAACTAAGGTATCTTTATACCCATATTTAATTTTCAATAAACAAACTGGCGAATTTCTTGGATTGGCACAGGCATCAAGGAGTTTTGACGATAAAAACATAGCTTGTGTAAACATGACGCATCCACTATATAAATCTTTGCGTGAAGAATTTGGTATTCTTGAAACAACATGGCATGAAGACCAAAGTATGGATAAATCAACGATCATTTCTGAATTCAACACACAGCATACAGATCAAATACAGCCGACAACCTCATTAAAAGGATAGATCGTGACACCTTCTCAATTAAAAGCAAAATACGAACAAAACAATCCTGGCAGTCCATTTTTTTCAAGAGCCGCAATGAAATTTTTTGGTGACAGTATGGCTAACTTCGGCGTACTAGATCATGAAGATTGTGGTTGCTATGAGCTAATAAGGCGTAGGCCCGTTGAAAATGGTCTTTCGTCGTCACATTTTTTTCATCGCAAAACATTTGAGCGTGGAACAAAAGAGAGTTTTCTGATTTCCCTTATAAATGAAAATAGTGTTGACAACACTTTGAAGATTAAAAATTTTTACAATTTATTTGCTTTTAAATCAGGCTGGAAAAAATGGGATACAAATACTCTTGAACGAGCTTTGTCCACAGCAAAAGATGCAGGAAATAAAGAAATTGTCACATTTTTTGAAGAAAAATTAGAGCCCCGTCAAGACTCTTCAGAAATTATTGCATCCTTTAACGCACAAAACCTAAGCACATCTACTGATCAAACTCTTAAGCCTTAATATAAACGCAAGGGGTCGGCTCTTGCGTTCAATAATTCACACTATCCCTCCTTAATCTCTATTTTATTATTTTATTGATATTATTTATATCATAAATTTACTTCAAATATTAAAGGCTTTCAAAATGTCAGGAAATCAAAAAACGCCTTTGCTTTCTAGCAAACCTCAATTAGACATTTTTAAAGATACTGTAAACACAACCAATACTGTATTTGACATCAGCAAAATGAAAGAGTTGCCTTCGCATCCAGAATTTCACAAGCGCTTCATGGAACAGCATGGATATGTATTTTTTGAAGATCCAGATGTGTTTAACAACTGGTTTGACGGTATTGAAATGCCGAGTGATGAAACAAAAAAAGTTGGGCTCCAACATAATTTTTTTCTCGCACGCCTTAAACAACAATCTCTGATGTATATTTTAAAAGATTCTGGGATCAACCCCGCACAAATTTTAAAAGACAACAACATTGAATTTGAAATAAAAAAACTCCCAAAACTCACCCCGTTTAGCTACAATAAAATAACACTTGTTGAAACAGACACGGAATATTTTATACTGGGTCTCAAGCACAATGAATCAGATAAGTTTGGATACCCAGATGAGAATTATGAGGTTATTTTAAAAGAAAAGGGCTTTTCTTATTATAGATGGGCCGATGTTTCAAAAATTTATCTAATAGTTTTACAGCCAACCGTAGAAATAAAACGTTTTGATTTAATTTTTGATGAAGTGATAGCTGTTGGGAAACAAGTAATCGAAGAAAAATTCGGTGCAGAGGCTGAATTTGATGCTTCGTCAATGATGAGTGTATTTGATCTAATGGCACACAAAAATATCAGTGATCTTCATTTTAACTCGGATGGTGAAAAATACGCTGTAATTATCAAAGAAGACGGTGAAGCAAAAAAAATAGCCTCTGTAAAGACTGAGCTCATTGAGCGGCTTGTAACACAAATTAAGTCATTTGCTAATGCAGATGAATTTAATGAACAACAAGAGGTTAAAAGGGCTATACGCCATATTGTATCAGGGGAAAGAAGAGATTATCGTTTGTCTATCAAAAAAGATAAATTGGGGTACAAATGTGCTTTTAGGCTCCTGCCAAGCGAAAGATTTATTTCAGACATAACAAACCTAAATTTACCTCCCACAGTAGAGTCTTTTATGCACTCCTTAGTAGATAAGGAAACTGGCATACAAAAAGGTTTTCCTGGTGTTTGCATCTCAGGTGCAACAGGTCAGGGTAAAAGTACCGATGCCTATACGGTAATTAAAGAACTTTTGAAAAATAAACGTATGGTAACAGAGATCGGCGATCCTGTCGAAATAATTATCTCAAATGAGTACATTACCCAATACGATCTGTCCGATACGGAAAACGCGGAAACGAATCAGCGAGACACTTTGCTTGGGCTCATGTCAACAGCAAAACGACAAGACCCTGATGTATTATATACAACCGAGGTTAGAACACGCGAAGAAAAGCAAAAAGTCTTTGAGTTATCCGCCCATGGTCATGGGCTCGTGTTTACAATGCATACAAATAGTGTATGGTCAACCATTGAAGATCTCTCTCTGAATCTTGGTGAAGAAAACAAATATAAGGTAGGTCAAAATCTTTATGCTATCATGAATAAAAAACTTGTTCCTTCAGTTTGCCCTAGATGTAAAGGCGCAGGAACAAGAGGTGGAGAAAAATGTATCAACTGTGCTGGCAAGGGTGAAAAAGGTCGTGTGCCTATCGCAGAAGTATGGCAAAGAAGAAAGCTTGGCAGCAAACCGCTTCAAGAAATAACAAAAGAAAACTATACCTCTAAAGAAATATGTTCCTTGTATATAAGCTTTGAGCAATCTCTCCAAGAGCAACTAAATTTGGGTCGCATTACACCATCAAGATTCCAAATTGAAATGGAAAAATTCGTTTAATGGGAATTGATGAGCTTTTTTTAGAAAAGTGTAAAGAGCATGATATTCAGACCGCACAAGAATTGTTAAAACTAGGTGCCAATATCCATTTTAAAGAAGACGAAGCCCTTTGTTGCGCAATAAAAAATTCATATGAAAAAATGATTAGATTTTTGATTAATAATGGTGCAAATGTTCAAGCACGTCATAATGCACCATTGATTTTTTCAATACACTCATGCTCTTTAGATATTATTAAAATGTTGATTGCTTTTGGTGCTGATATAACATCCAATAATTATAATTTTTTTATTTTCGCTGCGAAATTCAATAGAATAGATATTGTGGATTTTGTTTTAAAAAAAATATCTCCCCCTCAAGAAATAAAATTTTTAGCTTTAATTTCAGCAATACAATCAGATGATTTTGAAACAGTAAACTATCTTCTTGAGCACGCTCTGCCACAAACGGCCAGATTCCATGAAGCTCTTATTGCAGCAATAATAATAGAAAATGCAGCGATAATAAATCTCTTGCTATCGTACAATAAAGACAATATTGAAGTTGCAATTAATCTTTTGCAAGAACAAGTCATGATCTTAGCACAAACACACAAACCCATTAAAGAAACGCAAATTATTAAAAATAAGAAGAAGATTCTTATTATATTGAAGAAAATGAAACATTTTTTTGAAAAAAACAACAAAGAAATATTCTTGCCATTAAACTTTTTTGATAAAGAAGATAATTACAAATATAATACTCTCATTTTAGAGCTTTGTGATGCAGGTAGAAATATTGAACAAATAAAAGCCAAAACTGATTTAGAAAGAAGCGAAATAGAATCGCTTTCAAAAGAGATAGAATCGTCTCTACTCTTTTTTATAAGTAAAAAATATTTTGCTGGATATCACATCCCTATAAAAAAGGGACAAAGTCAATTTGTAAATGATTTGATTATACATAACCAAGTAATTTTTCAAAAAAATCCGTCAGATGAAAGTAAAAAAGCAAAAACAACTATTGCAAAAATAAATAAATTAATTAAACAGCACCGCTAAAACTCTCAATTATCAACACTATTAATCTATATTTCAATTATTTTTTTATATTATATTAGTAACTTATTTTTTTAGGAAAGCTAATGTCTATTTCCAGTATTGACCCTGACGAAATTCATCAAAAACACGCAAATTTGCCACAATCAAATCAGAAAATACTTATAATTGTGGAATCTCCAACTAAAGCAAAAAAAATCGAAAGTTATACAGGAATTCCAACAATTGCGTCAATGGGTCATTTTAAAGAAATGCCCAAAGGAGAATTTGCAATTGATATCGAAAAAAACTATACACCAAAATTTATTATTTCCCCGCAAAAAAAAGATCTGATAGAAAAAATTAAAAAACTAGCAGAAAATGCTGTAGTTTATCTTGCAAGCGATGATGATAGAGAAGGCTTCGCCATTGCTTTCCATTTTTATAACTTATTAAAAAAGTCTGCGATTTCTCTTCATAGAATGACGTATAAAGAAGTTACAAAAAATGCAATTCTTTCAGCAATGGCCGCTGCCATTCCTTTTAAAGAGACAAATATGCGTTATTTTGATGCATTTTTAGGAAGACGAGTTGGTGATAGGCTTGTTGGTTATATTCTTTCACCAATTGTGGCAAAAGAATTACATATACCAAAAGGTAGCGCTGGAAGAGTGCAAACGCCAGGTGTACGATTGCTTGTTGAGCGAGAGCGTGAAATAAGAGCTTTTAAGGCTCTTCCTGAAAAAGATAAATTATTTTACGAAATTATTGCAACCCTAGACAAAAACGGTGTTAAATTTGAACTAAAGCACAAAGAAAATTTTCAAACAAGGGACTTAGCAAATGTAGTTTTAGCTAAGCTTGCTGCTCAAAAGAATACCCAAATCGATTCTATCGAAAAAAAAGAGCGAAAAAAAAATCCGCCTGCACCATTTATCACGATAACTGTTCAAAGTACAGCTTCATCAAAACTTGGTTTTTCCCCCGAAAAAACAATGCAATTAATGCAAGATATGTTTGAAGGTGGCGCAGGTACTGAGGGAATTATAACTTACCACAGAACAGACAGTTTTATGTTATCAGATGAATTTAAACAAACTGTAAAACAATACCTTGAAGGGAAAGGTCTTGTATTTACAAACCACATATACAAGAATAAAGCATCGGCTCAAGAGGGACATGAAGCAATCCGCCCTGTCAAAATCTTAACAAATGATGAATTAGACATGACCATGCTAAAGGCTCAGTTCAACGCCGATCATAAAAGTTTATATCTTCTCATCCAAAACCGAGCTATTGCGTCTTGCTGTGAGCCTGCAATCTATGATTCTGTAACAGTTACTGCAAAAATTTCTGATGAAGAATTTTCGGCTACAGGTGAAACTTTAAAGAAAAGCGGTTATTTATCTCTCTATGCAAATTCAGAAGAAGACAAAGAAACTCCAACAAAAAAAGAAGTGCTTAAATTTCCTCCTTTAGAAAAAGGGGAGACTGTTTTAATAGACACCATTGAAGCAAAGGAATGTAAAAAAAAGACTCCAGAAAGGTATTCAGAAGCCTCCTTGCTTACAAAACTCGAAAAGTTAGGAATTGGTCGTCCTTCAACATCAACAACCATTATTAAAACGCTCAAAGCAAAATATGCCTCCCTTGAAAAAGAATTTCTTGTGCCAAACGAGAACGCTTTTTTACTAATTGATTATTTAGAAAAATCTCACTTTTGGATATGTGATTATACCTTCACAAAGCAGATGGAAGAATTCCTAGATGGTATAACACAAGGAAAATGCGATTATCTAACATTTATGAAAATCTTACATGAAAAAATGCATTTTCTAACGCCTTCACTGATTCAAAAAAACGCCGCAGTTGCTATTGGACCATGTATATGTGGTTCTACTTTTTGTGATTATGGTACTTACTATAAATGTGAATGCAAAAGAAGCATGCCAAAAATATTTTCTCAACATGAAATTACTGCAGAAGAAGCTTCAAAGCTTTTTCAATTAAATGATTTAAAATTAGACAATTTAATATCCAAAAAGGGGACCCCGTTTTCTGGAACAATGTCTTTCGTTCCAGATGATGAATATACATACAGAGCTTCTTTTGATATTGAAAAATCAAATGATGGTTTCCCAACACAAGAGGTTGGAAAATGCCAATGTTCTGGTTCTCTATCTAAAGCGCCTTTTGGATTAATTTGCAACAAATGTAAAAAGGTGGTTTGGCAAAAATCAAAATTATTAGCAAAACCCCTTTCTGATACACAAATGATCAAATTAGCCCAAGGCGCGACCATTTCATCAAAAAATGTTTTAGATAAGAATGGTGAAAAACACGAAGCTTCTTTTTCGTATGCGGAATACGCTCCTGGAAAATGGGGGATATCTTTTGCAAAATAATGTTAAAAACCTTATTTTGGATTTCTTGACAAATAAGTCACTTTATTATATTATATAAGTAATAAATTTTAAGAATTCAAGACATAAAATACATAAGAAAGGCCCGCGATGACACTCACCTACAAAACACAGGCAGGGAATCTTGTTTTAACAATTCATGATAAAAAAATTGTTGCCGCAACGTTAAATAGTGTAAGTTTGCCTTTAGAAATTCTTAATACACCTCATTTTTTAAACCTCACCATAAGTGAAAATTTGGAAGAAGACAAAACATATGTTGTCGATGCAACAACAATTGATGGAGCACCGTTCACTCAAGCTATTCGCTCATTAAAAAGCTATATCAATGCTAAAAAACAAGCTCTTCTACATGTAACCGCTTATAATGAGCTTTTTTCTTTTTTGCCTAAGACAACAATCGCGCAGTATTTTACAGCCACGGAATCCGAGTCTAATCTTAGACAACAACTAACAATTTTTTTAGCAAAAAACAAGGAGGATTTATGTCACCTTTAGGTATTAGTGCCACGTTGGCTCTTGGTGTGGCAGCCATTATTGGAACAATGTCAGTGTACGAATATTCTCTAGCAGATATTTCTTCCCAGTCAGAAATCAAATATCGTCAGGGTCTTAAAATAGAAGATAAAATCGAAAGAGGTTCACAACTATTTTTACAAGTTCACGAAAGAGAGCCAATCTCGCACAATGAATTAATTGGCACTGGATTCCTCCCTGCCTATGCAAATAGGATTACAAACAGAAGCAACGCGGAAGAGAATATTGTCGAAAAATTCCAGCGTGCTGTAAATGACTGGAGTAAAGACCCGTCTGTTTCAAAGGCAGAGATTTTATCCTTTACTGAAGGAGGAACATATTCGTCCCTGCCTTCATCCGTCCAAGATGCCATTACTGAAGATGAATACAATATGATTAAGTCTTTAGACACACAAGTGGCCATGGAATACAACAAACTCACGTATGACCCAACAACAACAACTCAGGCGGTAAGAGACCGTGCAGATAAACAAAGAATTTCTTCATCTTTGCGAAATAAAAATGCTGATGATACTATTACCGCAACAAGTAGTGTTGAAAATAAAACAAAGCTCGAAGAAAAGAGAAAAGAAATCATATTTCAAGGAATTAAAAACGTTGCAATGGAAGGAAATGTGGATATGGCAAACTATATCAGCATCCTTGCCAAGAAAGCTTATGGCGATGAAAAGGCTAAAGAAATAATTACTGCTGGGATGAATAGTGCAATTTCGGATAAAACAGCACTTCTATCAAATCTTAATCCTCAACAAAGCTCGGGAAGCATTACTTCTAATGCCAACACAGTAAGTGTTACGGCTGAAGTATTGGATAGCCGTATTCAGTCTGTAAAAAATGTCTTCCAAGAAAAACAGCTTATCACAAATTAAAAAGGATTTTTAATGAAACTTACATATGGGCAAGGGAATGGGGCAATTATTCTTATAGGCAAGGCTTTAGGGTATGAAGTTTTTTTTGAAGATGACGCAAAAAAACTTTTAAAGCAAGAAAGTATACATAATTCTTTTATGGGTCATATAGATACAGAAGCCTCAAGGGTTAATAGGTTAATAGCAAACGATGGGCGCACCGAAGAAGCAAATGAGAAAGCAGCAAGTATCATTGATGCAATACTTAATGAAAATCAAAAAAGAGGAACGAAATTGGAAACTTTAAAAGATTTGGCTCCATTTAGTGTCTTGACACTACAAGTAACTCATGTTGGTCCACAAAATGCTTCTCGAACTATTTCAGCAAGAGCATACAATCCTAGAACAAATTCATTTGAAAAAATCAATGATATAATTGCTAATGAAATGGATTTAAAAATCGACAATAAACATGAGGGCTTTATTCTTCATGGTGGAGGTATGGATGAAACATTCAGATTAAAGCTTTTAATCGAAAAATACTTAAAAGAAAAGTTTTCAATTGAATGCGAAATCCATCACCAAGGCTACACACCAAAAGAGGCTTCCATAAGAGAGGAATTCCAACAAAATTTCTTAAATGGGTCTTCCTCTTGGTATGTTGACCTGAAAAATAAATGCAATTTATCACCATCAAATAATGAGACTATTGCTTCTTTTAATGCCGAACATTCTACGCATTCTACCCCTTCCACAAAATTATCTTAATATGAAAAGAGCATTGTTGCTCTTTTCATAACTTTACTTTCTTTTTTCATTGACTTTTTACATCAAATAATATATTATATATGTAATAAAATAAAAAGGATTAAATTGTGAAAAAATTTGATAAATGCGCAACAACGGAAGTGATAGTAGAACACCCTGTCGTTGAAGTCCTTATGGATTTTACAGTTCCATATGATATCAAAAAAATTACCGCAACAATTAATTACTACACCAGCAGTTTACAAGATGGAAACGACTTAAGAGATGTTGATATTCAATGTGTAAATTTATGCTGTTACAATAAAGATGGTGAAGAAATTGCATTAATCCCTTCATTGTGGCAAAGTATTGATATTGAACTCAAAGACGCTGTTTATCAAAATTTCTCTTTTGAAACGCTCCAAAGTATTTCAACCATTACATTAAATGCAGAACACACTCTTTATAAAGATATGGATAGATGGCCAAAATCACCGCTACAAAATTTATCTTTAGCTTTACAACAACTTGGCTTTTCAGATGATTCGATTCAAGCTATACAAGAAGGCCATGTTGATTCTGAGATAAAATCATTTATCAAAAAAAATAGCTTATCAACCGAAAGAGCCCTTGGATAAACCGATGGATCCAAAAATAATGCAAGGAATCAAGAAATATGTTGGGTTTAGACGAAATATCGCATCAGATATTCATAAAACATATCTTGATGCTCTTTTTCTCCCAAAAGGTGCTCATTCAAAAAAGAGTTTTATGGAACAATTTCATGTAGGCTGGTATAAAACAACATTGCTAAAAACCTCTGTAGGTAAAGTCTTTATAGATATTGACGGGCAATATAACCACCTAAACCACAACTCTAAAAATCAAGACCGTTTCCGCTATAGTAAAAGCATAGCAGAGACACTTAAAAATCCAGTATTTATTGCAAAATATGATGATGGGCATTACAAATTTTATAAAAATTTTATTGAGAAAAATGGCACAATCGCACACATCTTTTGCATAGTCAAAGAAATGCCTAAAGGTAAAGCGCTTATGACAATGTACAATGTAACTGAGCAGAAAGTAATGAAGCTTTATGAGGAAATAATGAGAAGTTCGCCAAGGAACTTGCCTCGACAAGAATCGGGCACAACGACTGGGTCAGTCATCCTCGGCAATGTAATTGTAAATGAAATCCCCTTAATTTCCGATAAAAATCAACAAAGCAATACTCAAATAATTAATAATTTTTTGAAAACAACATCAGAAATTAAACCAAACACCCAAACAATATAAAACAGAGGATGGCGCATGAAAAAAGTAGAACACCAAGAATATACTATTCATGATTTTGAATCGATCGAAATAAGTTGCCAGTCAGAAACATTGTTTCACATTAACCTAAAACTCAAAAGTGGGGACAATATTATGGCTGGTTCTGCCCAAACTGTTGATGAGGGAATTGCTCGTCTTAATGATATTTTTGATGAAGAAATAAAGGCGTTGCACGCTGGTAAATTAATGCCGACTTATTTTAATAAACAAGGGCAACTTTATCCTTTGGTCTTTGAACAATTTAAGAAAAAATGCATTGTATCCTCAACCAGCAAAATCCAAGAGTTTTTATCTGAAAATTATGCTGCTATAGTAGCTCATCCTATATCATAGGCCCATTAATGAACTTATCTGATCTTACAACCTTTTTGAGTGAAGAAGAGGCAAATGCTATAAGAACACTGATCGAAGCAAGAGCAAAAGCTCTTGGCCTTACAATAGAGTCATTTTTAGAACAATTCCCATTAGATTTTCAGAAAGATGAAACAGAACCAAACAAAACTTTTTCAATGGATGAATGGAAACAACAACGTGATACATGGCATAAAGACTCCCATAATCTAACGAAGAATGATGATGGTTCTCCTAAAGTCTTTTACCATGGTACACATGCCAACTTTGAAGCATTTGAAGACAAGTACATAGGAACCAAAAATGATGATGGATTTTATGGAAGAGGTTTTTATTTTGGGAGTGCGGGCACAGCAACTTTTTTTGCAGAAAGGCATTATTCTCCCGAAAAAACACCTAATATTATCCCCGCATATTTAAAAATAAAAAATCCATTAGTGATTCTTGAGAATACTAATCGAGAGCTTGAGGATATACCAGACTTATCTATTGGTGACCTAGATATTACAGGAATGCCCGCAGCAGAAATAGTTTTGATGGCACTTTCAAAAGGACATGATGGCGTTGCAGTTAAAACCATTGGATATGGTGAGACACCAGAAGATGCAACATTCGGTGAGTGGGTAGCTTTTCAGCCAAACCAAATAAAATCCATTTTCAACCGCGGTACATTTGACCCAGAAAACAATTCCATTTTATATCAAGCTGCATACCATGGTACACCACATGAGGTAGATAAATTTACAACTGCAAAAATAGGTACGGGCGAGGGCAATCAATCATTTGGATATGGTTTGTATTTTGCGAGCAACAAAGATGTTGCAAACTACTATAAAACATCAATGCTTAGTAGAGAAGATAGAATAGCTTATGATAAAGCAGTAGAAGAGATCAATAATTTAAAAAACTTAATTAGTGAAGCAGAAGCTACACCTAAATTAAACTCACAAATACCAAAGTTAAAAGAGTTTCTATTAAAAGCAGAACAAAAAAGAGATGAATTCTCGAATAAAGGCAACCTATACAAAGTTGAACTTAAACCGCAAGATCATGAGTATCTATTATGGGACAGCCCCCTAAGTGGGCAAAGCAAGTATGTACAAAAGAAGCTTAACGAAATTATTCACAGCCCAGAATATGAAGGGCTTTTATCTCTATTGGAAGAGAGCTTACAGCCTTTTGAAAACAGTCGCGGTCATAGTATTTATAGTGCCCTTGGAAGCGATATGAGCATTGATAGTGCAAAACAATACCCAGAAGCGAGTAAACTGTTGCACGCATTTGGCATCAAAGGAATCAAATACTTAGACGGCAATAGCAGAAATGTCAGTACATTAAAAATATCCCCACCCGACACAACAGTGTCAGGGAAATGGATGGTAAAAGGGGAAGATTACGATTCCAAAGGTGTTCATTTTGACACTGAAAAAGAAGCAGAGGCTTACTTAAAATCAGAACTCCAAAAATTAAACTACAACTACGTCATATTCCATGATGACGATGTAGAGATAGTAGAGCGATTAAATCAATGTGGCGTTGGGTCCAGACTGCCAAAAGCATTGATTGAGTTTGGTATCAAACCAGGAGAGACGTTTGCCGTGATCAAACTGTTTAAAGAAGCAGATGTATCATCATTGCCTCATGAATTAGCACATTACTTCAGACGTACACTGGAGCCAGATTTACTAGCTCATGCAGAAGAGGTATTTGCGGTCAAAGACCATAAGTGGGATAACAAACAAGAAGAAGCATTTGCATTAGGCTTCGTGAAGTATTTGGCGACATGTAATGCGCCATCCGAGAAGCTCGAAGAGACCTTCGCCCACTATGGCGAATGGCTAAGAAAGCTTTGGAATACATTGCAAGGCACACCTGAGTCCCAATTTGAAATTACACCAGAGCATAAAGCTCTTTATGACAAAATGCTTTCGGCTGAAGAACATTCCAAACAAAGAAACACAAAAATCATCGCTAAGTTTAATCAATCGAATAGTGATATGAAACATCAGAGGATATTAAATTAAAATTTATCTATGCCGATATTACGCAATATCACTGCAATCACTTTACTTGCTCGACTTTATCGGCAATTTAGTGGCAGAGTGATACTTAATTAAGTATCTTTTAATGCTTAAAACCTTAGAATGAAGAATTATTTGAAATAAATAAAAAAAAATAAGGGTATCGTATGGAAAGTCAGGAAACTCAGGTTGTTAATCAAAAATTGACCCTCTCATATCTTGTAGCTCTAACTGTAGCATGCCGCACAGCAGAAGTAAAATATGGGACAAACCAAGGCTAGAAGATGCCATTTACGCTTTAGAATATTTACCTTCTTATTTATCCACGGATGGTACTGAAATATGCCTCCAAATCATCGAAGAAATCGAATCTTTACTTAAAGAATATATTTCAGTACAACACGAAGAGCCCAAATTAGAAAACCTTAGTGAAGAATCAGCAGAGTCACTTGTAAGCTAAATAAACCATATAAAAAATGTCTAAAATAGCTGCTGAAAATAGTGTTAAATTAAAAGAACGATAATTAAATTTTGGCGATTTTCTAAAGACTTGTTGCTCTAGGATCCACCAACGTTGATTTTTAAATTCTATAATTTCGTACACAACGACACAAAGAGCACTAAAACAAAGAGTTTTAGCAAAAATATAGACTAATGCCATGGTAAGTGTTTGTGGATTAAATATGGGCAAGTGTGAAGTAAATGCAAAGAGAGCATAAATAATCCACCCGCTGCCTGCAGTTGCTAAATAAATAAACCATTTTTGTGTGTAAAACATTCCGTTCTCGATATCAGAAAAATATGAATACCAAAAGATTAGAACTCCCATGCCAATACTATAAAAAGCTAAAGATGCTGTTTTAAAGTTAATAACAACATCTAAAAGAAGAAAAACTAGAATTAAAGGTAAAAACCTAAATAACGCCACTTTTTTTGCACTGAAGGGTTTGAGTACAGCTTCGAGTTTATCTGTTTTTAAATCTACAGACCCGTCACCTTGTTCATTGAATTCTTTAGCTTTTTTTCTTAAAAAGAAAAGGTACCAAAAAGGTGCCCTTGCATAATCAATTTCCATAACTAACCTCCTAAGATAATCTTGTACCACTTTGGTGGCCGCGTAACTCAATATTATTTAATTTCAAAACTTCGATAGCAGAATCTTCATCCCCACAAACAAGCATTTTAAGTACGTTCGCCAATTTATCTTCCTCAATTAAGGCTTTATTCTCTTTCACAAGTGTAAGAATTTCTTGATTTACGGCAATCTCAACTAATTGGCTAATGTTTCCCGCCCTTATAGATGTTTTTCCTTGATCTAGTTTGTCAAACATTTTTGAAATTTCTGTCTTTCTTGAGAGCTGATGTTTAAGATCTACTAAAGAGGTTGGTGTATATTTAACACAACCAACACTTCCCGTCACAACGATCCCGCTTTCTTTTATTTGAGGAATTTTGTCATTCATGACTTGAGGAATTTTGTTTTTGAAAAATTCTTGAACCAAGGTGGGGTCTTCTGAACCATCCGACATAACAATAAACTCATCACCACCAACTCTAAAACATTTCATAGGGGCAAGATGTTCAAGCATAGCCTCACCTAAAACCGCTAACACATGATCACCAACATCATGACCAAGAGAATCGTTAATAGGTTTAAAGTTGTTCAGGTCTACCATATAAAGTGTATCCCCATTTGCAACTTTTGATAGCGATACACTCATGCGATCAGTGGTGAGCGCAATTGTGGTGTCTTCGTCTCTATTTCCTGCGATTTTTTCAAATACATCTTTTTTAAAGAGTTTTGTCAGTGGGTCCGTAAGCGAGCTAAAAATTTCAGCTTGAATAATGTCACGAGTTTCTTTAATTTCAGCAACCAATAGTTTTTTGGTGGTATCATCTAAAATTGTTTGCACAATGTCTAACACATTATCTAGTTTTTTGGCAATTTCACTATAAAATTTTCTATTAATATCAAGAATTTCACGTTTACCGTCCTCAATGCCCTTATGATACATTTTTTTACAAATAATGCCAGGATTCGCTATTTTATCATTCAAAAATGAAATCTTTGGTAGCCCAGAGAGATTTTGTACTCCCCACATCATCGCTTCATTTTTTATGTCATCATCAAATCCATCAACCATAACTTTTGTAAAAGAAATTGTGTTTAAATTTTCATCAACTTCAGCAACCGCAACAGTTTCATCTTCAACTTGAATAACAAGCTTTTTTTGAGTTTTTTTATAAAAAGAGTCAAAGTTTAAAACCATAATATCCTCCTTGCCTAAATATATTACTAATATAATAATACAAAAATAATTAAATAAGCATAAATGCCTTTTTAATCTCGATTTTATTTTTTTATTGATATTATTTATATCATAAAATCAAAAGGCAGGGGATGTTTAACGAGTTAACTATTATTGGTTATTTAGCAAAAGATCCTGTGTCAATCCCAACGACAGAATTTCCAAAAACAATTGTCACTGTTTTGTCAAATAAAAAATATAAAAAGAAAGACGGTACACAAGGTAGACATGACTGCCCGATGGATTGTGAACTATACAATGGATTTGCAACAACAGCAATGATGCATTTAAAAAGAGGGAGTCTAGTTTTACTAACGGGCTTTTTGGCTCTCGAAAAATGGACGGTGTTTGACCCTGTAGTCGGTAGAGAAGTTGAAAAAGCTAAATATCTGTTAAAGGTAGACAAAATGCAAATGTTGCCAACTGCAAGAGAAGATTCCCCATCAACTTTTGGTACTAACCAACGTAGTAATAATCAAATGTCTTATGGGTACGAAGATCTAATGGGCAAATAACATATTATAAAAGGAATGACCTTGGATTTATTTTTAATCATAAAACGATATCAGTTATTAGCTGTTCTATTTTCTTGTTTTTTTGTAGGCATGATACTTGCCTGTTCATTGTTCTGGTTTCTTTTCCTTGAACTAGATCAGTCGGTTTTGGATATTCTAAAAGAAGATTGGACTCTTTTTTTTAGAATTCCTTTTCGGGTTTGTTTTCATTCCTCTGTTGCAGTGCAATCGTCCTATGGTGGAGCCCATTTTTACTATTAATTAAGCCCAAAGGAACTTTAAATGGCAAAGATTGTAATTTTTTCAGGCGCAGGTATTAGCGCAGAAAGTGGGCTTTCGACCTTTCACGACAGCAATGGATTGTGGGAGCAACATCATATCAATGAGATATGCACGGCAGGGTGCTTGGATTGGAATAGAGAAAACACCCTCACGTTTTATGATACACTACGTGAAAAGCTTAATCATGTATCTCCAAATGCGGCGCATTATGCGATAGCCAAACTTAAAGAAAAACATCCAAATGATATCGCCATTATAACTCAAAATATAGATGACCTTTTTGAGCGTGCGGGGTGTAAAGAAGTGTTGCACTTGCATGGCTTTTTACCAAGTCTTCGTTGCGAAAAATGTAACCATATTTATCACATCGGGTATGTAGCTCAGGATAGAAACCTCGCTTGCCCGATATGCGGTGAAACGTTCCGACCTGATATCGTGTTCTTTAAAGAACCCGTCCCAATGTATATACATCTTTATAATGCTTTACAAGATTGTGAACTTCTCGTCATTATTGGAACGAGTGGAAATGTTATCCCAATAGATCTCCTCGCGCAAAAAATTAAATCAACAATTCTTAATAACCTAGAGCCTAGCTCTTCAATAAATGAAAAAATCTATACAAAGGTTTTATACAAAAAAACAACAGAAGCTATCGATGAAATAGTTGAAGACATTGAGAAGCTTCTTCAAAAATCATTCTTTTTTAAAATAGAAGCCTTTATCAAAAAGTTACTAAAAATAAATGATAAAAGGGTTTAAAATGAATATTAAAATTTCTGAAGCAATATCTAAACTCGAAGAGATAAAAAAAGGTCTTACCAATAAATTTTTCAACGATAAATTTAACGCAAATGTGGATTGCGTGTTATCTTCCGTAAAGATAACCACTTCCATTGCAAATTACACTTATAGAATAAATATTGATGGAGAAGTTTATTGTGATTGGGATGATAAACCGCTTGTCTCATTAGATATTAATGGGATTCAAAAAAGTGGCACTATCCGAGAGTTTGAAGATTTTATTTCTTACGCGAAAGAAGAAATATCTTATATGCGATCAATAAAAGCAGACCTCCTTTTGGATATTTTCAACTTTTATAATAAAAATTAAGGGGTTAATGATGAAAATTGGTAAATTTTTCAACGATAATTTAAATCCACTTGTAGGGTTAAATAGTGCTAATTACGGTGAAATTCTCCAAAAAAGAGGTGGTGTTGATAAATTTCTTCTTAATTGGATGATTTTGTTTATGTCACTTCTTGTTCTTGAGGCTTTTCTTGAAATTGCGAGAGCGGTCTTTTTTATCCCACCAAAAACATTTATCGACTTTTTCTTTATATTGGCTATCAAAATGTTGGTACTTATGATGCTCGCTCTTTTAGGTCTTTTCAAATTTTTACTTATAAATAAGATCAAGAAAAGTAGCACACAAAAGTGGTTAGAACAAATTAAAATCGAACGTGAAAAACAAATTAGCAAGAATGGCTATAAGAGAGAACATGATGATGAACACACGGATGGGAGTATTTCAGATGCAGCAGCTCATTATGCCTCACACTCTGAGTCAAATTTGTATCCATGGGATAAAAAATATGATACGAAAGACAAACACACACGAGAAGAGCAGCTTGTCATTGCATGTGCAATGTGTATTGCGGAACTTGAACGTTTAGAAAGAAAGGACAAGCTTTAAATTGTCAATGAAATATATTTTTTAGTAAGGAAAAATGATGAGTATGATTCATGTATGTGATTGCAAAAATTGCACCAATAAAACAGTAAATCGTTCC
>Ga0209464_10000069_pt1 | contig 33153 bp, 42 predicted proteins | sample DOMMetBare1Fresh_2_FD_187473 | JGI IMG/M metagenome (GOLD analysis project Ga0209464, IMG submission 187473) | Wetland sediment microbial communities from St. Louis River estuary, USA, under dissolved organic matter induced mercury methylation -... | ecosystem: Environmental > Aquatic >...
TACTAAGAATGAAAGCTTTCGTCGTACGGCAGAACTGTTTCGTCAACAGGGTATTAAGAACTACTACTTTATCCTGCAAATTAACAACCCTGCCCTGATCGGGGTTAACCCACGTGATGAAGCCAACCTGAGTAACGAACAGAAGGTCTGGATTCACAACGAGTGCAAAGAGAACTTCTGGTACTGCCTGCGTGAAGTACTGTGGTTAAAAGCAGAACAACCCTTTAAAGCCAACCGCGGCAACGTCTCCTTTATTTGGGCGTACCTCAACCACATTACCACGTACAACATCATGCCACGTCAGCAGGGCAAGGCCCAAGACGTTAAGAGCAAGATTCGTGTTAAACAAACCCTCCCCTCTGACCCGGTATGGAAAGAGATGGGAGACATTAAAACTGGTGACACCATTATCGACCCCAATGGTCAGGAGTCTCTGGTCAATGGCGTATGGCCTCAGGGCTACATGCGCACTTATGAAGTCGAGATGAGTGATGGTCGTAAAACCCGTGCAGCCACGGACCACATGTGGCGTTACCGCACCAACGCGGACTGCGGAGAAAACAGCTGGAGTGAAACCACCACGGCTTTCTTCCTGGAAATGTTGCGCAACCCGAATTATGCCAAGGATCCTATCCAAATCCCGCTGATTGAAAATCTCGAGAACAGTCGTAAAAACCGTGACCGACTGGGATACCTCATGGGAGCGTTTCTCAACGCTGAAGGTTCTGTGTCAAGCATTCCTTTACCGAATGTGGACACGAGCTACCAGGATGAGTTACAGGCGCTTCTCGACCGGGATGTGCTGGATAAGTTCAAGGTAGTTTGTAGTGACGGTCAGTTAAGCATTGTGCGAGCCGATGGAACTAACTTTGAAATCAACAATGACATCGGTTTACCAGTTAACCTGTTGGACAGCGATCTGCAGAGTCGTAAAGAGTTACTGCACGGTGTGCTGGATGCTTTGGGTGAAATCGGTACTGATGGTATTCTGATTAAATCCAAAGACACTATCGGTATGCGTCAAATCCAGTATCTGGTGCGGAGCCTGGGCGGTACTGCTCGTTACGAACGCAAGATCGAGAAGCTGATTATCACGTTGCCTGATGAGGTGCCGTATTTCCGTTTCCGTAAAGAACTGGTGCCGGGTTACAGCAACAAGCTGTTCGTCAAGAAGGTGTCGTTTGCGGGCGATCGTCCTTGTGTGTGTATCGAAGTCAACAACGATGATTCCACCTATATCACCGATGACTTTATCGTTACCCACAACACAGTGTCGGTGCAGGTCATTGACTTCTGGTTAACGTACATCATGGGTCGTAGCTACAAGACGCACCTGGTGACGCTGAAGTCAGATAACCGTGCGCAGTTCATTGAAGCGATCAAGAACATCCGTACGCAGATGCCGAGCTATTTGGTTAACCCAACCTACAAGGATAAGGACAGCGGTAACTACTTGACCTACCGTAGTTTTGGTGAGGGTCAAGCCAACGTCTTAACCATCTCGGTTCCGCAACAGTCTGAAGCCGCCGCAGGTGACTTGGGTCGTGGTCTTACGGTGGGAACAACCAACTTCGATGAACCCGGTTACATTAACTACATCGAGTCCATTGTCAACGGATGTACACCATCTGCCCTGACTGAAATGGATAACATGCGTGAGAAAGGTTTGCCTTACGCCATCAACTACATTACTACGCCAAACACCATCAAGCATCCGTCTGGTGCGTACATGTACCGCAACATCATGAACTCCACTGAGTGGCGCGAGAAGTTCTTCGACTGCTACAGTGAAAGTCATCTGGTGCACAAGTTGATTAAGCGCAGTCCAGTCAAGACTACCTCTCCATCGGTGGCCATGATTTACAACTACCTGAAGTTAGGTAAGAGCAAGGACTGGGTAACCCGCACTATCGACCAGCTGAAGCTGACGTTGTCCAAGGCCAAGATCGACTTACTGTTGATGTGGGTGGAAGACGGTGAGGACCGGTTGTTTGATGACGTCACGCGTGAGAAGTTAAGTGACAACAAGCGCGATGCGGTGTGGAGCAAGGAGTACCGGGAAAGTAACCTGTATGTTGACTTCTTCGTAACCAAAGAAGAACTTATCAAGATGTGCAGTCCGGACCACAATGACCACATCATCATCGGGTGTGATACCTCGTCGGCTATCAACAAGGATGCCTGTACGGTGGTGTTACGCAGTATGGTGACCGGTGACACCATTGGGGTGGGTCGTTATCCTCTGGCGTTCCTGGATGACGTGGCGGACATTGTAGTGGACCTGCTGGAATCGATTCATAACAGTATGCTGATTATCGAACGTAACTACGCGCACCACTTCATTGACAAACTGCTGATCACCCTGCAAGCCAAGGGAATGGATCCGTTTAAGAAGATGTTTAACCGCATCTACAACGATCCTGTTAAGTATGCCTCGCAGTTCGAAGAAGTTAAACGGACACGTGCTGGTGGTCGCACCAAAGAGTTCTATCTGCGCTTCAAGGAGTTCTTTGGCTTTAACACAACTGCGTCGACGCGTAAAGAGCTGTATGACTTTATTCAAGAAGCGGTGGCGGCTACGGGCGCAGGTCTGCACTACGATAAACTGATTGACGAGATCATTGCGCTGAAGATCAAGAACGATCGTATCGACCATGAACTGGAAGGCCACGATGACTTGGTAATTGCGTGGTTGTTGAGCTACTGGTTTATCAAGGTAGGTAACAGCAAAACTTATTACGACATCAGCCCACATATGGCGTTGACACGTACTAAGAATCTGTTGGCGGGTGGCGAGAAGAGTGTATTCGATGATCCGAAAGTCTTGGACATGATCGACCAAGTTCGTAAGCGTATTATCAAGCTTACCGAGGAGTACATCAAGACCAACGACAATATCTTGGCAATGCGTTTGGAATTTGAGATCAACAAGCTCACCAAACTGTTACCAAAAGAGGCGAAGCGCATTCACACCATCGATACCACCATTGAACAAGCGAAGGTTGAGCGCAACCAACGCATTATGAAACACCGACAAGCAGCATAACACCGAGGGAACAATGGAACATAATGAATTGATTAATCAGGGCATCGACGATCTCGTCGACGGTAATGAGAGCTACGCCTTTCGTTATATGCAGGGACAGCTGTACGCCAACGACATTGTTGGTTTAAATCACCTGGCCGGCAATGAAGGTTTGGTGGGCGCTATCTGGGAAAAGATCAAACAGTTCTGCGCCTGGTTAGTTAGTCTCTTCACTGGTAAGAAAGACACAGGTGTGGCGACGAAGGAAACAGGCATGAAGAGCGGTATGAAGGTTGACGTAACCAAGGCCAAAGTGACACCGGTCAAGGCTTCTGAGATCAAGGCTGATGTTCCCGCCCCTAAAGCGCACGAACCTACTGAAGAACAAAAGACCAAGGATAAGGTCACCATGGCGGTGGTGCCGTCTTCAGGGTCGGAAGCAAAAGAAGAACCCCGCCCGGTAACATTGGTTATGGTTCCACATAACCTTAAATATCTCTATCAACATTTGCAGAAGCTTGCGAAGAATTTTGCTGCTGAACTGGAAAGTTTGAAGAAGAATTATGAAACCGTTTATGGGATGCGTGACAGGCTGGGGAGTAACCACGAGTCTGTGTTCTCTGGCTTCTCCAAAATGACCCCTTCTGAATTTGCTGCAAAGTTTAATACTGTGGCAGCTGATTTTAAGAAATGGGAAACTCCGCCGGCTAACCTTGCCAGTATTACTGCTCAAGATGTTAATAACCTGGCGGGCACACAAATCACAAATGTGTGTAATCACTTAAGTGCGGCAATTAATGGATTAAATATTACTCCAGAAAATATCCGCAATAAGAATGTATCTAAAGAAAAGCTTTATAGCTTTTTTGAAGGTCATCTTAAAACAGTGACTGACCAACATGAACGTGAGGCGTTGTGTAAGGCGTTAGTGCGTTACTGTCGTTTGGACTTTGATATCTTCAGTATGTTCGAACTCAGTGACACTCTTAGCGATATCAAACTAGATATCATGACCTGTAAATATTTGGTTAAAGCCCCACAATAAGTAAACATAAATAATAACTACTACTCCCTTGCGGGAGTAGTAGTTAGTTTATTTCAATCAGTGGACCATCGCTTTCAGAGGCTTTGCCAATGGAACCGTAACCAGGATCAGGTTATCTTCCACCTTGACATTCATCCCGATAATCAGTTCGCGATCGACGTGCTGTTCGACCAGCAGTGAATCCATGAATGCACTCACCAGGCTAGTCATGTTCAGACCCATGCTACCCAGGTTGTTGAAGTTCAGCCCTTTGGAAGACAGACTGTACTTCAGCGCCACGCCATTACGGTTGCTGTCCAGCACCACTTCGCTTTTGAACACCATATCGTTCATAGAGATTTCGTGGTCTTTAACCCAACGTTGAACCGGCAGGTTAAACATGTGCTGATTAAACGCCGAGATAACCTGAAGACTGAACCAGGCTTTCAGATGGTTAACCGCCATGGCAGAGTAAACAGGTAGATCAAAATTCGCTTTAGAAAGTTCTGTGTGTGCAGTCATAATGGTTCACCTACCGGGATCACAAGGGTTTTCGGGCTTAGTCGCTGTAACAAGGAACAAGCCTCACGATAACGTCGTTGGTGGTGCTCGAACTTCTCTGGGTTTTGGAATTCTTTCTCAATAACCTCGAGGTTCTTTTTCTTCTTTAGACGTCCGATGTAAGTCGGATGCGAAATCTGCAACAGGTACACCACGTCCGGATGGTTGTGGTTGTTGTGATTCAGCACCGGCATCATACCCATGGTTTCCTGGTAGACCATGGAACTAATAAAGTTACGATCACTGATGACGATCTTGCCAGACTCTAACGCAGGGCGAATAATCGCGTTCCAAAGATAATCACGGTTCTCTTTGTAAAGACGATACAGCTCGCAGCTGTTAGTGGATTTCGCTGACAGGAAGTCACGGATCTTCTGACCAGATGGATGCCCCATAAACGGTTCAGATACGGTAAGGATCTCTTTGCCGGTTTTCGCATACAGCTTTACCAGACTTTTAATAAACAGGGATTTGCCTGCGAGATCCATACCTTCGGCTACGACGTACATTTGCGACTCCTTGCCAGGAGTTTTCCCCACGCGTTACCGAGTTTTTCAACAGGAGTAGGCTGGTAGTTACGACGTGTGTTGTACTTGGTCGGCATGATCTGTCTCCAACTGAGCAGGAGATTGATTCTTAACCAGAGTTCTGAAGAATTGATTCAGAATCTGCCCTTTACGACCAGCACGTTTAACACGGTTTTTAGGAATGCGTTTAGTAGCCATTATTTAGCCGCCTTAGAAAGTTTGAACATGATCCAATTGTTAGATGACATACTGGAACCACAGGGAACAAAGAGAGCGCCGGTAACCACGTTACGTAGAGCAAAGTAGTTACCGTCCTCATGAATAACGACGGCGCGTCGCAGGCACTGACGATGATCGACCCAGTCTTCGCAACGGATATAGTCAGCTTCACCTTTGAAGAGCATATCCAGCGCAACGCCAAAACTAACGCGATCGTCTTCACCAGGAACTTCAGCCCACTGACCCTTGTTTAGGTTGTCCATGGTGATGTTCCATTCTTCCTCACGTCCGTCTTTATTACGAACATAAGGTTGATAGTGCGTACGATCCAGACCTTCTACCGGTTTGGTGTAGACACGTCGCCCTGCACCTTCTTTGGTAAAGTTCTGTATTTCAGCGATATTGCCGGTTAACATGCCGTTGAATAATGCGGCAGTGTCTTTAGGCTCTTTCAGCTTACGTTGGGTATCCATGTGATACTCAACCAGCTCACCGATTTGTTCAACGATTACATCACGAACAGTTTCGATGCTGGGTACTGAGAGGTCTGGCAGTTTTTTCGTGAGTATCTCAATCAAGTTATACTCCGTTGTTTTAACATCGTCAGTCATAAACCCGCCTTATTGGTAATTATCTCTTGTTATAATTCGTAAGCACATATAAACAAGAAATGCAGTTCTCAGTGAAATTATAGTGCTCGGTGTGCGGATACCTGTTTGACTGGTAACCAGCTCATCACCGAACTGTCTCAAGAACAACACGGTTTCATTAACGGAGCGAGGCGAGTTGTATGCACCTTTCATCTTACGCGCTACGTCAACAACATGAGTCTTCAGAATATTGTTAACACGCAGGTACTCAAAGAGGTGGACAGTTAATTCATCAACGAACTTGTGTGCATGTTCCGCACCTTTCTTGTTGTTGTAGATGCCCGGGAAGGCTCGCACAACGTAAGCCAGCTTGTCAGTACCACCAAATTCAGCGATTTTGCAGGCATAGCGAATCAGCTCTTCTTTGTAGAAAGCTTGTTCAGAAACCAGCACACTCTCAATATAACTTTTATACTGGGGGACTTCCTTGCCGACGTTCTTGATAGTAACACCGTCTTCTAACTTCACGGTATTACCTTCGATACTCAAGATATCGGTTTTGTTCTTGACATCATGGAACACCTTGTTGATGTCATTGATCACGCCACGCAAGCGGTCCTGGATATCACCCACCATGTAAACAACCTTGGCGTCGTTCTTCATGGTGGTCAGGGCTTCGTGGTGAATACCAGTGCGGGGATCCAGAATGAACTCTGCACGGGCTTCGATCAGTGCACGCCAGCTACCGTAACGTTTGATGTCATACTTCAGTGACAAACGGTTATAGGTTTCAATGGCAACTTCACGACGAGCCAGGAAAGGGTAGTCGTTGGCCAGAATACTGGTTAGACACTTGTAGTGGTACATGCAAATGATGTCCACCATGGCTTGGTGCTTGGTCTTTTGATCCAGCTTCTTGGAGTTATACGCCTGGCAGAGCAGATATGGAATAGACATATTCCATGGATCGGATACCACGTTCCACTCTTTCTTAACGATACCGGTGGCGATCAGTGCTTCATAGATCTGGTCTTCATCCGCATCGTAGATCTCAGTGAACCACTGGTTACGGTCAGCTGTGGTAAAGACGATCTTCTGCAAGCCGAGGTAGGGTGAACCAAAAAACTCAGTGTAATCAGTCATCCCTTGACGACGTGTGGTAAAGGAATACACGTAACGACGTAGGCGTGTGGCCCATGCCTGGTCATACTCTTCCACATCCTGCTTGAAGTAGATGTCAAAGATCTTACCCGAACCTGCGACGTTATACGCCTCAAGTCCTGCGAACATTTGTAAGAAGTTTTCAAGTCCGTCTAACTTCTCTTCAAACATAAAGTGTTGTGCATCAAACTGTTTCATTTATTTACACTCGTGAGGTTGTCGATTGTTTTGTTGATCTCTTGTGCGGCGTTATTAACGTACAAGATCACTTCGGTCATGAGTTGGAGATTGTTCAGGGTCAGCACCATAACTTCGTGTGCATGACTCGCTGCAAACTCCTTTAAGCTGGTTTGTGGAAAAGCCTCTGTCAGCTTAGAGGTCGGTTCACCATAGAGCCAAAGCTGATCGTGATTACGTGCAGTTGGCAGACACAGCATCTCTGTGTAAGCGTGTAACATGTTGTTCAACTGATCACTTACGCTGAAGAAAGTTAATGTGGCGGAAGGGTACAGCGCTTCTCCTGTATAGTCTTTCTTGAGTCGCTCTATTGCCTCGGACAAATCGTTTGCCGCATTGAGTAACACCGATGAAGCCGTTTTGTACCCGATGTCTTCGTTATCAACCAGTAATGCGTACAGGCGTTTAGCATTGTTGCGGTAGCGTTCAACGCGCAACGACACGAAGGTCTGACTCTCCACTAACCGAGTTAAACAACTCACATACTCCCTGACATTGACCGGGCGAGTTAATGCTGCGAGTTTTATGACGTTGGCATCAAGGAAAGAGTCGTAGATCAGGTATGATCCAACCAGTTCATGATAGCGGTTTATGCTCTTTGCCCACAGGCTGCTGAACCAGTTGAAGATATAAGTTTTGCGTGTTGCCTCTTCTCCATGGTAACGACCGGGCATTCCGATGTCATAGGCAGAAGCTTGACCGTGAAGAAAAAGCTGACCGCAGATATAACGTGCATCGAAGCTTTCACGATCCAAGCAGTAATCTTCCAGTCCGTCGATTAAACGATCAACAGTACTCTTAGTTGTGTTTGGCATGTTCGCCTCAGATAAAGTTAGTAACATAAAACTGATTAGGAGGCGAACCCCCTAATCAGATAGCTACTTGGGTTTGCTCCAGAACTTCTCTTTGTGGATTGCGCTGGCGATACTGTAAACCACTTCACGATCACCTTCACGGAACTGAAGGTTCATGTTAGCGAGACGAGTCAGCGTACCGGCTACGGTATTTTGCAGCTTGGTATCAGAGATCGGAGCGATCACTTTATCAATGACTTCGTTCAGCTTATTCGACTTCCACAGCAAATCGTGATAGTAACGGAACGTCACCATCGAGTCGCTCATCTTGAAGCATTCTTTTAGGTTAGTGTAAAGAATGCCAGGACAAGCCTCTGAAAGCTGCTTCGCCGAATCCAGTTTCTCCAGGCGACCAAACACCGTGTCCATTTCAGCAATGTAGTTATGGACGTGGTTAGGGAAAACGGTTTCGCTAACGTTTTCCAAACAAGCGAAATTCACCTCAGGATTTTTCCCTAACTCCTGGATTTCTTTAACGAAGTTCTTGTGCTGTTCCACTGCCACCATCAGCCTGAGTTTAACACGGTCGAATTTCTCCCGCATTTTACCCAAGAACTCTTTCCATGAGTCGCCATGGAAATCGTAGTTGTCCAGTTCACTGTGATATTTGACTTTATTAAAGATGGTCAAAATAGAACCAGTCTTAACGGTGAAGATAAGCGGCTTGCTTTGGAACAATCCTTTAAACTTCCTAACAATCCACGCACAGAACTGTTTGATTTTGTCAATAACCGTTTGGACAATCCCTTCGCTACCATTGACGTCGTTGAAACCGATGACGTCGTTGGCGTACAACTGCCCTTGGTAATAACGAAAGGCGTAGCTTTCAACCCCGGCCAGTGAATCAGCAATACCCTGGTTAGTGAGTTCGAAATGTTGATCCACGTTACATCCTTCTTGGCACAATGGCCGCGATAGCGTTGGCGACACGCCGCACATCAGAGTAACCCATGGCTTGTGTCCAACTGGTTTTAAACAACTCGCGATACTCTTTCCACGCATCACGGTATTCAGAGATGTCGTCGCGAATGTTATCCAGGCTAACACCACTGCGACGCACCGCTTCTTCAGCAGGACGTTTACAAGTACGGAAGATGTAGTTCTTGGTGGCGAGGATACACAGGTCACCGAACAGATCCCAAGAGCGCGGATCGATCACAGACAGGTTATCGTCGTATTCCAAGATCATCTTACCTACCATGGAGAACAGCGGATTGGTCATCCCCTCAATCACAAACGAGTTGTGGCCGTTCATGTGGATGGTGGTGAACGAGGTTGGCATGGCGCGGCTACTCTGAAGACTGTCGAGTACACCGCTCAGCATTTCGTTCATTACACCCTGTCCACAGCTTGATGCCGAGGAGTTCAAACCCAGCACACCCGTAACTGAGTTCATGGAACCCAGGTACACTTCCGTCACGTTAACGATGTGGCGACCGCCCGTGATGTGCATCGGGCACTTTACTTCTACACAACCATTACCCATGTCGCGAACACGACTGCCGTACAAGTCAATGTATTCGGTTTTACCGCCATTGATTTTGCACGACGGAAGTACCGACGCATGGATAACTTTTTCACGTATGCCTTGTTCAACTGTGGTCTGATCAATGTGATCGTACCAGTTACCCATGAAGTTGCCGTTGGGATTCGTAAAGGCAAGCTCCAGGAGATACTGGTCGATGTCAGAGTTCTGAACCATGTTGATGGCATGATCGACGCAGCTCATGCTATTTATCCTCTGTGATGACTGTCATAGCATTTATAATAGAATTAATCTGAAACCTATATCATCTGGGTAGTATAAAAGTATTTAAACCATTTCCTTAGGAGACAACCATGAAACCTGTTAATCGTCGTGAGGGATTCGATGTCGTTATCGATACTCCTCGTACTGTGGATGAAATGAGTTCACAAGAAAAACGCTATTTAGATGTGCTTGAGTTTTTGCAAGCTACAAAAACACTGTATCGCATATTGCTTAATAGGCCCAATGTTAAACAACATACTAAAGCTGAAATCCGTACCGCACTTTACGCAATGGATGATGTCGGTGATATGTTAAGTCGTAACTCTTCTATCAAAGAGTTAGATGATGGTTGGCGTATCGTGCAGAAACATTTCAACAACTACGCGAACTTTTCTAAGCGGACAAGAAACCGGAGATAAATATGAGCATTCTGGATGTACTGGAGGATTACAACGGCACCGTTCACCGGATGTCAGAAAGTCGTTTCGCGTTAACCTTTTGGTTTGCCCTTCCTGAACGTGATGGAGCGGGTGAACTCAAAACGGTGTTCTTTGCAGATGCTACCAACTGTAATCGTTTCGCTGCGGAACAAGCGCATGACAGCTTCAAGCCCACGGTTTATAACCTGGGCAAACCGCAATACAACGAGCAGTTTAACTTTGCTTCTTATGGAGTGATCTCTACCGATCTTCGCGAAGCATTTAAACACCGTTTATTGCATCCTACCCGCTCAGTATTGAAAGGGAAGATCTTAACACGTTCAGAAATTAATGAACGCATTAAGCAAGGTCTGGTGGTGGTAATGGTTCAACGGGATTATGACGGGGAAGAGGTGTGTTTCTTTACCGACAATCATATATTCGGCTATACCATTTTGCCATCAGACTTCGTGGCAACAAGTTTTAATTCACCTATCAGAGTTTCTACTGATGTGGTGGAAGCCGGCTACATTACCAGCGTCGATGAGTTCCTGGCAGCATACGGCGCTAATAAAAAGATCTTGTGGGATATTAATGGGCTGTTGGATGAACTCAATATCCCGGAGGAATAATTATGAAAAAGTTACTGCTTTTGTTAGGGGTGTTATTAGTAGTGGGTTGTGATGCTCGGAATGTGGTCAATGACAATTATCTTGTTGAGCACTCCTGTATTTACAGCGGACAATTTATTGAAAAGAAAAACGCTGCCACCGTGTACATTTACAACTGTCGCGATTGGCCTTATAAACCACGTGTGATGTCAGACTCTCTGATCCGTTCTGAATAACAATAAATGGGGTGGTCAACACCCTAAAGGAACTCCCTATGCTTATCTATTTATTCGTTGCAGTGACGGCACTCCTTGTAGGTGGCTTTGTTTATGCGCTGATTGCCGTTTATCAGCAGGATGAAAACATCCGTAAAGCTATTACCGTGATTCGCGATAATCGCATTTCTGTTCGCGTGGTTAAAGGTAATTCGACCTATAACTTCCGCCTACCCTACAAAGAGTTTTCCATGGGTTTGTCTGATGACACTATCAGATGTTTGGTGGATGAAGCGGTGATTCGCGCCGTTCACGCCAATAAACCGGGTAAAGAAAAAGTGGAACACAACTTTTCTATTACCTCTGATTATGCCAACGAAGCAAACCGCTTCCACGCGCGCCGTATTGCAACAACATAAGGAAATCAGATGCACGCTATCCTTTTAATACTTGCAGCAATCACCGCTTTCCTCCTGGGTCATACCACCGCGTCTTATCAACAGGTAAAACGTCGGGCAGAGTTAGCGGGTCGCCGAGACGAGCAGTTAAATCTCTCTGTTAAGCAGGTCAAGAAATATTTGATCAAAGCTTCTGTGTGCGCAGTGATCGTTAATGGGTTAAACGTGATTTACAATTTCATTCTTTAGTTCTATTCGGGAGAAGTAGAATGAGTACCATGTTTAAGCGCCGTAAACCAAAGATCCCCCACGATGCACTTTGTGAAGATCTCAAGCAAACTATTATTGCGCTGAAGATACGGGTCGACAGCCAACGGGTGCTAATCAAACACCTTAAAAAGATGAGCCGCAATGAGTTGGTATTGCTGGTAAGTCGAACCAGATCAAAAGAGATTCTGCGCACTCTGCGATCAGAAATCGTAAAAGCGCAGCGATTGGACGCGATACTGCGTGGCTATAAAGATCGGTATCGTGCCGCACACGGTCAACTCTACAAGAAGTTTCTTGCTCGACAGGAAATGCTTAAATAAGTTTTAGTTAAAAAATAATCTGACACTGCAGAGGGAAACCTCTGTGGTGCCTGTATATTTGTTTTAATAATGGGGTGTCAAATGATTAAGATTAAAATGGATTGGATAAGTGAAATCGGTAATCGATCTCGTGAAGTCATTATGGTTCAGGATAAGTTCTTTATTGTTGAGTTGACAGGTAAGGCGGAAGAACCGACAGAATTAGAAGCACTGCAGTTGCTTAACCGAGTGCTTGACTCTTATCGCAAGTTTATTAACAGCCCAGAACACGCTACGATGACGCGCCTCAAAGTTATTGATGTTGAGTATTACTGGGATTGGGAAAAGGACAAGGAGAGTGGGGAATCGAAAGGTTCTTTGTTTGACTATCCAAGTTTTAATGGTGTAGTCGGAATGAAATACTTTACTCGCGCTCACGCCGAACAATTGTTGCCTATACTTAAAGAGGAATTTGGAAAATGAGTAATATTCGAAAACTGAATGACATTCTTACCTGGGTTCAGCATGGCGAACAATATGTAGATCGCTTGCACGGTAATCTGACAGCCGTTGTAAAAGAAGCTTACTGCGCGATCCGTGCTGCGGTTAAACAGGAAATGACCAACCTGCCTGAATTGGACGGGTTGGTAAAAAGCATGAAGATCATGCAGCAGCAGGGAAGCAACCCGTATAACGGCTACGAGCGCAGTGTTTTGATCGACCGTTCCAGAGAACTGCGTCAGGGTTTGTGGATTCAGCGTTGTAATTACCTGAACGCACTGAAGGCCCAGGAGCGCACGCTAAGCGCCAAGCTAAGGCATTCACTGGATGTCAGGGCAAACGACTGGCCAGCGCTCACCCGCTTGCGTGGTGAGCTGGATGCGGTACGTGGTAAGATCACAGCAGTGGAAGAAGGTGAAGGCAAAACTTTCTTTAAACAATCCATGATCAATGAAGCCATTGATCTGAACAAATTCTACGCGGGAGAATGGTAATGAACACTGTATCTGAACAAGAATTTAAGATTTACCTGGAAACTGTCTACCGGTCAATGGGTAAAGACCAAGCTAGTTTGCTCGGGGAAACGATAGTAGGTCTTTACAACGCGTTAAATTGGGGTCTTCATGAACAACAAGAGGTCGTTGAAGTTACCGCAAAGCTGAATGAATACCTCCAGTCCGGTGGTTTGTTTGGACACAACAGAAACTATGAGTTGTTGCAGCAAGTCAAGGCTTCAACTTGTGTTCTGACAAAACGTCTTGGTGCGCATCAGCAGGAGTACATGGGGGCGATTGCGGAGCATCTGGATCTGTTGACTCGAACTCACGACGCGGTGAGGGCTTCGGCTACCTCGGTCATGGATATTTCTAAGCTGATGCAGTTACAAGAAACTTTTAATCGGGTCAAAGAAGATTACGATCGTCGTAACCGTTTAACCGATGAGCGTTATTCCTATCGCAATAGTGAACTGCAACGGTTGGAAAAGAACAACGCCTTTATGCGTAAGATGTTAAACGCTGAAGAGCAAAGAATCAAACCCGCTACCACTACGATCAGAAGCCGTCGTAATGTTATCGTGGCTGAGTTCTCTGGTCTTACTCTTTACATCGATGTGGGGGGAACCAAATTATACGACAGCTTAGCGGCGATGATTGCCGGTTATTGCTATCAGGATCTTTTCCCTCTTTACGGAGAAGGCATGGATAACAAGATCACCACCGGTGAGGTTCGTCAGCTATCTGTTTGTTTCAAACATGTAGGTGAAGGCAAAGGTGAAATCGTATTTCAGGAAGTGGCTGATGCCGAAACCATCAAGTCATTTGAAGATACACTTTACAACAGAAAAGCGGAGTAGCAGTTATGGCTAAGAAGTTGTTAGAGATTTGGCAGGAAGGTACTATCCTGTTGATTAAGGGTAAGTTGGCTTGGTTGGTTGATGTAACCAGTAAAGAAGAGATGTCCCATGCAGATGCAATGGATATCGCTAACCACATCATGCTCTATCAGGAAACGTTAGATGTACCTGATAACAGTGTGGGTTGGGTAGTGAAGTACAACTACGAAGGTGAAGGTGAAGGTGAAGTTATCGATATCGAACCATTAAGTGCTGAAGTATTAGCGACTATCAATCCTTCCTAACACGTGATCCTACCCTCCCGTAAAGGAGGGTAGGTTATCATATTTATTAATTTTTAATTGCGTTATGTAATCTTATGGATTCCTTTGGGGGAAACCCCAGGAAGGGGGCTATTCACCTTACTTACTATATATTACTATTATTACTAATTACACTAGGTAATAGTAAGGTGAATCATAGTAAGAGAGACAAGAACACTACTACCTACTCTAACTCCGTAAAAGGGGTTAGGGAGAGGTTAACTTGAAAAAGATTATAGATCTATATTACTAAGGTGTAGTAACCGTAATAAAACAAAACTCTATTGCTTATTAAGAGTAGGGTGTGTAATCAATTTAACAAGGATAGGAGGAGATGTTTCATGCAAGAGGTCATTAACACCGCTGAAGACTTGGTATTCGTAATTAAGCGGGATGTCAAGGAAGTGGTGAATAACGTTAATCATATCCGTAACGTTGAAGACATTGGTTTAAAGACCATGGCGAAATTACACGGAATCTTGATGGACTGTAAAGCCATGCTGCAAACCGCGGACCGTTTCTTGAACCGTGTTATGGACGTCGAGGTTGTACGTCTGGAGTATCGTCGTTTTACCGTGTGGTTAGAGGAAACCAAAAACAAGGTTGTGGAGATCTTGGAACTGGACAAGGTGATTACCGTAGCAGACTGCGAAGCGTTGGAACAGCAGGAGCCGTGGTATCAACCTATCATGAATACCAAAAGCATGTGTGGTGGGCTGTTGACCGTGTTAGCTGTTGCAGTGGTCATCACCATCATCTCAAACTTAGTACGTATTCTGGCATAACAACTATAAAGAGTAAGAATGGATAGTAATAAACGCGGTACTGGAAAGAACACCCCCTATCTAAACGTAGGGGAATACTTTAATGAATACCTGGGGGTGCGTACATTAAGTTTTGTCCACCCCTTTACTCATAAACCGTTTGTGCTTTTAACGGATGTAAAGCCCCAGCACGTTTGGGGAGCAGAGGAGAGGCAGCTTTACTTAGAGAACATAAACGATTTATTGGAGTTATACGCCCACGAGAAAGCGAACCCCTATATCGGTCAGTATGAAGCAGGCAAGGTCGGCAAGAACATCAGCTTTAAGTATTCCAACGAAGCGTTGATTCAACACCTCACCTTTAAGACAGAATTCAACTGGCTCACTAATCTAACCATGCAGCGGCACAACCGTTGTATGCGCTTACTAACTATCGTTACCATTTAATCAAAAGGACATTATCATGAACTTCCCTCCACTGAACGTAAACAACCTTGCCATTCGTCACGTTATTTTACCGAACTTGGGACCGGTATTTTTAGTGGACAACTTCGGCCTCGTGTCTGCTGATAATACACAGGGCGTTGTTGAGGCAGTCAAGCAGTACTTACAAACCCATCAACACCCTAAGTCTCTAAAGGATTTGGTCATTCAACTCATGGAAACGGGTGTCAGTAGTCTGCTTGCAGCAACAAACCACTCCGCATACGCTGTTTACAAGATGGATCTTTATTGGGGCGTCGAGTTTATTGGCACAGGTCACATCTATGAGTTAGCTTCTCAAGAGCAGGTCGCTGAAGTATTAGGTGATGCTGATGCGCGGAACCGAATGGTTGCTACCAACATTAGTATTCGCAACAGCCTACCTGAACCTCTTTACGTGGGCTTCACTGCGTTAAGTCAACCTATTCAGAATGGCTACTGGACGGGTAATGTAGGGCACGTGAATGGAGGTGATCCACTTGCTATGCTGGGGCGTCCTTTACCGATGCAGCTGGTGACGACTCGCATTCCGGCTAAGCAGAACAGTCAAGCAGTCTGGGGTGTTGATAGCATCTTGATTGCATTGGAAGAGGCGGTGGATACACCGGAACAATCAGACGTACAAAAACGTTTCGAGGCGGTAGAGAAAAGATTAACAGCAGTACGTGGTTATCCGCAGCTTTCTCAACCGCAAATGGCTGCATACCACAGCTTAGGCGCCTTTGTTAATACCGTTCGAAATAACTCAGAAGACTTTCCTCTCACTGAAGATGATGTCGAGCGTATGGAAGCTTACATCGACTTTATCGAAAAGCCTGCTGAAGAACTCTCTTCAGCTTATCCTCTACCAAAGGAAAAGCCAATTGATCCGCGCGCCATTGTTGTTAAAGCTCACCAATTCTTAGCTCAACAACAAGCAGACCAGACCGGGACGTACCCTCCGTTGGTGGGAAAGATCGCGATCTGTGTTCATTCAGTGGCGCACAGGTTAAGTCCTTCCGAATTATTTATTCGTTCGCTTTCCGAAGCGCTGGAGTCAGCAGAGCCGTCCACGGTCATCCAACCAGTGAACCTTACTTCGGCCAATGCGCAAATCCTCGGTCGCCTGCACAACAGCGCCCTACCGCGCACACTGTACCAATATCCGGGTATGATCTTTGGTCCTGTAATGAACGGTGGGCTTTCGGATGTAATCAACAGGATCATCGAGCAACGTCGTCAATCTAACGACGTCGTACTGCTTAATGAGACGCACTTCAAGATCACTGATGTCAGCGACAAAGCGTTTGTGATCACGGATAAGACATTTGGTGGTAGCCTCACACTGCACATTACTGAGTCGGCCCAGAAAGAGACTTTACTCCGTCGTTTGAACGGGTTAAAGGAATTGATACTGGAAGGGCGTAATGCGCTGTACTACACTGACACCATTCTCAGCGCAGGGGAGAACGACTTCTGGAAGTTAACCGACACCGTTATCAGCGGTCCGGTCAAACTTGTAGGTAAAACCGTTCTCCACAACGTTGAGCTGCGCGCTGGTAGTTATGTCGATGCAATGATCGAAAACGTTAAATAAACCGATAGAGGGGGCTTAGGCTCCCTTTATCATTTCACCCTTATTCGATGAGAAGACAGCCATAAGTGGACTTCCTAGAGTCTATTTAATCTTTTTTCTAAAACTTAATCAAGGAAAACATTATGAGCGCTATCACTGATCCAGAAATTATTGGTTGTGTTATCAAAGAAGTATCACTGAATTCATGCATCGTGTCCAGTGATGTGACCGGCGGCAGATTGTGGGTGCATTACAATACACCCGAAGAACGTCAAAGCGTGCTGACCTGCTTATCTAAGGTCGACGACCTGGAACTCATGGGCGACAGCGCGCTCCACTATTCCAAAGAAATCTTAACTGCGGAGGCAGGCGGATGTTGGTCGTTTAACAACACCCAGATTTCAGGTGGCTTTCCCCTGGTTAAAAACTTCTTTTTAAACAATGTCTGTATTCAAGGAAAAGAAGACACGGTACAAGTTTATTCTCTTAATTAACCAAACAATGTAAAGATTACGCTCTCATTTAATCTTTTTTCACTAACAACTCATCTTACTGTAACTGAACCGCATTTTTAAGGATTTCAAATGGGCATCAACCTGTTAACCGCGACTGAACTCAAAGTTGACCGTTTAAACCGTGACACACGTACCACCCTGCACAGCAAGGCCATTACGGTTGACCTGAGCTGGCAGGAGAAACACGGTGGCTTTTCCGGTAAGGTGATGTATCTGCCTACGGATAAGAAACGTTATCCAGCCGCCCCCATGCAGTTCTATAACGTTATCGGCAACCACAACAAAGTCGTGATGTTAACGGAAGGGTTCGGTTCTATCGTAACCCGAGTGTGCGAGTCTATTTTAGGCGCACGCTACAGTTCAAAGCTCTTCCACGCTACACTGGTGGATGACGCTAACGCATTGCTGGACAGTGAAGATGTCCGTAAGAGACTCAATCTTACGTATCTTTTCAATGCCGGTGATCTTAACTACCCCTCTGTCATGATTGGGGATAACAAAAAGGTCCGCACCTATATGGAGGCGATGGACCAAGAACGATCAAGCTTAGAAATGTTCGCTGAATACTCCAAAGCGGGGAAATTGGTTTGTATTCACCGAAAGTCGAAAAATGCAGCACCGGACTCTGAACACTTTGGTCTATTAACCGCCACCGGTATCTTATACCGTTTAGAAGTTGAAGACGAAAAAGTTATCGGCTACGCGGCAATCGGCTGTATAGACCTTTAAGAAAAACCACCATACAAATTAATTTTGCTCAATTCTTTTACTCAATAAGGTAATACCCATGACTACAATTGTTTATGCTGATGGCGTTCTGGCTTCCGATTCTCAGGTTACTCAGGGTTTCAATGTTAAGCTTCCCTGCAAAATGCAGAAGATCTACGAACCTGGTGAAGGTAAACGTTGGTCGCTGTACGGTAAACGTATCCTGGCAATCGGTGTGGCTGGCGACGCAGCTGGTATCTACGAACTGATGGACCACCTTGAAAAAGGCATCATGTTTGATACCAAAGGTAAACAAGACGCGTGGATTAACTGTATTGCCGTCGCTGACGACAAAACCATCTTTATCCTGGACACCTATGGCGATCGCAAGCATGCAATGTTTGTGAACCTGCCGGCGGATGCCAAGTACTCTCTGGGTTCTGGTGGTGAAATCGCAACAGCATATCTGGCAATCGGCAAAAAGCCCGCGGAAGTGATCAAGCTGACCTCTAAGCTCGATAGCTTCACTGGTGGTGATGTGCAGGTGTGGAACTTCCCTGAAGTATTGCCGGCGGATGTTAAGCCAGCCGAAATTCCGGCAGATCAACAAGCACTGATTACCAAAGTAGCCGGTGATCTCGATGCGATTCGTTCTTCTGCGCTGGAAAAAGCAACCGCCGAAATCCTGGAAAAAACCAAAGTCCCGGCATAACCAAAAGAAGTCATACGACCACTACCTACCCCCACAAAGGGTAGGTAGTTTTATGTATGATTTTTTACTGCTTCGTTTATCCCTTGTGTTATTAACTATTGAGTACAGCCTAATGCTTAACTACAACCAGCAGCAGATCTTAAACCAGAAAGTCAGTTCATTCCTTAACGTGTTCTTCGGCGCGCTGGAGCAGAACCAAGCAGCATTTGTCAGTTCTATCCCTACTGATATGTTTCCCCTCACTCAAGAAAAGCCGTTTGACTTCAAGGCCAACACTTACCTGACTTTCCCCGAAGACAAAGAAAACTTCGTCTATGAACTGAGCTCAGCTCATGACACAGTGATGGTTCGTCTTTCTGATGAAATACTATGTATCCAGAAATTGAAAGACAAGGATCACTACTACGGTTTCCGCATGGCACCGACCCGCACTGTTGATTCAGAGTGGTTGGTTGCACTTCACATGCTGACGACCTATGCGACCACTGTCTTGAAAGGACGAGTGCGTAATACACTCATTACCTATCAAAACGCAGGCTACAAAATCATTCCTGTATCTCCAATCGTACTGGAAGAAAAATACAAACACGCATTCAACCGCGCTAAAGCGATCCTCGCCTAATTCAATAAGTGTTCCCCGCAAGGGAACACTTATGATATATGTTTCTTTTTTTTTTGTTTTTCCTAGAACAGCTATTAGTTAGATCTATTTATGAGGTATTAACAATGGAAGAGTTCGAAGAACATTTTGATAAAGGTGTCACTGACATTGTTAGTGCGGCACTCAAAAAAGCGAGAACGGCATCGCATGAAAACATGGACATGCCTTACCGCAAAGATATTAAACTTGAGAGAACAATGATCACCTATGCTTTGGACAGTTTTCAATCTCCACTTAAAGACGGTGCATGGCTTACAGTGTTCACTGAATCCCTTCAGCCTGACCGCGGTTTCTACGATACTTATATCGAATGTTGCAAACGAAACAAGAAACGTCCTAATGAGGCGCATTTCGTTAAAACGTTCTTAGTGATCCAGTTCTTTACCAGTATCCAGCGTCAAGGTCTGACCGATGTTGGATTTCAAGTGCATGTCAGCGGTGTACATGTGGAGAGTAAAAGAACGTTCAGTACCAATCGCTTAATCGGTCGCTACGTCTCCAAACCCGCAGCAGGTAATTACGGTTTCCTGAGAACACCGTTACGTTACCCTGATTTATCTGAACCAATGAGACAGGTTATGGACGAACACGGGGCGGCATTATCAGTAATGCAAGCCGGCGACAAAGCCAACCTCGTGTTTCCTTATCCGGCAATTCTTGACTACTTAGTTAATTATATGTGATTTGACCCTTTACCGCGCCATATCACGTTTACTGCCCATTATTTACTTTGTTCAAAGTCATCCCTTTAGATGATCGGGCGGGGGACAAATGCTGCTTATGTCTCCCGCTCTTTTTTATAATGCGTAGTAGTTAGTATATTATGTTTCTCTTGCCCCATAGTTCAGTTGGTAGAACGGCGCACTGTTAATGCGTATGTCACTGGTTCGAGTCCAGTTGGGGCAGCCACATTATGGAAGGGTCGTGGGTAACCACCTCAGGTCGTAACCTCAAACCACGGCACTTCCGCCCGATTATATAGAGAGTTGGATGAGCGGTCGAAGTCGCTTCCCTGCTAAGGAAGTGTGGGAGTAATTCCACCGAGGGTTCGAATCCCTCACTCTCTGCCACTTTTCACATAACGAGATAATATGAACGTCACTATCTACGGTAAAGAAGCCTGCGCTTTCTGCAAACGCGCAAAAGACCTGTGTGAAGCCAAAGGCATCGAACACAACTATATCGACTTCGTTGAAACAGGCATGACCAAAGCCGATCTGGAAGCGATTGTTGGTAAGCCAGTAAACACGGTTCCTCAGATCTTCGTAGATGGCGTGCATATTGGCGGTTACGTTGACTTAGCTGGTTTGGTAGCAAAACAAGAAGTAGCGGCTAAAGCTGCTGAATAATATGTATTTCTAGAACACTTCATTTCAAGATAAAGCACGTACTGGCTACCGCCACTGCAATTTGTACGGGCTACCCCTTGACGCTCTCTGAGTGGGTTCGGGTTATTGTTATTTGCGACGGTTGATTAACGATTCACAGTTTTTGATTACAAGCCGATCTTATCGCACAGTCACTGATGAGGTTACTCTGCTGTCGCAAACCCTATTACTTCTCCCGAAGTGATGATTCCTTGCCCATCGTCCGTGTGGGAACAACAAGGATAAAATATGAGAATGGGAACTTTCACGCCCATGGCTCTAGCGGACACTACTACTAACTACTAAACACTACTAATCACTAAACAGAAGGTTTTTTATTATGCCGCAATTAAAGATAACAGAAACCTCCGCTAATGGCGAAGTAATCGTCGATGGTGTTGTGGATCGCACTTGTTACTACAACATGGGTGAAAATCCAATTGTGGACTTGTTGCTTGAACCACGGAAACGCGACAAAGATTGCACCTTACCTAAAGACGCTGTCTACCGCGTAATGGGTAACGGCGTGATCCAATACGTTTACCGTCACCAGTCAGCGTACCTCATCAACGACAGCGGGAAGACCATTCAGGTAATCTGGAACGCCTGCAAAGATTGATGTTTTTTTAAGGTGAGTACTATTATTGCTCACCTTAATTAATATTCTTTTACTGAAATACCAACAGTTATGTTGGAGAGTTGTACGCTAAGTAATCAAAATACTTATCGAACCACTGTCCCAGTGTTTCAGCGAGTGCTTCACTTTCCCTGAGCGAACGGGGTAACACGGATTGTTATCCCATTCGATTTATACTCGCCTAAAAGATTTCAACTCTGTATTATTAAGGTGTAATGAACAAACCATTTTGATGGATGTCCTGCGGTCGCCCTGGCGACATGAGGTTCGGTATCCGGCGGCTACTGCTGAGCGGCACGTCGCCTGAACTGATCTACTAAGCGATCCCTGAGCTGGGGGTGTGATTGCCTATATAGAGCGAATCGCATATGCGGAAGAGTAGAAGAACGTTGCGGCGTGCGCCGCTGTTGAGGACGTTCTCCCTAACTGCTAGGGCGACCACAGGACCTTCATTGAAAGTTCATTATCTCTCTCAAAGATAATAACAGAGTGGAATAAGGATGTTCCACAATGTTTCTAACCATTAAAGGTAAATATGTTTTTCATAGCTTATTTACCCTTACTGGGTAAATTCCAGTTGACGGAACAAACGGTGTTTAATCTCGTGATAGCTTCTATCAGAGGTTACATTATAAAAGAATCTTCCTATGAGCACTCCCCAGGCTCGGAAGTTATGACGCAACCATTCGCACCGAAGCGAAGATCCCGAATAGCGTGGCAACATGCCATATGGGGTTTCCGATCGATGTGCTGACTGGGGATTCTTTTAAGCCTGACCGCCAAAGGCGTGTCAGGCACACCTTCTTATTTTTTTGTCTTTTTAAATAATCTTTAAATCACTGTTATTTTTTCAAGTCTATATTACTTAGGTGAATGTAGTACAATAATCGTAACTTAAAGCTTTATTAACAACGAGGTAGTATGTATGTCTGAACTTATGGTCATTGGTTGTGGTGGTACCGGCATCAACATCATGAAAGATATGATCGATGCACCGGGGACTCGTATTCTGAAAGAAGCACAGTACCTGGCATTCGACAGTTCTGATAGCAACAGCTCTGATGGTAAATTCGAAGTGTTGCACATGAACTCTGCTAAGAACCCCGGTCAGAAAGCACAGGGTTCTGGTAAAGACGTTACCCTGAACTTTGAAAACCATGCGCCGTTTATTGCTGAATCTTTCAAAGTACGCAAGCCAGGTAAATTCTGCATCGTGATCATGTCGGTCGCTGGCGGTACAGGTTCAGGCCAGGGCTTCGCAGTTCTGCGTTATCTGTTGAGCCGTGGCATTCCAACCGTCGGTCTGTTTGTGCAGGATCACACATCTCTGGTTGAGCGTCGCAACTCTACCAAGATCATGCTGTCGATCTCTAACCAGGTGCAAGAGCGTTTCCTGGGCAAAGTCATTCCGCACGTACGCATCATCAACGATGAACGTACTCGCCGCGAAATCAACGACGAAGCTGTTCTGAATCTGAATTACCTCAGCCTGTTCCTGACTGAGTCAAATGAAGAGCTGGACTTTGAAGATATTTCAAACACTCTGCAATACTCTAAAGTTACCGGCCTGCCGCCAGCGCTGTCTGAAATCAACTTCCTGACCGACAAAGCAATCGATACCTATACGGGTAAACCGCCGGTGTCATTTGCGACCCTGTTTGATCATCGCGACAATGCGCGCCCGCTGTTCAAAGATGCAGCCTATCGTGCAACCGGCGTAATCAATCCGGACAACAATCCGCCGAAAGCTGACGTCGTTGTAATGATGCTGGATCACGGCGAAGCAGTGCAGAAGTTGAAGATTGAACTGGAAGAGCTGGATAGTGCTCAACAGAAAGCCAAATCAACTTTCGTTAAGCAGGAAGACCTCTCTTCTAATGCCGATGACAGTGGTTTTGACTTCTAATTAATAAATACTAAAATCAATATACTACTAGGGGAAACCCTAGTAGTATTATTTTTTTCATTCAAATGAGGTCATACACGTGTCTAGATCGTTCCTTGTTGAATTATCTCGGTTGGGTCTTAGTGATCCTATGAGTCAATCAGATAAACCCGTAGAACGTGACAGGCAACGTTTTCTATTGTGCCGGGGTTTAGAAGATTTAGGTTTTACTATCGAAAACAATGTTTCTGCGGGTACTTTGACGCCATACGAAGAGATGGTGCTGAATACTTTATCAGAAACGCTGACTAATAACGCTTTAGGTGTACCTTCCGATGCTCTCGTCCGCATCGTTCCTTTGGGTAATACCTTCAGGGTCTTGTTCTTATTCTAAGAGGCACTACCGCACATGCTATATCCAATCCACACCATTGACCTTCTTTATTATAGAAAGATGTTCGCTCACCTCAACGAGCGAGCCAATCAAAATAAAGAAGAGGACGATAAACTGAGCAGAAACTTTGTGATGTCATTCGTCGAACGCGCTTTTGCATTTGTGGAAGAGGTGTATAACAGCAACAACTCATTCCACCTGGACGGTTTACAACAGACCATGGATGAAGTAAGTTTTGCGGGTAATCTGGTTCAGTATGTCGAGGATGAAGTTTCCAAGCTTCGGGAGAAAGCGCTTAAGGCTGGCTGGGATCCTCGCATCAAAATCAAGGTTACCGAACGCCGTATTGCCTCTGCTGAACAGATCCTGCTTTATACCATGGACTTGGAGGCGACAGCGGAAGCTATGGCCGAAGAACCGGTCGAAGAAATTTATGACAGTGCATTCACTGAAAAAGAAGTTATCGACAACCCGACCGCGGATCAAATAAATGTCTGGTTCGACCTCCAACAAACCAAGAAGGCTGCAGAAGACGCTTGACCTTCGATCGTTCGACAAAGTAATAGAAGACGAGTTGTCACGGCGCATTGCTACCGCCCACGGCACAACACAGTCGGTCTATTTCCTGCCAGCTCTCTATCAGCGCCTTGCAAATGAACTCTCCTACTATAAAGGAACGTTCTACTGCGCTCAGCGTTATGACACCAAAGCTTTCCGCACTGCCTATGACTTCGATGATCAAAATGAAATTATTGATGAACTGGGATGCGAATTAAGTATGCGGTTGTGTGCGATGTTGGGGGTGCCGCGAATAGAGCACGGCGTGCGCATTGAATTTATTACGCACAACCAGTGGCTGATTAACTATCTTGAGGAGTATTGATGATCACTCAAAATCTGTATGTTGGAAAATTGATCTCCGCCATTAACCAATTCGTTTTAGCTGAAGATGTTGAAGAAGACATCTGCGATTGGGGTGAATGGATGGTGAGTTATGCAATGGATTGCGCGCGAGCAAATATCGCACCCGATTACCACGGTAAGCTCCTGGGTATCGCCGGTGCTGACTTTGCTGATATCATCATGGCGGAACATGGCGGGGATTTTAAACTGATCGAATTGAACGAGAGAATTATGCGCGGGCATTACTTCGACTATGCCGTCACCTCTCTGGGGATCACGTTCATAGGACATTAATATGTTAACGAACCGTTTAGTTAGCGTACTCAACCTGGTGCGTGATCTTAATCTCGCACTGGGTGATGAAACCGGTGAAGACGTGTTGTGTAGTCTGGTGGGTCAAATGGTGCACAGTCGCAACGTTGATCTCGATGACTACTTTAAACCGTTCTTCCAGGAAGAGTGGGTGCGTCGCAAAGTACTTATGGAGCTGGGACCACGATTGAATACCCTGGCTTACCAAATTAACGCAGTAAAGGAAAAGTTTACTGTGAACTCTTACAGTGTTAGCAATTTAGGAGCGACCCTTTATGGTGAGCAATAAAAGACGTCAAGACATCAGCATCGGTTTCCCTGTCAACACTGACCTCGACGACCTGGTGTTCCACTACTCCGCACTGTTTTCAGCTCACGGCGTTAAACACACTCTGCCACCGTGTACCAGTCCGCACAAAAAGCTGACCAATGCGGTGAAGGAATCACAAGAGCGTTTGCTGCGTGATTTCCAGATGGTGAACGACCATATCTATGGTTGGAAAAACGAACCGATGGACGTGGAAGTGAAAGACATGAAGGTGGCCGGCAATTCTGTGCGAATCAGTTTTATCATCGGATAACACACCATGCAATACACGCTCCTTAACGACACCGGGCTTTGTTACTTAAAGCTGTGGGAGTTGCTTAAAGACGACGACTTCTTACTGGACATGCCGCTTCAGTACGTTAAGGAAGATTGGTTCTACCAGCAACTCGATATGGCCATCGAGAGAGCCGTTTACCACAATGAATCATCTCCTCTGTATGAGACGATTCTGATGCCAGTTAAACACCTAACTGAAAGTGGTGTGGCGTTAGTAGAACCCACGTTGTCTTTGCATCTTTCCTATCCATTGAAAGTAGGCGATTCTGTTATCAACTTCCCCTACATTCGTTATACCATCACCCTTCTCACTTAATAGGAGCATCAATGATCACCGTAAACGAAGGTGACATCGTTGACTTCAGTTTGATGACCGACACGGTTCTCGGAGGTAAACGCACAGGTGTTACTGTGGCAGTTCCTCCGATGAACTACAGTGCGGCCACTCGACTGGATCCCGAGCTTAACAACAAGCACAAAAACATGTTCCCTTTCTTCCGAGACAAGGTGGACAATGTTGATGATCCTGCGAAGTACAAATACTTTGCAGTTGAGAACGCCAACGGTGTTTTAGAAGTCATTGGTGTTCCCTGGGTCATGGATACCACGTACAAACCTATTCTCACACGTGAGGTTACGTTTGTTGTGCATAACTTCCGCGAAGAGTGGCGCGGCACGATTCAGACAATGCTCAAGAATCTCGGTGCCAACTTTACTACGCTGGATAGCACAGACGTTAAATAAATAAAGGTAATAATTTACTGCTATTCCCATGGTAGGGAATAGCAGTTCATACTTTTATTTTTTTCTCTGAGGTATTTGTGGAAACAACAATTAATCCATTTAAAAATGCCGACTATACCGCAGATCGAGATTTTCTTAAATTCTATCACGAACAGATCGCCTATTACCTTTCCCATCATTATAAAACATCATCAGCAAAAATGCTGAAGTGGGTGAAGCATGTCTTCAAGGTAAACCATAACGGATTCAGAGAGGTCAAATTTAAAGTACTTGAGAAAAACAAGTACGGTGACCGTGAAATCAAAGTTAAAGGCGCTCGGGAATTCTTCGCCGGTGTAGAGGAAAAGAATCTGCACTTGAGTCCATCGTTTGTTGGTTACACTAACTACGATGAGTGTCCGTCGGTTAACGCCCTGGGTACCGAAAAGTACATTGCAGATCGCGGCAAATATAAGAAGCTGCGTAGCAAGGCGAGTCTTGAGAAAGACGACTACGGCTATAAAACGTATAACGAAATCCAGAACGCCTTGAAGATCTTTAACAACGCGCAGTCTGGAGCGATGTCATCTAACGGTACACCGATTCGTAACAAGTCGGGGCATACCACGTTAACCAGTACCTGTCGTACGGTAACGTCAACCGTGAACTTAATGAATGAACGTCTGTTGAACGGTAACCGACTCTTCATTAACTATAAGAAAACATTGCAGCACATGGTGGCAGTGCTACGATCAACGAACTTCCCGAAACTGCTTGCGGTCATGGAGCGGTTGAAGATGGTTCACGCCACCGTAGATCAAGTCATGGATATGATCTACCGTTGCACCAAGTACTACTGGAGCAACAAAGAGAACTACGAGAAGCTGCGTAACTTCGTGGAGATGTTGAATCCAGAAGAGCGCACAGCCATCCTGTGTGTTGGTGACCTGCAAGGGTTGTTTGTAACCAACCACGGTGTGATTCGTGAGTTCCTGGATGACTGGATGAAAGTACCGGAGATCCCTGAGGGTAAAACCAAAGACGACTTCGTTGCACCAGCGGATGGTGATTACTATACGCTGTGTATCACCAAGATCGGGCAGGAGAGTTCTAAACTTGAAATCAATGCGTTGAACCAGTGGCATCTCGAAGTTGAGAAGAAGTGGTTTGATTTCATTGAAGTGTTCTTCAAGACCAAAACGGCGGTGAGTGATGTTTACTCGGTAACCGAGATGGTGCGTGAAGCGGTACTGACCTCAGATACTGACTCCTCTATTTATAGTGCGGATGATGTCTGTAACATGTACGGCGGAACACCAGAAGCCATGATCGTGTTGAACGGTGTGTTGACGTACTTCATTCGCTTAATGGCGATTCACCAGCACGCACAGCTCAGCAAGAACATGAACGTCTCGGATTGTAACCTGTATAACTTGAACATGAAGAACGAGTACCTGTTCGGTTCATACGTTACAACACTGATGTCCAAGCACTACTACGCAACGCAGTTGATGCAAGAAGGCGTAATGCACTCCAAGATCAAGATGGAGATCAAGGGTGTTCATTTACGTTCGTCGAAGGTGGCCAAGGTTATTAAAGACTTTGCGCACAAGCTCATGCGTGACATCCTGGATGTTATCTATAACAAACAGAAGATGGATGCCTCTATTCTGATGCACAACGTAGCAGAACTGGAGCGAGTCGTTATCGACGGTATCAACGCAGGGGATTGGGTGTGGCTCAGCAAACAAACCATCAAAGATAAGGAAGTGTATTCCAATCCAGAAGGCAGCGTGTACCAGTACCATGAACTGTGGGAAGAGGTATTTGCTGACAAGTACGGTGCGGCACCACCAATCCCGTATGTTGGGGTTAAGGTGAACACAGACTTGACAACGAAGGCGCGTTTGGAAGAGTACCTGACAGCATTGGGTGATTGTGAAATCAAACATCGCTTGAAGGCATACTTGGAAGCGAAAGGTCAGGATAAGTTAACGACGTTCTACGTTCCTGTTGACAACCTCTTGACAATCCACACCATTCCAGAGGAGATCATTAAAGGTACAGACACTCGTCGTATCGTGAAGCAGAACTTGAAATCTGTGTACGCGGTATTGGAGTCTGCTGGTCTTTATGTCGCCAACAAGAACATCACCCGTCTGGTGTCAGACGAACACTAAAACAAACATAATACTATGTGTAGCTACTGGCATTGCCAGTAGCTATTATTTATGCGTTTATCAGGTCAAGTTGTTTTAACAATGCCAAAGCGTGCTTACGGAATTTCGGATCATCAATCTGTTTCCAACGACTTTCTACCAGCGGAACGAACTGTTTAATCATGCCCGACGTACTGTCTGGTGTATAACTGAGCTCATTACACAATGCAAAGTAAATCTGGTAATACTTCACCGCATTGAGTTCGAACCCCCAGATACGGTTAGGGCTGTAGCTGAGATCGTACTGACCAACATCAAAGAACCCTACTAACTCACGGGTCATTTCAGTGTCGAGGTAGGACTTTAACAACAGGTTGGTTTTCCACGTACTGGTTTTCAACGCCTTGACATAATAACCCAGCATGTCGAGTAATTGATCACGAACGCCCACCACAGTGAAGTCCACACCTTCACCTAACAGCAGATCACTGTAACCCGCACGATTAACGATATGTTCGTGCAGCGCGTTGAAGTAGGCGAGCTGATTGTGTTGGATCCCAAACTTCGGTGTAACCACGTTAGCCAGGAAATGATGAATACCATGACCGTCATATTTTGGATCGTTCATGTACATCCACCAACCCACCGCTAACTCTACAATGTTAAGCCCGATATAGGCAAAGTCATTGCTGTAGTCAAACGTCTGTTGTCTTTCACGTTCACCACTTGGATTGTAGCTCCAGGTAGTAATAGTGGAATAAACAGGAACCAGTGGGTCGAGATCATTTAGCGTGAGTTTCTTTAAGTCACGATTATTTTCTAACAGGCAGAACGATTCTGTACAGCCACCGTAGAAGATGACGTCACGGTGAGAACTTTCTCTGTTGTTATCAGAAATAATCTTAAAAGCAGAACACAGTGACCGGCTGCGGAACTTGGCATAGATCGTTACATACTCTAAGGTCCACGTGGGGTCAATGGCTAATGTCTGCAACAACCCTACCAGCATGTTCTGGTTAAATAAGTTCAGGTTCTTTTCACTAATGCGCTTCCACATCTGACGGACGTTGTAGTCGTTATTACGTACAAGGTTATTAATCAGCGGGTAACGCATTGGGGAAAGTCGTAAACTTACGGAAGTATCGACTAAGATAGTTTTCATAATTTTTTACCAGCATTACCTATTATATGTACACACATGCGGGCAACCGTGTGAATCCGGGGTCACCACGCATATTTCGTTATTTACATAACATTTTGCATGTCCCAAAAATATTTCAAGTCTACATTACTTGAGTGTATAAACCATAATGATATTTCATTGACTGCATATCTTATTGTGTTTCTACATTCGAATGTAACAAGAAACCTTTAAATAATCCAAAGTAAATAATGGAGAAGTAAAATGGGCGTTAACCAAAACAATGGCGGTAGCAATGCATGGGAAGACAACGGCGATAACAACAGCCGTACCCAGGACCGCAATACCCAATCAAACGGACTGACGAGTCTGCTGGGTCTGCTGGGTCAAACCTCTTCCACCTTCACTGGTCGTTCTATCCCTGAGATGAACAAAGTCCAGGAAGAGCTGCAGAAGATCTTCAAACAGCGTCGCGAAGACAAACTCAATACGCTGAAAGCGAAAATCGTTCCTGAGATCGATCTGATCAACCCGAACGTTTCTCCGATTCTCCCTGGCCTGGTGCTGTGGATGAAACAAGAGAACACCATCTACATCGCACCGTTCCTGTTCTACGCTAAGAACATGATCGTTGACGTTGAAGAAGTGGTGATGTACACTCAGCAAACTTCGCATCGCGTAAACGTGCCGCGCACTCCGTCTGCTTATATTGATAAGCGTCTGAACGCAGAGCTGGTACAGCAGTTCAAATCCAACCACAACTCTACTGCTGCGGTAGTACAGATCGCGGCTGGCGTGATCAACCTGGAAAACTACGGCGACATCCGTAACGATGAGAAACGTGTCATCGACAAAATCCAGGCGTACATGGATCGCGAGTGGGAAACTGGTATCCTGATCGAGCTGGTTCGTCAGACTGCTAAAACTGATGGCGCTAAACTGCCTTCTCCGTTCTTCAGCAATCAGCCTTACGGCGCGAACGGTACTGCGGATGCGCGTATCACTCCGATCACTGCTCCGCTGCATGGCGAGAACGGTGTTATCCTGCCTTCCAACATGGAAGTGTCTGTGGTAACTACCAACCCGAACCAGTACGGTACGCCGAACAACAACAACGCTGACAACACTCCACGTGAAGTCTGCCGCGTTCACGCGAACGTATCTCTGCTACCGGTAAACCATCAGGAATACCTGAACAACATCCGTCGCGCCAATATCAACCCAATGGGTCTGGGTGGTCCGATGAATGATGGCTACCGTCCGTTCCGTCCGTGCATCGGTCTGAACAACGCAGTGGCTGGTCCGCAGATGAACTCAAACGGCGGTATCATTCCGTTCCTGATGGGTCTGTATGTGCTGATGTGTGCGAACAACCGTTACGCATTCGCCGACGTTCTGCGTCGCGCTAAGTGTGGCGTTCGTGGTAACCTGGTTAACCTGGAACCGCGTCTGGACAAACTGTTCTCGGAGAACCACATTCCGCGTCTGGTTGGTCAGAACAGCACCAAGCTGGACAACAAGAACATCATCGATATCGAACTGGTGAACCGTTGGATCCAGCAGCACATCATGCAGCAGGCGATCTTCACTGTGCCTGTACTGCCTACCGGTGCTAACTCCGCGCTGACCAAACTCCTGATTGACCTGAACAACCCGGCTACCAAAGCTGACGCTGTGAAAGCAATCATGACTGCGGCAGATGCCATCTCCAACGGTGCTTTCTCTAAAGCAGCTGCGGCGAACTCTGGCTCTGACAGCAAAGGTTGGAACCCAACCAAGCCGATCTACCACGCATCAAACATCCTGGTTGTCGACGGTACTGCGCGCTTCAACGGCGAGCTGTTCAACCTGGGCGAACTGGATGAGATGTCAGTACATCACTTCGCGGGTCCTAACGGCGGTCCAAACGCAGACGTGTTCCTGCGCACCATGTATCAGCAGAACGATCGTGAAAACCTCAAAGCTCGTCAGCAGCGCCTGCGCATCATGCTGACCGAAGCGATGAACCTGAGCGATCTGGAAATCAACGGCTTCGGTCGTGTAGCTGTCATGGATCCAGGCTTCATGAACCTGCTGGGTACTGTGTTCTCTACCATCGGTACGCTGAACACCAGCTCTATCAACGGTAACTTCATGAACGGCGACGCGACCTTCGCGCCAGGTACTTCACTGGCCGTAGACTATGTTGCTGGCGTGAACACCAATCAGCAGGGCGGCGGTACCTGGGACGCTTACAACGTTCTGTAATTGACAACGTTGTAGGTATCCTGCAAGGATAGGTGAGTTGGGGGGTGACCTCCAACTCATTTCCTTTTCTTTATTTTTTAGGTGAAATATGTTTCCAACCCCAACTCCTGAACTCGAAAGAGTGATCGCTAAACTGACCTCTCCCGATTTGGTTGATATGAACCCTATCGCAAAGTTCAAAGAGTATGCTCAAGGTGTTGAACATCGTCTTCCCGATGATTTGAAATTTATTACACCGCATTATCCTGACTTCGAGGATTATAATTATCTGCATGATACGTCGGAATCTACCCCGATTTATCTCAATGATTATGACCTCAACATTGAAGAGGATCGCAATCGGTTAGCTGCTCTGACTCGCATGGAGTTCAACGGCAATACCTTTATGCAGATCGCTCAGTGTAGTCCGGGGTGCGGGACACTGAAAGGCAACTACTTAGTCGGTAGCGGTATCAGCTGTCCAAACTGTGGTAACACGGTAGAACTTCATTATGATAAGCAACACGAAGTCGGCCTGTGGATTAAAGCTCCTGAAGGTGTTGACGCGTTTGTAAGTCATTCTTTCTATAACACGTTCTTCTCTTCTATCTGTGTGGTGAAGCAAGGTTCCCAGCGCATTATCATTGCGCGCTATTTCATGGACCCGACCTATCGCCGTGAGATTAAGAAGAAGCATGCGGTTACGGAGATGTTGTTACTGAACATTCTCAAGGAACTGGGAATTGAAGATATCAGCATGAATGGTTTCTATCGGAACTGTGAATTGCTCATGGCCTACTTCTTGACTGGCCCTGGCGCGAAACACACGGGATTGAAAGAACGATCGCTCGAAGCCTGGACATTCTGGAACCGATTTAAGCACAAAGCTTTCTTCAACTATCTGAAAGTTCCAAGTCGTTTCTCCACTATTCTGGAGCATAACGAACGCGGGACCTGGGGGGTTGAAGGACAGCCAGAAACCAAACAGATCTATTACACCATCGCTGCGTGTAAACGATCCAGTGAGTTCTATGACCTCACTGAACAGGACAAACGCCGAAACTGTGGTATCGTGGGTGCCAAGCTT
>Ga0209464_10000071_pt1 | contig 32984 bp, 28 predicted proteins | sample DOMMetBare1Fresh_2_FD_187473 | JGI IMG/M metagenome (GOLD analysis project Ga0209464, IMG submission 187473) | Wetland sediment microbial communities from St. Louis River estuary, USA, under dissolved organic matter induced mercury methylation -... | ecosystem: Environmental > Aquatic >...
TGGGAGATCTTATATATAAGGAAAAAGGCCTATCGAAGAGATCTCTAAAACAAGCCCTTCCACCATTAGACGCACACCCAACATTCTGGAGCATTACCGCAGGACACTCCACAAGAAACAACTCCATAGAGCTAAATGACAACACTTCGATAAGCGTCAGAACAGGCTTTTACATAGGGATTGACGGAGCCTACTTTCTATCTCCCAACTTTGGAATAGGAAGCAAGCTATCCATAAGAACGCACTTTCTAAACCCAAACAACCCCGAGATAGTGATAAACCGTCCATACTTTAACGGGACAATAGATTACATGGAAGCAGGCTACCTCTCCGTTTACTCCTTAATGGCAGGACCTTACTTCTCCTACCCAATATCAAGAAGCATTTCTTTAGGATTTAATCTTTTAGCAGGATACTCAGGAACGACCTCCTCGGCAATTAAGCTCGCCAAGAAAAAACAGCAGCCACAAGAAGAGACAAAGTACATTACAGCCTACAAATCTAAAACCGACTACCATCTTGGCTTTGAAACAGGACTATCTATAACAACAATGGTTGCAAGAAATATGGGTATTAAGTTTTTTAGCAGCTATGCTGTTAATATATGCCGACCCAAGTACTCCGCTTTAAGCGACATTAGAAACGGAGAGCCTGTTTACACCAACTACAAAGAGGCCAAAGATGCAACGCAGAACCTCGTAATTGGGATGGGAATAAACGGCTACTTCTGGTAGCTGCTAGTAATCGACCCTAATGTCGAGCTTATAGGTAAGCGTTTTTTCGAGAGGCAGCTTTACAGCATCACCGTAAGCAACAAAAGCCCCAGCACCTATCCCAAAGTACAGGAATTCAAAAACTTTGAAACGAGCTAGGCTTCCAAAAATCAAGCCCGATTCGAAGTAGCCCTTTTGCATATCCTTAAGATTTAAACCATCGTACCAACCACTATTTTTCAGGTACGACCAGCCACAAGCCTGAAAGAGGGAGATGGTTGGTTTAAAATACTTGGAAGAGTATAGCAGCGAACCCAAATCGTAGTAGGCAAAGAGCGTTGAATACCGAGAAGAAGCATACTCGAAAGGCTTGGCACAGTTAAACGAGCTATTAACCAAGAAGGGAAAATAGCTGCTATTCGTACCATTTGTACCATAGAGCAGAGAGTAGGGAACATCGCCAAACAAGCAGCCAAGCGAAGCCGTAACCTTTAGCACACCAGCCTTACGCAGCGAGAACTCCTTAAACAGCCCAGCCTCAACACTTGTATAGGGATAATCGCCCCCAGCAACCTTAAACCCTTGTCGAAACTTAAGTCCAAATACCGGATAGCCCTGCGATTGATATAAATAGGTATTGAAATACCTCATTTCCTTTTCTTTATACCCAAAACGAACAACAGAAGAGAGCTCAGACACATCTGTAGACACACCTAGCTGGTTGATGTTACGAAAGAAGTACGAATAGGTCGGAGCAATGCTAAGCCTTTTAGCCTCCAGCAACAAGTCGAAATCTCCAGCACGATGCTGAGCCGCAACAGCATACTCCTCCACCCTATCGGCTCGATCAAGAAGAAACCGATCTACCAGCACATTTCGTCTTTTCCCAACCAGATAAAAATGGGTTGCCATATCCAAGTCGCTGCGATAGCTTAGCCTAAAGCTTGTTTTAGTATTGCCAAAAGGCATATACCTAAATGAACCACCGTACTTCCACCCCTTATCTCCCGATCCATAAGCAAAGAAAGCACCAACAGCATAGAACCTCGATAGCCTAGCATTAGTCTCCAAGCCCAATCCAAACCTATTTTTTTCGAAGCTATTGCTACTGTAGAGCGACGTTAACGGGATTGACACCCACCTTACAGGAACACGAGCTTGCAAAAGCTCTTCCATTAAGAATTGAAAGCGATCCATATCGTACTTTCTCCCAATCCTGTCGATAACCCTGTACGTAGTAGAATCCTTTTTGCTTAAAGGTTGCGCCCTGTACCTCTCGATATAGCCATACGACCAGCTAGCAGAATCGGCAATTTCGACAGTAGATTTTGCCAAACCAGGAGACGGTTTTGAAGAAACAGTAAGATCATAGATAGTACCAACCCCCTCTAGGTAGGATGACAAACCAAATCCGGGAGGATAGTTAGGGAGAATCATTTGATGCTTGTAGCTTTTAGGAAACCACCTACCCCGCTGAAACGCGTACTCCTGCTCTATCCGAATATCAATACCAGACTTATCGGCGCGCTCGGCAACCACATTTTTAATAGCCCAGCGGTTGGTAGCTATATGAAGAAAGCCTTTTAAACCATCGAAGTTAGTACCACGCCGTGGAGAAAACTGGATGATAAAAGTAGTATCAGCATCATTTACAATGGTATCCTTAAGCTGAAAGAAGTAGCTTTTGGTGCTATTGGGGCTAATTGGGTTAAGAAACTTCTTGTCAAGTAACGATATGGCTGGCTGGTAGAAATGAATTGGCTGAAAATCGCTAGTATTAATGCTAAAGATGGGATTTTGAAGACCGCTAACCCTGTTTGCAACCACCACTTCTTTAGTAATATCCTTATATGCATAGCTACGATCCACTACCGACTCGGTGATAAAAACACCCATCGTATCCGCAAACCCCTTAAACAGAGCCTCGTTTTTAGAATTCTTGTGAGGCTCGAATCTAAAAACGGTTTTGCTGTAAAGCCTACACTGGTAGGCGGGGATCTGATCGGGGTCGTTATCCTTAACATGAGCCACCACATTATTAATTATCCGGTGAGCAGGATTTTCGGTAGGATACACAGTCACCTCTCCCAACTTATACGCAAGAGGCCTTAGCGAAACAGCGAGCCTACCTGTAGAATTGCCATCCACAGGCAACACCTTGCTCTCGAACCCCATGTAGCTAAACACAAGAAAATCGCGTGGTCTCCCAACAACAATAGAAAACTCCCCATTTAAAGAAGCGGCGACTCCCTTATTTTTCGTCCCTTGAACAGCAACAGTAGCAAAAGGCAGAGGTTTCCCAGAAGAGCTATCTCTAATAACACCAACAACTCGCAGCTGAGCAACCGCAAAATCAGCAAGAAGCACCATAAGGCCAAAACAGCATATCCTAAGCATACATCAACCAAGCTAGAAAAGAGAGTAAAAATGAAAGCTAGCAATAAAAAAACCTGAAAGCAAACCATTTTAGTCCAATTTAGGTTCAAAGCACCCCTACTCGACAAACAGCGGCACCATACAAATTAACGGCTAAAGATCATTGCTAGCACCATAAATTAAGTCAAAATTACCTACATTTGCGCAAAAGAGCCCAAAAGGCGATACAACACAAAAGCACGGATAGATGAAAAAGATACTACTCATACTTACCACCATAGCACTGTTTGCCGCTTGCAGCGGAAATGAAGATATTCTTTCGCAAAAAAAGATGGCTCATATTTTGAGAGACATTCACCTCTCTGACGGAACCCTTAACACACAACGATACACTCTAAGTCAAAATGTAAACATCGACTCGCTTTACCTTTACAAGAAGGTATTTGAGAAGAACGGTGTTACCCACGATGAGTTTGTAAACAGCCTTCTTTACTACAGCAAATACCCACGAATGCTTGATGAAATCTACACCATGGTTGTAAACGACCTTTCGGCTAAACAAGCAATACTGAGAGAAGAACTCGACAAAAAGAACAAAAAGCCAAGCAATTTAAAAGAAGCAAAACGCTAGAAATGCGAAACAGCTGACTATCAACTGACAACAAAAATTTAAAAAAACGACACTCAAGATCTTTAAAGCATAGTATTTATTGCATCATTTTAAAAAAAATGTTTTATCTTTAGCTGCACTTCTACCAACAATAGAGGCTGTTTGCAAAATAAAATTACGGATACTTTTTAGTATATGAAAAAATGGAGCTAGACAGGAGTTAGCTTTGAGTATAGAAAGGGATTAGCAGACCCGTTTTTTCATCACCCAACTGCATTACAAAAAAAGACACTTACGATTAGCATATTTTTACTTTTGTGCAAAAACATTGTTAAGCATCGAACCGTTGTTAGCAGCGTTGTTTAACATTAATGCGCCAAAGCACTAGATAATACAAATGATCAGCCTATTGCAAGCGCGAAGCTTCCAATTTAATTCCCTTGACTGTATCTATTATTCCCTTTTAGCTACAGTCCCAACAATTTTAAATCGAATCACACCCTGTAGATTCAGCCCTGCAGGGTGTTTTTTTATTGAAACCAAATCACTACAACCAGAGTATAAGCACCAATAGGCAAATCCTAACCATAATAAAGTATCACACACTAGCATGCGCATATACACACTAAATGCATTTTGCAAAGAGCGAAAAGGAGGTAATCCTGCAGCAGTTGTTCTGGTAGCCGACAGCTTATCGCCCGATGAAATGCAACGAATTGCAAGTAAAATTGGCTTTTCAGAAACAGCCTTTGTTTCGAAATCGGATGTAGCCAACTACAGAATACGATTCTTTACACCCAGAGAAGAGATAGACCTGTGCGGACATGCAACAATTGCAACATTTGGATTAATGCACCATTTAAAGATCATAAAAAAGGGAACGTACAAACAAGAGACAAATGCAGGAATACTCAATGTAGAGGTAAACGACGCGTACGTGAGCATGCAACAGAACGCCCCAACATTCAGCGACATAATTCATCCGAGCGAAATCGCAGAGTCTCTTAGAATCCCAGAAAACATCATTTACGACAAGCTACCTATCCAAATTACCTCAACAGGATTAAAGGACATTCTAATACCAATAAGCACCACAGGCTTACTAAACTCAATCAAACCCGACTTCAACAAGATTGCTACGATTTCCGAAAAATATGGCGTAATCGGCTACCACCTTTTTTCGTTATCGCATAAGAATGGAGCTATCGCAACGTGCCGCAACTTTGCCCCGAATGTTGGAATAAATGAAGAATCGGCAACAGGCTCATCGTCGGGAGCCCTAGCCTGCTATCTTGAAAAGTACGGAATCGTTGAGAGCCCATGTATTATGACCTTTGAACAGGGCGTTGCGATGAAACAAGCATCGACAATTACGGTTAGCCTCCGAAAAAAAGAAAAACAGCTAGAGGTTATGGTTGGAGGAGGCATAAATAACGTGGAGGCAATTGACATATAAATTTAAATGGGCGAATGCGATTCGTTGCAAATGAATGAGGGCGACCACAAGGGTCGCCCGTACGAATAGGGCGCAGGCGATTTTGGAAATGAGCGATTTATTGGAAATGGGCGATTTATTGGCAATGGGCGACCACAAGGGTCGCCCGTACAGAGGGGCGTTTATGCCATTATGCTGGGTTGTTTTAATGTATTCCGATATTTTATTATCTATTCAAAGATGGCTCGCTATCTCCCCAACCCCACAAAGTACACCTGTTAATTAAAACCATTATTAACACTTAAGCTTTACATTACAATTTAAAACCATATATCCCTATTATAATTATATTTAAAAACATTTTTAACCATTTTGATCTATATTTTTTCATTTTAGGTCTATGTAGTTTCAAAATAAAAGTATATGTTTACGACAGTAAATATTTCGCAAACGTTAGCAAAAGCGGTATATTTATATTGTTTGTTAACAAGTACTAAGCAAATGGAGAAGGTAATAACTATAGCAGAGGCCGTATCGAAAATAGAAGATGGAATGACTCTTATGATTGGGGGCTTTCTATCAGCAGGAAGTCCTAACCGACTTATTGACGCACTTGTAGAAAAAAACACGCAGCAGCTAACCATAATTTGCAACGACACTGCATTCCCCGACAAGGGTTTAGGCAAGCTAATCGCCAACAAGCAAGTCAAAAAAGTTATTACCTCGCACATTGGAACCAACCCATGTACAATAGACCAGATGAATGCAGGAGAGCTCGAAGTTGAATTCTCACCTCAAGGCACACTTGCAGAACGAGTTCGAGCAGGAGGTTCTGGTCTCGGAGGAGTATTAACCCCTACAGGACTGGGAACATTAGTACAAGAAGGTAAGCAAATCATCGAATTAGAAGGCAAAAAATACCTTCTCGAAACCCCAATTAAAGCAGACGTAGCACTTATTGGAGCAAGCGTTGGCGATCATGACGGAAACCTCTTATACAGAGGTACAACCCAAAACTTCAACCCACTAATGGCAACAGCCGCCAACTTGGTTATTGCAGAAGTTGAGGAGCTAGTAGAGACTGGCAGCTTAAAGCCAGAAGAGGTAAGAACACCCTCTATATTTGTTGATTACATCGTAAAGTAAAGCCTCATATTAAGTAAAACCTAAACCAATGGAAAAAGCAATTATACGAGTAAGAATGAGCTCGCACGATGCTCATTACGGCGGAAATCTAGTTGATGGAGCCAAGATGCTACAGCTTTTTGGAGATGTAGCAACCGAACTACTAATACGTCATGATGGTGACGAAGGCTTGTTTAAGGCTTACGATATGGTTGAATTTATAGCACCTGTGTATGCAGGAGATTACATAGAGGCTGTTGGAGAGATTATTCAGGTAGGAAATACCTCAAGAAAAATGGTATTTGAAGCACGAAAGGTAATTGTTCCACGAACCGACATTTCGGCATCGGCTGCCGATTTACTAGCAGAACCAATTGTAGTTTGTAGAGCTAGTGGAACATGTGTTGTCCCAAAAGATTGTCAACGAACAGTAAAATAGATGCTCTATGGAAAAGCTAATTATCACCGCAGCCATTTCGGGGGCAGAAGTAACTAAAGAGCTAAACCCCTCAGTACCATATACAATTGAAGAGTTTGTTAGGGAGGCAGGCCTTGCCTACGAGGCAGGCGCAAGCATCATCCACCTGCATGTTAGGTACGATGACGGAAGACCAACCCAAGACAAAGAACGTTTTAAAGTTGTAATGGATGCCATAAAGGCAAAATACCCAGATGTAATAATACAACCTTCGACAGGGGGTGCTGTAGGTATGAGTGACGACGAGAGGCTACAGCCAACTGAACTTAAACCTGAGATGGCTACGCTTGATTGCGGAACGCTAAACTTTGGCGGTGATGAAGTTTTTATGAACACCGAAAACACCATCAAATACTTTGGCAAAAGAATGATAGAGCTTGGCATAAAGCCAGAACTCGAAGTTTTTGATAAAAGTATGATAGATATGGCCTTGCGGCTTGCAAAAAAAGGGTACATCGAATCGCCCATGCACTTTGACCTAGTAATGGGAGTTAATGGAGGTATCTCTGGCGAGCTAAGAGACTTTGTATTCTTAAGAGGAAGCTTACCCCACGATGCAACCTACACAGTAGCAGGAGTTGGACGGTACGAATTTTCGTTAGCAGCAGCAGCAATCGTAGATGGCGGTCACGTTAGAGTAGGCTTAGAAGATAACGTATATATAGCCAAGGGAGTACTTGCAAAATCGAACGGCGAGCTAGTAGAAAAAGTAGTAAGACTCGCAAAAGAACTTGGACGAGAGATTGCCACACCTGCAGAAGCACGTAAGATACTTGGACTAACCAAGTAGAACGCAATACGCACAAAACAACTAACAACGACAGAAACCCTCCGAAGCATTTTGCATTCAGAGTTTTAGAAACAACAGAATTGACTTTTAGCTGACCTTTTTCAACCACATTTAGAAACGTTATCCGAAGTACCCAAAACTAACAACACGCACAGCAACCAGCTAAAACGAAAGAAAGGAGTTAAAAATGAAAAAAGGCAACAAGTACGGCACCCACCGAGTAATAGAACCTAAGGGAGTATTACCACAGCCTGCAAACAAGCTAGACAACAATATGGATGAGATTTACGATAATGAAATCCTTATTGATGTTAAAACCTTAAACATCGACTCGGCAAGCTTTACTCAGATAGAGGAGCAGGCAGGAGGAGATGAAAAGAAAATAGCAGAGATTATGCTTGACATCGTTGCAAGGCAGGGCAAGCATCGAAATCCAGTAACAGGATCGGGAGGAATGCTTTTAGGAGTTGTCGAGAAAATTGGCGATGCCCTTGTAGGTAAAACCGACCTAAAAGTTGGTGATAAAATTGCAACGCTAGTTTCACTTTCACTTACTCCTCTCCGCATTGATCGTATCAAAGAGATTAGAAAAGAGATTGACCAGGTGGATATTGATGGTAAAGCGATTCTTTTTGAGAGCGGCATCTACGCTAAAATACCAGCAGATATGCCAGAAACTCTCGCCCTTTCGGCACTTGATGTTGCAGGAGCCCCAGCCCAAACCGCAAAGCTTGTAAAACCAGGCGACACAGTGCTCATAATAGGTGCTGGAGGAAAATCGGGGATGCTGTGCTGCTACGAAGCAAAAAAACGAGCAGGAGTAACAGGTAAAGTAATTGGACTTTGCCACAGCGAAAAAAGCACCAAGCGATTGCAGGATCTAGGCTTTTGCGACTACGTATTCTCGGCAGATGCAACACAACCAGTTCCTGTTCTAGAAAAAATTGAAGAGCTAACCAACGGTGAGATGTGCGATGTTACCATTAACAATGTAAATATCACCGACACAGAAATGACCTCGATACTTTGCACAAAAGACACAGGCGTAGTTTACTTCTTCTCTATGGCAACCAGCTTTACCAAAGCAGCACTTGGAGCCGAAGGAGTAGGTAGCGATGTTACCATGATTGTAGGCAATGGATACACCAGAGGTCATGCAGAGATAACGCTCGAACTACTCAGAGAAAGCGAAAAGCTTCGCAAAGTATTTACCGAGCTTTATGCTTAAGAACGAGACAAACTGCGACTAACATATACTAAGTTAACCCGTTTTAGCACAACCTAACCTGCTAAAACATTTGAAAACCAATTGTAGAGGATTTGTACGGATGGAGAAGGGATGCAAATTTGGAACTCATCGGGTAATTGAACCAAAAGGAACTTTACCACAACCTGCTCTAAAGGTTGATAATACGATGAGCATCTATGACAACGAGCTGCTTATTGATGTTACAACACTTAACATCGATTCGGCAAGTTTTACACAAATAAAAAAAGCCTGCAAGGGCGACATCGAACAGATGGAAGAGATGATTCTATCCATTGTTGACGAGCGAGGTAAAATGCAAAATCCGGTAACTGGATCTGGAGGTATGCTAATTGGTACGGTTAGAGAGATTGGCCCAAACTTTCCGGACAAATCCTTGAAAATTGGTGACAAGATTGCCACGTTGGTATCGTTATCGCTTACACCGCTAAAAATTGGACGGATTAAGAACATCAACTTTGACAACGACCAAGTTGATGTTGAAGCACAAGCTATTCTGTTTGAAAGTGGCATATACGCTGTACTACCCAATGACATACCCGAAAAGCTTGCACTTGCCGTGCTCGACGTAGCAGGAGCACCCGCCCAAACCGAACGCCTTGTTAAGAAAGGTGATACCGTATGCATAATTGGCGGAGGAGGCAAATCGGGAGTGCTTTGCAGCTACCAAGCAATGAAAAATGCAGGACCAGAAGGTAAGGTTATAGTTGTGGAATACTCGAAAGAGAATGCACAACGAATAAGCGACCTAAATTTAGCCACACACGTAATTGTTGCCGATGCAACCAACGTGATGGAAGTGTATCATAAAGTGATGGAAATAACCAACAACGAAGGTTGTGACGTGACGATCAACAACGTAAACGTTCCATCCACCGAAATGACATCCATCCTTATAACCAAAGATGACGGGTTGGTTTACTTCTTCTCAATGGCGACATCGTTCTCGAAAGCAGCTCTTGGAGCCGAAGGGGTTGGAAAAGACATCAACCTAATTGTTGGAAATGGGTACGCCAAAGGACATGCAGAGCTCTCATTGAACATCATCCGAGAGTCTGATACTATTAAAGAACTGTTTAGCAAGCTATATGTTTAAGATGAAATCAAAAAGCAGAAGATTGGAGCTATTCCCGGAAGTTTCGGATGCACAGTGGAACGACTGGCGGTGGCAGGTTCGGAACAGAATTGAGACGCTAGAAGAGCTAAAGAAGTATGTTACCCTATCAAACGAAGAAGAAGAGGGTATCAGAAGAGCTCTTGAGAAGTTTAGAATGGCCATCACACCATACTACCTTTCGCTTATCGACTGGAATGACCCTTACGATCCTGTTCGTCGTCAAGCAATCCCAACGATTGAAGAGACACATACAGCTAAGGCAGATCTGCTCGACCCTCTTCACGAAGATGAAGACTCGCCAGTACCTGGACTTACACACAGGTACCCCGACAGAGTGCTATTCTTAATTACCGATATGTGTGCAATGTACTGTCGCCACTGTACACGTCGCCGCTTTGCAGGACAAAACGACTGCTCGACACCAGAAGATAACATCGATAAAGCCATTGAGTACATTGCCAACACACCTCAAGTCCGAGATGTTGTACTATCGGGAGGAGATGCCCTACTCATAAGTGACGAGAAGCTAGAGTCGATTATCAAAAGGCTTAGAGCAATTCCGCACGTAGAAATTATACGCCTAGGAACCAGAACCCCTGTTGTGCTACCACAACGCATAACCGACGATTTGGTGAATATGCTACGCAAGTACCATCCCATTTGGGTTAACACTCACTTTAACCACTCGAACGAAATAACAGACGAATCGGTTGAAGCATGTCGTAAGCTAGCCGACGGAGGATTTCCTCTTGGGAATCAATCGGTTCTGCTACGAGGAGTAAACGACTGCGTTCACGTAATGAAGAAGCTAGTACAAGACCTTGTAAAGATGCGCGTACGCCCCTACTACATCTACCAGTGCGATCTATCGATGGGACTGGAGCATTTTAGGACAACCGTATCAAAAGGTATTGAAATAATAGAAAACCTAAGAGGACACACCACCGGCTTTGCTGTACCAACGTTTGTAGTAGATGCCCCAGGAGGAGGAGGTAAAACACCAGTTATGCCTCAGTACATCATCTCTCAGGCACCATCGAAGATAGTGCTTAGAAACTTCGAAGGCGTGATTACAACCTACACAGAGCCAAACGACTACCAGAACATTTGCCATTGCGAAGAGTGCGAAAAAAGCAGACACGAGCATGGTGAAGGCGTTGCTTCGCTTCTACAGGGCGATAAGCTTTCGATAGAACCAAGCGTACTTGCACGTAAAGAGCGCCATAAGCATAGAAACGACAATAAGTAAAGATACCCTTACCCCAAGATGCCTTTTATTGAGGACATACTTAAGCACAAAAGCCTCTCAATCGTAGGATTAGAGAAGAATACGGGAAAAACCGAGTGCCTTAACTATGTCCTCAAAAGGCTTAAAAACTACGACAGGAAGGTTGCCCTTACGTCTATTGGTATAGATGGAGAAACAACCGATCAGGTTTACCAAACCTCAAAGCCCGAAGTAATGATTTACGAAGGGATGATGTTTGTTACAACCGAGAAGCACTATAAGCAGAAGCAGGTTACTGCCGAAATTGTTGGGATAAGCGAGCGAAGCACTTCGCTTGGCAGACTAGTTACCGCCAGAGCAAAAGCAGATGGGAAGGTGCTAATTTCGGGAGCTCCAGATACTGCAGGACTAAAAAGAATGGTAGCCGAGCTTCAGGATTTTGGAGTAGATCTAACAATTGTTGATGGAGCATTATCGAGGCTAAGCCTAGCATCGCCAGCAATAACCGATGCCATGATACTAGCAACAGGTGCAGCCGTATCATCGAACATTCATCAGCTTGTAAAAAAAACAAAGCATGCGGTAGAGCTTATTGCTTTAGATGAAGTGGAGACGAGCATCAAAGAAAAGCTAGCAGGCGTTGAAAAAGGAATATGGGCTATAGACGATAGCGGAGAAGCGCATGATCTACAAATTACATCAGCCTATTCGCTTGATAATGTAACCACCGATTTATTCCGCTACGGAAAAACAATCGTTGTTTTTGGGGCCATAACAGAAAGGTTGCTTGCACACCTTAAGGCACAAAAAAATGTTGCCGAAATAACATTAGTAGCAAGAGACTTTACCCGTTTTTTTGCAGCTTCAGAGACAATTAGCAGCTTTATAAAAAAGGGAGGAACGCTTAAGGTAATGCAGAAAACAACGCTAGTAGCAGTTTGCATTAACCCAACATCGCCCGAAGGTTATGTTCTAAACTCAGAACAGCTAAGAACCGAGATACAAAGAGTAGCAGGAGTACCTGTTTACGACATACGGAAAATATAAAGAGATGCAGCTAAAAAGCTTAGTTGAAGAGGTAGATGGGCTGAGGTATATTGTCGACAATCTCGATATTAAATCGAGCGTTGGCCGACGTATGCTTCTTTCAAGCGAGTTTATGACGGAAGTTAGGGCTGTAGAAGATAGCCTTAACGAGCTAGGTTTTGTTGTGAATATAGCAAGAACAGCACGTGGCATCTACGAACAAATTGCCGAAAAGCTGATTAAGCTACGAGACATCAAAGGAACCATCAGCAATCTTAAAAAAGGACAAACGCTTGATGATATTGAGCTTTTTGAGATTAAACATCTTGCCCTACTATCTTTAGAAGTAAAAGAGCTTACTACAAACCAAGGTGTATTTCCGTTTGAGATTGTTGATCTTTCGAAGCCCATTGAAATTCTCGATCCAGAGAAAAGCAGAATCCCATCATTTTACATTTACGACAGCTACTCTCCTACCCTCTGCACAATTAGGAAACAGCTAAAAGCAGCAATTGCAGAAGAGCAGCACCTGCATCTTCTCGAGCAAATGGAAGCAGAGGAAGATGCCATTAGAACCAACCTATCTGAAATGCTCAGGGGCTTTGCAGAGCAGCTAGACTTAGCGTTAAAGCAGCTAGGCAAAGTAGATATGCTAATTGCAAAAGCATTTCTTACAATTCAGCAAGGCTTCTGCAAACCCACCATATCAAACAACGGAACAAGCTACTGCGACCTCTTTAACCCTTGCGTAAGAGAGTTCTTGAAACAGCAGAATAGGAGCTACCAACCTATTGACATATCGTTAAACAAAGAGGTTGTGCTTATATCGGGAGCTAACATGGCTGGCAAAACGGTGATCCTAAAAACGCTATCGCTCTGCCAGCATCTGGTACAGCTCGGATTCTTTGTACCAGCCTCATTGGCAGAAGTATCGTTGGTACACAAAGTTATGGTAAGCATTGGTGATGCACAATCGGAGCAGAAAGGATTATCGGCCTTTGCAGCCGAGATATTGGGGGTAAGCAGAATAGTTGCAGAAGCAAAGAAGCACAGTAGCATGCTCGTACTTATAGATGAGCTTGCCAGAACAACCAATCCGACAGAGGGAAAAGCGATTGTAGGAGCAACTGCAAACCTACTTAACAACCTTGGCATAACAGCCGTAATAACAACGCACTACAGCGGAGTGGCCTCAACGTGCCGAAAGCTTAGAGTTAAAGGCTTTGTAAATGAAATAGGTGAACCTCTAACGCTGCAGAACATTGGAAGCTATGTAGATTATAGCCTTACCGAAGATTTAAGCGGAGAAGCTCCGCAGGAAGCCGTTAGAATTGCGAAGCTGCTAGGCGTTGATAACGAGCTAGTTGATATGATAATTAAAGAACTAAAAAAATAAAGCGGAGATTTGAAAGCTTCGGTTTGAAAAAACATCGAATCCGCTCTTATAACTAACTGAAAAATGGTGAATAACAGCAAGCTAGGACTAGACCATAACAAAGTTGGCTACGCAAAAGAGGTAGCTAAACGAATTGCCGACAATGTGCAGCTTTTCGTTGAAAGCTACACCACAGTTGCAGTTGAGAGAACTTTGTGCAGACTTCTTGGAATTGATGGAGTTGATGAAAATGGAGTACCACTCCCAAACATTGTAGTTGATGAGCTTAAAGAAAAAGGCGTACTGAGCGAAGGTATTATGTTCTTTATAGGCAATGCAATCGCCGAAACAGGGCTATCGCCACAACAAGTAGCCGAACAAGTTGCCTCGCAAACGCTTGATATCACAACAATTCCAACCCATCAAAAAGCAGAAATAAACCAGGCACTAGAACCACACATCAGCGCATCGATAAACCGAATTAAAGCGCGCCGAGCAAGGAGAAGCAACTACCTATCAACCATAGGAGAAGGCAGCAAACCGTACATTTACGTTATTGTTGCTACAGGCAATATTTACGAAGATGTAGTACAAGCAAAAGCGGCAGCACGACAAGGTGCTGATATAATTGCGGTAATACGTACAACAGGTCAGAGCTTGCTCGACTACGTTCCATACGGTGCAACAACCGAAGGTTTTGGAGGTACATATGCCACCCAAGAAAACTTTAGGATAATGCGCTCGGCGCTCGATGAGGTGAGCGAAGAGGTTGGCAGGTACATACGGCTTTGCAACTACTGCTCTGGGCTATGCATGCCTGAAATTGCAGCAATGGGAGCTTTAGAAGGCTTAGATGTAATGCTTAACGATGCGCTCTACGGCATTCTTTTCCGAGATATCAACATGCAAAGAACGCTTGTTGATCAGTACTTCTCGAGAGTCATAAATGGATTTGCTGGTGTAATTATTAATACCGGAGAAGATAACTACCTTACTACCGCCGATGCTTTTGACGAAGCTCACACCGTTCTTGCTTCGGATCTGATTAACGAGCAGCTTGCATTACTAGCAGGACTACCAGAAGAGCAGATGGGATTAGGGCACGCTTTTGAAATGAATCCTGATTTAGAAAACGGATTTCTGTACGAGCTAGCTCAAGCCCAAATGACGCGCGAAATATTTCCCCAAGCACCCCTTAAGTACATGCCCCCTACCAAGTTTATGACAGGTAACATCTTTAGAGGACAGATTCAGGATGCGCTATTCAACCAAATTGCTATTTGGACAGGGCAAGGCATACAGCTTTTAGGGATGATTACAGAGGCAGTTCACACTCCGTTTATGTCGGACAGATATCTTGCTATAGAGAACGCCAAGTACATCTTTAGCAATATGAAAAGCATTGGAGACGAGATGGAGTTTAAGCAGGATGGTATTGTTAGAATGCGCGCTCAGCAAGTTCTAGCAGAAGCTGTTGAGCTGCTTGAAAAAATTGAAAAAGAGGGACTTTTTACGGCCCTAGAAAAGGGAATATTTGCCAATGTAAAACGCCCCAAGAACGGAGGGAAAGGATTGAGTGGAGTTTCTGAAAAGGGAAGCAACTACATCAATCCATTTATTGAACTAATGAAAAACAGGTGCTAAGATGAGCGGAGGATTATACTCAATGGAGGCTTGCGATTTCGATAAAACGCTCGACCTTAAAAAGATAAAACCTTACGGCGATACCATGAACGATGGTAAAATGCAGCTTAGCTTTACGCTTCCAGTTCCGGCAGGAGACGAAGCCGTGGAAGCAGCAAAGCAGCTTATCCGTAAAATGGGACTAGAAAACCCTCAAGTCGTTTTCTTTAAAGAGCTTACTGAAGGATTTACCTTCTTTAACTGCTACGCCAGCTGTGCGCACTCCATAGACTATACCAGCATTTATGTTCCTAAGGTTGAATCTACAACTTGGGATATGCACGAAACCGACCAATTTATTAAAGAGCAAATAGGTAGAAAGATCATTGTTGTAGGTGCAAGTACAGGTACCGATGCCCACACCGTTGGAATAGATGCCATAATGAATATGAAAGGCTACGCAGGGCATTACGGGCTGGAACGCTACGATATGATTGAAGCCATAAATATGGGTAGCCAAGTTCCAAATGACGAATTTATTGCAAAAGCAGCAGAGCTAAAGGCCGATGTTCTTCTTGTGTCGCAAACCGTAACACAAAAAGATGTACACATAAAAAACCTAGTAGAGTTGGTGGAGATGCTCGAAGCTGAAGGAATGCGAGAAAAGGTTATACTGATCTGTGGTGGCCCCCGAATTACTCACGAGCTGGCTAAAGAGCTAGGATACGATGCTGGCTTTGGCATGAATACCTATGCAGATGATGTTGCATCGTTTGCAGCCCAAGAGCTAGAGCGCAGAATACGAGAAGGCAGCACAAAATAGCGTCTCGCACATTTATCACCATAACCCTTTAACTACGAAACCGATGGACAAAGATCAAATAAGAGAGGTAATTGCCAAAAGAGCAGCTCTCGAGCTAAAAGATGGCGATGTAGTAAACCTAGGTATTGGTTTGCCAACATTTGTTCCTAACTACGTTCCTTGTGGTGTAAAAGTTATCCTACAATCGGAAAACGGACTACTTGGAATGGGGCCTGAACCCGAAAAGGGAGAAGAAAATCCGGAGCTTATTAATGCTGGCGGAGGTTACATTACGGCAAAACCAGGGGCTTCGAGCTTCGATAGCTCTACCTCTTTTGGGATAATTAGAGGTGGACATGTTGACGTTACAATTTTAGGAGCTCTTCAGGTAGATGAAAAAGGAAACCTCGCAAACTGGATGATACCTGGGAAAAAAACCCCAGGAATGGGAGGTGCAATGGATCTGCTTGTGGGTGCAAAAAAGGTGATTTTGGCAATGGAGCACACCGCCAAAGGAGCTCATAAGATAATGAAAGAATGCACGTTACCTCTTACAGCCGCAGGACAAGTAAATCTGATTATTACAGAAATGGGAGTTATGGAGGTAACTCCCGAAGGGATTGTCCTCCGAGAAATAAATCCTGAATTTACCGTTGAAGAGGTGCAAGCTGCCACAGAAGCCAAGCTCATAATTGCAGCAGACATCACCCCCATTAAGAGCTAAACAGCTAGTAAAAAACTAATTGCATCAATAAAAATCGACTAAAACTAAAAAACTACTCCGATGAAAAAGGTTTACATTGTTGCCGCAAAGCGCACCGCCATCGGCAAATTTTTGGGAAGCTTAGGAACAACCTCTCCTGCCGATATGGCTGCCGAAGTTGTTAAGAATATAGTTAAAGAGACCGCCATTAACCCCGCTAACATCGACGAGGTGATTGTAGGGAACATCCTTATGGCCGGTCACAAGCAAGGAATTGCGCGTCAAGCCTCCGTTAAAGGTGGAGTACCTGTGGAAGTTCCTGCATATGCAATTAATATGATTTGCGGAAGCGGAATGAAAGCGATAATAGACGGAGCATCGCACATAAAAGCTGGCGATGCCGAGCTTGTTTTAGCAGGAGGTACCGAGTCGATGTCAACCGCAGGCTTTGTACTACCTGGCAACATCCGCAACGGTCATAAAATGATGGATTTCAACGCAGTTGACCACATGGTAAGTGATGGTTTAACAGATGCTTTTGAAGGTTACCATATGGGTATTACGGCCGAAAATATTGCCGAAAAGTATGGAATTACGCGACAAGAGCAGGACGAGTTTGCGTACAACTCGCAAGTTAAAGCTGCCACTGCAATTGATGAAGGACGCTTCAAGAATGAGATTGTACCTATAAATGTAAAGGTTGGCAAAGAGGTAGTCTGCTTCGATACCGATGAGTTTGTTAATAGAAGCACATCTCCCGAAAAGCTAGCAGCTCTCCGTCCTGCTTTTAAAAAGGATGGAACGGTAACAGCAGGAAATGCTTCGGGGATAAATGATGGCGCTTCGTTTGTGCTTTTGGCATCGGAAGAAGCCGTTGCTAAGTATGGCCTAAAACCACTTGTAGAAATTGTTGCAACTGGTCAGGGTGGTGTTGACCCTTCGATTATGGGAATGGGACCTGTGCCTGCAATAGCTCAAGCTCTTAGAAAAGCTGGGGTAAGCTTAAAAGATATGGAAATACTTGAGCTTAACGAAGCTTTTGCTGCTCAATCGCTTGGTGTTATTAGGCAGCTTTCGCAAGACCATGAAGTATCAGAAGAGTGGATTAAGAAGCATACCAACGTAAACGGCGGAGCAATTGCTTTAGGACACCCTATCGGAGCTTCAGGAAACCGAATCACGGTATCGCTTGTACATGAAATGGTTAAAAGCAACAAGCAGCTTGGACTAGCATCATTGTGCATTGGCGGTGGTATGGGAACCGCCGTAATCCTTCGAAAAATAGATTAACCTAAAAACAAGAAGGTTATGATAAAAATAGGCGACACCTATATCCACCCCGTAAGCTTTTGCCAGGATGATGTAGTAAAATTTGCTGAGGTAACCGGTGATTTTAATCCAATTCACCTAGACGCAGCATACGCAGCACAAACTGTTTTTAAGCGACCTATCGTGCATGGATTTTTATCGGGAGCTGTATTCTCTAAAGTATTCGGGACCCTATTTCCTGGTGAAGGAACCATATACCTCTCGCAGGAGATGAAGTTTCTTGCACCTATATTTGTTGATGAAGAGTACACCGCTAAGTTTGAGGTGCTTGAGGTAAATACCGAAAAGCATATTGGCACGATTAGCTGCCAGCTGGTTAACGCCGAAGGCAAACCATGCATTGAAGGCATTGCCAAGCTTAAGCATAATGTGCAATTCGTTTAAAACTAACTAATAACATAGCTATGTGTAAAAAACTAGAAGGAAAGGTAGCCATAATAACTGGAGGTGCTGCAGGAATAGGTGCTGCAACTGCTACGCGTTTTGTTGCAGAAGGCGCAACAGTTGTTATCTGGGATTTAGATGAGGCTAGAGGCGTTAGCTTAGCTAATTCGCTATCGCAAAAAGGAGGCATCGCAGTATTCGACAAGGTGAATACCGCAATCTTCGAAGAGGTAGATGCTGCGACAAAACGTGTTGCTCAACAGTTCGAAAAAATAGATATCCTGGTAAATAATGCTGGAATTACCAGAGATAGCACCCTAAAAAAGATGACTCCAGAGCTTTGGCAACAGGTTATTGATGTTAACCTGACAGGCGTTTTTAACTGCACCAAGGTAGTATCGGAGTATATGCTCGAACGTAGCTTTGGACGCATAATCAACGCTTCATCGGTAGTAGCACTTTACGGGAACTTCGGCCAAACCAACTACGTAGCAACAAAAGCAGGACTAATTGGGATGACCAAGACTTGGGCACGTGAGCTTGGCAGAAAAGGAATTACCGTGAATGCTATTGCTCCTGGCTTTATTGCCACCGAAATGGTTGCAAAGATGCCCGAAAATGTTGTTGACGCAATGAAAGCAAAAGTGCCTGTCGGTCGCCTAGGGCTACCCGAAGAGATTGCATCGGCCTACACCTTCCTTGCATCCGATGAGGCTGCATACATCAACGGAACAACACTAAGCGTAGATGGAGGGATGACAATATAAAAGAGGATATTTAGGATAGAAGAAGTAAGTATCACGATATGCTTATTACGACAAGCTAAACCACCTTACATTAGGGTGTACTAGTATTTTCGTGCTACGTATATCGTGCTACTTTTTTTGAAAAGCAAACACCAAATCATACCAAACAGGAAAGAATTCTCGAAAGAACTGGACGTATAAATAACTAACCAAATGGACTTTAGCTTAAGTAAGAAACAGCAGCTTTTTCTCCAAATGATTCGCCAATTTGCCGAAAAGGAGGTTAAACCTCTGGCTGCTGAAGTGGATGAAAGCGAACAGTTTCCGATGGAAACTGTAAAAAAGATGGCAAAGATTGGAATAATGGGAATTCCTGTCCCGATAGAGTATGGTGGTGCAGGTGGAGATAATCAGCTGTACAGCATGGCAGTGGAAGAACTTTCGGCAGCATGTGCAACAACAGGCGTAATTGTATCAGCACACACCTCTCTTTGCGCTGCTCCTATTCTAGAACATGGCACTGAAGAACAAAAGAAAAAGTACCTTCCTAAGCTAGCATCTGGAGAATGGATTGGTGCATTCGGGCTAACCGAACCAAATGCAGGAACTGATGCATCCTCGCAGCAGACAACAGCCATAGAAGATGGAGATGACTACATCCTGAATGGATCGAAGATATTTATTACCAATGCGGAGTACGCTCACGTTTACATCATTTTTGCAATGACCGATAAAACGTTGGGTGTTAAGGGGATTACTGCTTTTATTGTAGAAAAAGATTTTCCCGGATTCTCTGTTGGTAAAAAGGAGAAAAAGATGGGTATTAGGGGATCGGCTACATGCGAGCTAATAATGGAGAACTGTAGAGTTCCAAAAGCAAATGTGCTTGGCAAGATTAGCGGAGGCTTCGGAATTGCAATGAAAACGCTAGATGGAGGTAGAATTGGTATTGCTTCTCAAGCACTTGGTATTGCACAAGGGGCTATGAACGAAACCATCAAGTACGTTAAAGAGCGTAAGCAATTCGGCAAGCCTATTTCTGCATTTCAAAACACCCAATTCCAGCTAGCCGACCTTGAAGTAAAGGTGCAAGCATCACGTTTGCTTGTACGCCAAGCTGCGTTTAAGAAAGATAACGGAATTCCATACTCGGTAGATGCTGCCATGTGCAAGCTTTTTGCCGCCGAAACCGCAATGGAGGTAACCAACAAAGCGGTTCAGCTACATGGAGGATATGGCTATACACGCGATTATCCCGTAGAAAGAATGATGCGCGATGCCAAAATTACAGAGATCTACGAAGGAACTTCAGAGGTTCAGCGTATGGTTATTGCAGCTTCTTTATTGAAATAACCCTTTATCTTTCAGAATTATGAATATTGTAGTTTGCATAAAGCAAGTTCCAAATACAACCGAAATAAAGATAAATCCTGCTACCGGAACGCTTATTCGAGATGGCGTAGCAAGTATTATGAACCCCGACGATAAAGGTGGGCTAGAAATGGCGCTAGAGCTCAAAGACAGGTTTGGAGCCCACGTAACATCTATTACAATGGGTCCACCACAAGCTGAAGCGATTCTTCGCGAAGCCTTTGCAATGGGAGCAGATAGAGCGATCCTGCTTACTGATAGAAAGTTTGCAGGTGCTGATACGCTGGCAACATCTAATGCTCTTGCAGGTGCGCTAAAAAAGCTAAGCTTCGATTTGCTCATAACTGGTAGGCAAGCAATTGATGGTGATACCGCACAAGTCGGTCCTCAGATTGCGGAGCATTTGGACCTTCCACAGGTAAGCTATCTCGAAAGTATTGATTTTGATGGGAAAAGAACCTTTACAGCAAAAAAGGCAACCGAAGAGGGCTATCAAATACTCGAGGTAGATGCTCCATGCGTTGTAACAGTACTATCATCGGCCAATAGTCCAAGATATATGAGCGTTAGAGGTATCGTTGAGGCTTACGATAAAAACGTAGAGACATGGGGTGCTGCTGATATTGATGTTGACGAAACAAAGCTTGGTCTTAAAGGCTCTCCAACACGTGTTTTTAAGGCTTTTACCCGAGGAACAAAAGCTCCAGGAGAGGTTTACGAGGTAGAAGCAGAGGAAGCTGTTGGTATCATTATTAAAAAGCTAAAAGAGAAGTTCATCGTTTAAAAATAGCAGTGGCAATGGATAAAACACAATATAACGGCGTTTACGTATTTATAGAACAACGCGAAGGTAAGGTTCAGCAGGTTTCGCTAGAGCTGCTGGGTAAGGCCCGCGATTTAGCGAGCTCGCTAAACGAAAAAGTATATGCAATCTTACTTGGAAGTGCCATTAGCGAGGCTGCCCCTCTGCTCATCTCTTGTGGTGCTGATGTGGTAATTTTAGCAGACAACCCTATCCTTTCTGACTATAGCACAGAGGCATACACCCAGGCAATTTGCCAGCTTTGCCATGAACGAAAACCATCAATCCTAATGATTGGGGCAACAACTATCGGTCGCGACCTTGGTCCAAGAATATCTGCAAGGTTAGAAACAGGCTTAACTGCAGACTGTACGAGGCTAGAGGTCTCGGAAGAGGGCGAATTGCTCATGACCCGTCCTGCTTTTGGTGGCAACCTAATGGCAACCATTGTATGTAAAGAGCACAGACCTCAGATGAGCACTGTGCGTCCAGGCGTGATGAAGGCTTTATCGCCAGATCCTACACGCCAAGGTTCTGTTGAGGTTTTTGCTCCACGCTTTGATACCGCTAAGTTTAGGGTTAAGCTGGTTAAAACAGTAAAGGAGAAAAAAGAGCTTGTTGATATTACCCAAGCAAAGATTCTAATATCTGGCGGTAGAGGCATAGGTAGCAAAGATGGCTTTGAACAGCTAAACAACCTTGCCCAAACGATGAATGCACAGGTTTCGGCTTCGAGAGCAATGGTAGATGCTGGTTTTGTAGGGCACGACAGGCAGGTTGGACAAACGGGAAAAACGGTTAGGCCAGACCTATACTTTGCCTTCGGGATCTCGGGAGCTATTCAGCACCTTGCCGGAATGGAAGAATCGGAGCTGATTATTGCTGTTAACAAAGACAAATGCGCTCCGATATTTCAGGTAGCCGATTTAGGTATTGTTGGTGATGTAAAGAAAATCATCCCACTACTTAACGATCGCCTAAAGAAGTAAAGTAGTAGCACGTATCACGATTTGCGTATCACGACAAGGAAAACCGAGCAGCTCTACCCAGAGAACTACCTCGTGATACGCGTGTCGTGTATCGTGCTACTTTTTAGACACCCCCTTTTCAAAGAACATCCGATTTAGCTAATAGCGGCCATCGAAACCATTGCAAATAGTTGCAATGAAGCAGAATTCTTAGCTATATTAACGCTCTGATGAAAAACAAACTTAACATGAGAAAATTTCTACTACTGGTGGCTGCAATCGGAATAGCCTTAGCCTCCAACGCGCAAAGCTCCATACAATCTAACCTCGATAAAATTCAGGAAGAGCTAGATAAAATTATGATGGAATCGAGCTCGCTACCAGCATATAAGCGTAGCGCAATTTCATCAAGCGTACTAAATATCAAGCGACTGATAGGTTCTTACTATTCAGATCCGTATGACAACAACTACTATCCCCAGGAGCGTATTTTAAACGATAGGGAGTTCGATAATCTCATCCTTACCATCAAGCAAACCAACTCGTTTGATGCTCGCTTAATGCAAATAAACAGGGTATCTCGGACTACCAGCTTCTACATGGATCAGATTCATGACATACTAAAGCTATTTCCTTTTAGTAGCGAGCGGGATCGAGTTCGTGATATCATCCTGCCAAAAGCAATAGATCCAGAAAATATACGGTTGCTGTACGATATTTACGTATTTCAAAGCGACCAAAAAAGGCTAGAAGAAATACTTGACAATGCAGCACCACGAAGAGGGATACCTTCTCGACAAGATCAACCGATAATCCCAAAAGAAAAAAACAAGCGGTAACATGTTATTTTAGAGAGACTTGCAAGTCTCTCTATTTTTTTTCTAAAAAAACAGCAAAAAATCATAGGGGAACTGCATAGCTGCGCATCATATGGGTGTAAAAGCAATAAAATGTTGAACGCTCAAAATATAGATGCCATGAAAAATCTATTCAAGAAAATGCTACAGCTTAGCATTGCAGCAATGCTAGTAGCATGCTTTAGCTTCGCATACGCACAGAACGGTAGCTACACAACAGTTTACGGTGTTGTTAAAGATGTCAACACACGCCAGGCTGTTTCATTTGCCAGCATAAGCATTCCTAACGGGAATATTGGTACCGTAACCAACACCGATGGAGAGTTTGTGATGAAGGTTCCTAAAACCTTAAACGCTACCGAGCTAGAAATATCGCATATCGGTTATAAGAATGCAAAGCTAAAGATTCAGGAAAGTAACGGGAAGCCAGGCTACTACTTCATAGAGCCACACACCCTTTCGTTACAAGAAGTTGTTATCCGTCCAGAATCGCCAGATATGTTGGTAAAAATGGCGATTAATGATGTTGCCAAAAACTACTCTACATCGCCATCGATGATGGAAGGTTTCTACAGAGAAACCATCAAGCAGCGTAGAGACTACCTATCAATCTCTGAAGCTGTTGTTGATATCTACAAAGCATCGTACACCAGCTACGAGAACGACCGTGTACGTGTTGAAAAGGGAAGAAAAGGCAGCAACATCAAGAAGGCAGACACCCTACTTGTTAAGCTACAAGGTGGTCCAACTGTTGCCCTTTTGCTAGATGTTGTAAAGAATCCCGACTACCTATTCTCTGCCGAGACATTGCGCGACTACAAGTACGAGCTAAGCGGTATGGTTAACATCAACAACAAGCTTAACTACATCATCAGCTTTAGCCCCGCTTTCGAGCAACCTTACCCTCTATTCTACGGTAAATTTTACATCAACCAAGAGACGCTAGCGTTAACTATGGCCGAGTTTAGCATGGATTTAAGCGATAAAGCTAAGGCCGAATCGTTCTTCATTAAGAAAAAACCAACTGGGCTATCTATGACTCCAACCTCTACCAGCTACCTAGTATCGTACAAAACTGGTCCTGATGGCAAGTACTACGTAAACTATGTAAGAAACGAGATGAAGTTTAAGGCCGACTGGAAGAAACGCTGGTTTAACAGCTACTACACCGTTATGGCAGAAATGGCCATCACCGATATCTCTAAAGCAAACGTTGCAAAGATACCTAACGACGAAACATTTAAGCAGAATATGGTGCTTAACGATAGGATTCAGGACTTGCAGGACGAAAACTTTTGGGGTTCGAGCAATATCATAGAACCAGAGCAGTCGATCGAAAATGCTATCAAGAAGATCGCCCGCTACATGGAAAAAAACAAGAACTAGCTACAAACCTCATTCTAAAGATAATCTCCCTCCAGGGGGATTATCTTTTTAGACCAAAAACCGTACCTTTAACCATAAAATAGAGAAAGATGGGACTTGCAGATCTCTCTGTTCAGCGGAAAATACAGAATGGCGATATTAAGGAGTTTGAGCTTCTGTTTAAGAAGTACTACGAACCATTATGCCACTACGCTACAAGCATTGTTAAGGATGTTGACATTGCAGAAGAGATCGTTCAAGAATTCTTTTATGGTTACTGGAAAAATCGCGAATCGCTATCCATCCAGCTCTCGCTCAATGCCTACCTCTACCGCTCTATTAAGAATAGCTCGCTATCGTTTATCCGCCAAAAAAATGTACGACAACGGTACGCTGAAAAAGTTAAAAGCGAGGTAAATGAAGCGGCGATGGTAACAGTGGAAGACGAAATTGTAGCCGAAGAGCTGAGCAAGGTTATTGATGATACGCTAAGACAGCTCCCCGAACGTTGCTCTAAGATATTTCAGATGAGCAGGTTCGAAGGAAAAAAATATCAAGAGATAGCCGACTTTTTTGCGATATCCATTAAAACGGTTGAAGCGGATATGGGAAAAGCTCTACACCAGTTTAGAGAAAACCTTAAGCGCCACAACCACGTTGCCATGTAACCTACTAATTCTTACTGCGATGAAACTTTTAGAAAACAATACCGAGCATCTAGAATTAATAGCCAAGTATCTGGCTAACGAAATGGATGAGAACGAAAAAGCCAACTTTGAAATTGACATTGCCCTTGATGCCGATAATCAGAGGCTTATAGGCGAAATGAAAAGAGACTGGACAATGCTTGACAGCTACAACAACAGAAAAAAAGTTAACGCCAATAACGCTTGGGATAAGCTTAGCGGTCGTTTAAGAGATGAGAACCTAGTTCCATCGCAAAACAAAGTAAAGATAGCCGCCAGCAGAAGAATGCTTGCCTACGCTGCAACACTGTTGGGTATCGCGGTGCTTGGCACTACAGCCCTTTGGCTTAACAGCAAAAAAGAGAAGCCACAGATGCTTAGCATCCTCAACTCAAATGGCAGCACCATCGTTCAAACACTTGCCGATGGATCGATTGTATATGTTGGCAACAGCTCTACGTTCGAATATCCTAAGGCATTCTCAAAAGATGAGCGAAAGGTAGCATTAAAAGGTCAGGCTTACTTCGACATTGCCCGCAATCCGCAAAAGCCTTTTATTATTGAAACTAAAGATGCATACATTCAGGTACTCGGAACCGCGTTTAACGTAAAATCGTACTCCGAAAGTAGATTCGAACTTATCGTAGAACGTGGTAAGGTTAAGGTTTCGCTTAAGAAAGATCCAAATATCAGCCAAACGGTTACAGCAGGCGAAAGGATGGTAATAGACAACTCTAACTTGGTTAAAAGCACTTGGCACGACGACGGCTCACTTGCTTGGCGTATGGGCAAAATGCAGTTTAAAGACGAGACGCTACAAAATATTGTAAACGTAGTTAACCGCAACTATGGCTCGCACATAACAATAGCCGATCAGCAAACCGCAGCGCGCCGACTTACCGTTACCTTCGAAGAGAACTCGATAGATACCATTACCGAGCTAGTATGCGTAACCCTCAATATCGAATACAAAAAAGCCAACAACCAGATTATTCTAAGTAGTAAAAATGGGCAATAGCTTACAAGCTGCTAAACAACTATACCAAGGCACATCAATGCAAAAAGCAAGAGTAGCAGCATTGATGTGCCTCTTTGTGCTACTCATGCTCTTTTGCAAAGCACAAGTTACAAATCCGCTCGAGGCTCGTTACAGCTTCGATAGCCAAAGGGCTTCGCTTTACGATGCGCTAAACATCATCAGCACACGTACCGGAAACCTATTTATTTACGACAGCCAAATTCTCCAAAGCGATCGTAGAGTAAAGCTCGAAGCTCGATCCGAAACCCTAGAAAACATTCTTAAAAATCTACTAAACGATCCTAAGCTAGGCTTTAAAGTGCTAGGAAAGCACATACTTATCTTCGAAAAAAAAGAACCAATAGTACGAACCTCCGCTCAACAACCCGATAGCACCAGCAGTACAATAGTGGTAAAGGGAGCCGTTTACGATGAGAACTCTAAGAAACCGCTTCAGTATGTTTCTGTAGCTATCGAAGGAACACCAAGCGGAACAATAACCAACGGTCAAGGTCAATTTTTGCTTAAGCTGCAACCCAATAATGCCAACCGCAACATTCGCATATCTCATATTGGCTACAAACCCTACTCCTTCCCCATACTTCTTACAACCGAACAATCGGTGGCCATTTACCTTAAAGCGGATATTGTTTCGCTACAAGAAGTCGTAATCAGAAGGATTGATCCTGAAGTGATTGTCGCAAAAGCGTTAGAAAACAGAAAGAAAAACTACGACAAATCGGCCTCCTACCTCACAACCTTTTACCGTGAAGGGGTGCAAAAAAATGGCAAAATCCTAAGCTATGCAGAGGCAATCTTTAAAGTTTACAAACCTGGAGTTGAGCAATTTTCGTCGGAGCAGATTAAAGAGCTCAAATCGAGAAAGGTTGTAAATACAGAACAGCAAGACACGCTAATAATGAAGCTAAAGGGAGGTATTTCGGCATGCCTTAGTTTGGATATAGTTAAAAGCGAACCCGACTTTTTAGATGCTGCCGAAATGCAACGATACCGATACACGCTATCGGATATTGTTACCTATGAAAACAGAAACGCATACGCAATTAGCTTTGTACAGAATGCAGGTATTACAGAGCCTCTCTACACAGGAACAATGTTTATTGATACCGACAACCTTGCCATTCTAGGAGCAGAATTCGAAATTAACCCCAGCTATATTTCACAAGCGGCCGACTACCTGATTACACAAAATAGCAGAACACACGTTGTTAAACCCGAACGGTTTGCCTACTCAATTACCTATAGAAAGCTAGGCAGCTACTACTACTTGGCACATGCCAAATGCGATATTCAGGTTAAGGCGCGTAAGAAAGGGCGACTATTTAGCAGCGTTTTCTCCGCTTTTCTGGAGATGGCAACCTGCGATATGAGCAACAAGGATGTTGCAAAATTCGACAGAAGTGAAATTATCCGGCCTCAAGTTATTTTTATGGACGTTCCTTACGTGTATGATCCCGATTTTTGGGGCGATTTTAACTATATTGTACCAGAAGAGAAGCTTAGCGTTGCTCTTCAAAGAATTAATAGCAAAATAGAAAAGTTCGAGTAGCAAAACATTCGCACTATGCATAGAATTGCCATTCTAGGTGGAACAACATTCGATCATATCGTACACCTCAACGAGCTGCCAAAACCTACTCCGCATACAATTCATGTAGCACCATTCCACGAAGCAACAGGCTCTACAGGTGCTGGCAAGGCTCTATCGCTCGCCAAGCTTGGCATGCCGATTAAGCTATACTCTGTACTCGGAAATGACAGCTACGGAATGGCTATTGTAGAGCATCTTAGGCAAGAGAACATCGACTTTACGTTTGATTTTGACCCATCTGGAACAGAAAGGCACTTCAACATTATGGATAGTGAAGGAGGACGCATCTCGATGTTCGTTACCCAATCTTCCGAAAATCCGCCCATCTCGCTCCAAGCCGTCTCTTCAATTGTTGATTGGGCTGATGTCATTGTCATAAACATCATATCATACTGTAAGCATCTTACCGAAATGGTTGCTAGTACAGGAAAGCCTGTGTGGACTGATTTGCACGACTACGATGGCGTAAGCAGCTACCACGAGCCTTTTATTAAAGCCTCCCGTTTTATCCACCTCAGCTCCGACAACCTTCCGGACTACAGGCCTACTATGCAGCGTTTTATTGATGAGGGGAAGGAGCTGGTGGTTTGTACCCACGGCAAGCAGGGAGCTACGGCTCTTACTAGCAGCTATGAATGGTTCGAGCAGGATGCCATTTTCGAATATCCACTTGTCGATAGCAATGGTGCAGGCGATTGCTTCTTTTCGGCCTTTTTAGCAGGATACCTGAAGGATTACAGCATACGCAAATGCTTAAGGATGGGAGCTATAGCTGGGGCGCTAGCAACCTCGTCGCTACAGCTTACCTCCGAAAACTTATCAGCTCTGCTGCTCGAAAATGAGTACGATAGGCTGTTTACCAAGGAGTAATAAGGCAGCTCAATGCCCTTCTTTGCATTTGTCCTCCTCCTTAGATTCTACAAATAGAGAGGCAATATATGCCGTAAATGTTCCAAACAAGCCAACTCCAGCGGTCATTAAAATTGCTGCAATAAAACGTCCTTCTGTCGTTACAGGATACCTGTCGCCATAGCCTACAGTAGTAATTGTTGCATACGACCACCAAATAGCATCTTCTGCCGTTTTTATATTACTTGCAGGATCTGTTTCAACTTGTAGTATTGCAATAGAAGAAAAAATGAGCAGCAAAATCGCAATAAGCGATACGGTTGTCAGCGTTCCTTTTGTTTTGTTTCTATATATCAGTCGTACAATGTTCTTTGTAGATTTAAAGGCTCTTAAAATCCTTATTAATCGTATGATTCGAGCAGCTCTGCCCACCCTTAATGCGCTAACTGTCGGAATACTTGAAATGAGATCTATCCAACCCCATCTCATAAACTTTAGCTTGCTCTCTGCTTTGTAGAAATTCCAACAGAAATCGAAAAAAAATACGGCACATACAAAATTGTCAACCATCAGAAGTAGGCGGCTTACTTCATCAGGAATCTTAAAAAATGTATCAACAATCAACGCTCCGATTACGTAAAACGATAGTATTAAGGTTACAATATCTAGATGCGTTACCTGTTTTTGAGCACTCTCCATAGCTTACTTTATTTCTATACTTACAACCGAATATAGCTATTAATGAAAGGAATCCTTACCTCGCTCCAACAATTCTATCGGGTTTAATACCTGCCCTACTAGCGATACTCAGGAAAAGCACCACCATTTATCAAAAAAACAGGCTACAAGGTGTTCTGAGTAAACAATCGCCCTTTTGCATTGTTACCATCAAAACTCAGACTGTACAAAAATAAGGAATAACCCATCGGGATGGAACGTGAAATACTAAGCACAAAACAAAAATCGCTGATCATAAACCTCGACCCTACCATTTACGGCACGATAGCCGAAATTGGAGGAGGACAAGAAGTCGCAAGAGTGTTTTTTCAGGCTGGTGGTGCTTCGGGTACCATTGCTAAAACGATTTCGGCATACGACAAAAATTTTTCCGACTATTTTTATGGTAGCAAAGAAACCGAACGATACGTATCCGAATCGCGCCTTAAAAAGATGCTTTCGCACGAATACGAAGAGCTGCTTAGCATCCTAAGCTCCAAAAGAAGGGAAAATCAGCGCTTTTTTGTCTTTGCCAATACTGTCGAAATAATCAACTACCGCAAAGATAACCAAGGGAACGGCTGGCTTGGAGTTCAATTCGAGCTTACGAAAGAGGGACAGCCTAACGAGGTTGTTATTCACGTCCGACTTAAGGAGAACGATGCCCTTCTGCAACAGCAAACGCTCGGAACACTTGGTGTAAATTTGGTTTGGGCATGCTTCAACCACACCTCTACACCGAATACGTTCCTACAATCTCTTCTCGATAACCTGGATACCGATCGTATAGAGATTACAATGGCCCGAATGTCGGGGCCAGATCTTGAATGGCTAGACAACCGGTTGTTGGGTGTTCAGCTGGTAAAAAATGGCATGACTCCTGCTGTTATGTTCGATCATAATGGTAATGTTCAGCAACCTGCCGATATGCTTTACCGTAAAAATGTTCTTGCCTTTAGGGGGAGCTTCCGTCCAATAACCTATGTCGGAGTAGATATGCTTAAAGCTAGCTACTGCATTTTTAAGCAGGATGAAGATTACTCGAGAGATAGCACCATTTCGCTATGCGAGATAACGCTCAACAACCTAATTTCGGAGGGTGAGTTTCACGAAAGAGACTTTCTTGACCGGGTTGACCTGCTCAACCACATGGGGCAGCATGTTATGATTTCGAACTTCAGAGAATACTACAAGCTGGTTGACTACTTCGGTAGGTTTCGATTAAAAAAGCTGAGAATAGCTATCGGACTTCCAACTTTCGAGAAGGTACTCGATCCTACCTACTATTCCGATTTGCGTGGCGGAATCCTCGAGGCCTTCGGGATGCTCTTCCCTAAAAATATGAAGTTCTACATCTATCCGATGCTTGATCCTCAATCAGGAGGTCTTCTCCATTCCGACAAGCTATCGCTATCGTCCGAAATCAGGTGCTTGTACGATTATCTCAAAAATACACGTAAATTTATAGATATAACGACCGCCAAAAAAGAGTGGCTGTCAATATCCTCTAACGAGGTTCTTCGGCTAATGAGAGAAGGCGATCCTTTGTGGGAAACAATGGTGCCAAAGCATGTTATTCAGATAGTTAAAGAACGATGCCTTTTCGACGTAAAGTGCGAGCGTAAGAACCTATCAATCAGTAACGAAAAAATGTAGTACTATGGATAAATTCTCATTCCTAGGGCAAATAGAGATACAAGCTCTCGAAGAGCTATACAAATCGTACTTAAGCGACCCTACGAGTGTTGACCCTAGCTGGCGCGACTTTTTTAAGGGATTCGATTTTGCCAAAAGCAGCTATACAACGCCATCAACCAGCAGCTTAAGCTTCGATAAGGAATACAAGGTGCTGCAGCTAATAGACGACTATCGTAAGCGTGGCCATCTCTTTACCAAAACAAACCCTGTTAGGTCGCGTCGTACCTATACGCCTACGCTCGACATAGAGAATTATGGGCTCGAGCAGGCCGATCTTACTTCGAAGTTTAACGCTGGTAAAAGCATTGGCATTGGTGAGGCCACACTCAATGATATCATTGCCCATTTACAGAACACCTACTGCCAATCAATTGGTGTGGAGTATGCCTACATCAGAAATACCGAAGTTGTAGAATGGCTTCGAAGCAGAATGGAAGGGTCGCAGAATAAAACGCTGCTTACTCCCGAACAAAAAGTTAGGCTTTACGACAACCTCGTTAAAGCGGTTGGCTTCGAACAGTACATCCATCGTAAGTTTGTTGGCCAAAAACGTTTTTCGCTCGAAGGGGGCGATTCGCTCATCCCATTGCTAGATACAGCAATAGGTAAGGGTGCCGATCTTGGAATTCAAGAATTTGTTATCGGAATGGCTCACCGTGGCCGTTTGAACGTACTTGCCAATATCCTAAAAAAGGATGCAAAAAACATCTTTAGCGAGTTTATGGGCGAAAAGTACGGCGATGGGGTAGCTCTTGGAGATGTCAAGTACCATCTCGGCTACACCAACGAAGTTTTTACAGATAGCTGCAAAAAGGTTCGTCTGAACCTTGTTCCAAACCCATCGCACCTAGAGACGGTTGGTCCGGTTGCCGAAGGTATCACCCGAGGATTAATAGACAGATGCTACAATGGCAGCTATAAAAGCGCTGCAACCATACTCATTCATGGCGATGCTGCTGTGGCTGCGCAAGGTATCGTTTACGAAACGATCCAAATGTCGCAGCAAAAGGCGTACATGACAGGAGGAACTATCCACTTGGTAATTAACAATCAGGTTGGCTTTACCACCAACTACCTGGAGGCTCGATCGAGCACCTACTCTACAGATATTGCAAAAGTCACCCAATCGCCTGTTTTCCATGTAAATGGCGATGACATTGAAGCAGTTGCCCATACCATAGAACTTGCAATGGAGTATCGTCAAACTTTCCACACCGATATTTTTGTTGACATCCTTTGCTACCGAAAGTATGGACATAATGAAGGCGACGAACCTCGATTTACTCAGCCTACTCTATACAAAGCCATTGCTGCACACCAAAACCCAAGGGATATCTATGGCGAACAGCTAGCCCAAATTGGAATACTACCCCTCGAAAAGCAAAAACAGAAGCAGGAAAAGTACAATTCGATGCTCGATGCAAAGCATGACGAGGCAAAGCAAATGGAGGTCGTAGAGGTCATTCCCTTTCTACCCAATATATGGCAAGGATACAGCCACTCTAAAGCGGAAGATTTCGACAAGTCGCCTACTACGGGTGTTGACAGGCCCATTTTAGTTGATCTAGCGAAGAAGGTTAACACCCTACCAGAGGGAAAGCAGTTTTTTAATAAGCTCAGAAAGCTTCTCGATGAGCGAATGAAAGGAATTGACGGAAACCTGATAGATTGGGCTGTTGGCGAGCAGCTTGCTATAGCCTCGCTTGCTAACGAGGGGCATCGAGTTCGTATAAGTGGTCAAGATAGCGAAAGAGGAACCTTTTCGCATAGGCATGGCGTTTATACCATCGAAGATTCCGACGAAAGGTACTACCCATACAAGCATATTAGCGAAACCCAAGCTCCTGTTGATATCTACAACTCCATACTATCCGAGTATGCCGTAATGGCTTTCGAATATGGATACAGCTTAAC
>Ga0209464_10000072_pt1 | contig 32779 bp, 31 predicted proteins | sample DOMMetBare1Fresh_2_FD_187473 | JGI IMG/M metagenome (GOLD analysis project Ga0209464, IMG submission 187473) | Wetland sediment microbial communities from St. Louis River estuary, USA, under dissolved organic matter induced mercury methylation -... | ecosystem: Environmental > Aquatic >...
CGGTCGAATCACCCAAATTGCGAACGGCGTCGAGCCACGCGGCGCCGTGCGACGGCCCCGCAGCGACAAGGCTGCCGCCGTCGCTTGCCGCGCCGGGCCGCGGCCCAATCAGGGTTGGGCGACGGTGCGCCGAAGTCGCGCCGATCCTCGCTGACTCTCGCCCTCGGAGCCGCTGGCATCTGGCCACGCAGTTCGTCGAACTCGAACGGCGGCTATCGCAGTTGCAATTCGAGCAGCATCTGCATGGTCACGGGCGGCGAGCACTACTCCAGAACGACCTTCCGCTGTGCTGCGAAGCGGCTATTCGCGGCTTCGTCGGCTACGCGTGCAACGGGTCGGCAGCGTGAGTACGCGCCCTTCGGATGCAGTCGCTCAACCGGCACCATGCCCAGGTCGGTGATTGCCACCTGCGGATGACCGCTCTCGCCGTCCCTGACTTTCTCGGCAGCGTCGGAGAGGGTCAAGTTCCAGGGTAGACCGGTCGCTCGCTGAGAAAACCGCCGGCGGCTCCTATGGGTCGACTGCGTAACTTCGATCCCACAAGGAACGGTCACTCGCGCATCAGTTCATGCCCGGCGGTATCAAAGATCTGCGAACGGCAGCTATGAGAGATTTCGTGACTTTGCGCGCGCCGTCGTGCGAGGTCGCCTCCACTTCGTGACCGGTCGTTCCGAACGTCGGCTCACGAGCGCGTGACCGACGGGTATTGGCCGCGTGCTGCCGGCCAAAGCCCCGCTCCATTCATGTCTTCACCGGCTGCAACGCAGCGCACACCGGTCGTTCGCGACGCCGGTGACCGCTGACGGGCCTGGTTGCGAACTCACGCTCCCGGCCACGACCCGACACTCGAGATCTCAAATTGCTCGCCAGAAAGCTGACGTCCGCGCGAGTGAGCGCGCCGTTCTGGATCGTGTCCCAACAAGCGGTGTAACGGCCATGAGCCTGGCAGGTTGAACTCGTTGCTCAGCTGATCACTGCGGACAGCTTTGCGGATTGATTGTCGCTGAGCGACTGCAGGCCCTCAAGCTGCAGCTCAAACGGAAGTCGTCGACGAAGGTCAGGTGCCACAAATTGGCGGCTAGGAAGCGGACGCTCGCGGGCGCCGCGTTCGGGTCGGATTGGAAGAAATGCGGCTGGTCTCAGAGCAAGAGCGCAATGCCCGCTGCACATCAGAGAGCGGGCAACTCTTATGCGTGCGCCTTGGCTGTCAGTTCGATGCCCAGGGCTTTCATGACAGCGAGCGTTGTCTTGAGCGTCGGGTTCCCGCGCGCGCTGAACGAGCGGTAAAGCTGTTCGCGCGATAGCCCAGTCTGACCTGCAATCTGCGCCATGCCCTTTGCGCGCGCAACCACACCCAGCGCGTGAGCAATATAGCCGGCGTCACCGGACTCGAACGCATCAGCCATAAACGCCGCAATGGCTTCATCGGAAGTCAACCCTTCGGCGGGATCAAAGCTCGTCAGCTTGATATTCACGGTCATTCACTCCATTCATTTGCCAGGCGTTTGGCGGTCTTGATGTCCTTCGCCTGCGTACTCTTGTTGCCCCCGCAGAGTAAGACGATGATCGTGTGTCCTCGCCTTTGAAAATAGACGCGATAGCCGGGGCCAAAATGGATGCGCAATTCGCTAATCCCCTCTCCGACGGGCTCCACATCGCCGGCCAGACCATAGGCAAGGCGGTCCAATCGAGCCGTGATCACCCCTCGAGCGCGTTCGTCTTTGAGCTTGGTCCACCACCTTCGAAAGACCTCGGTCTGCTTAAGCTCGTTCATCGGACGCAATTGTAGTTTATAAAATACTCGCGGTCAATCTGATCGTTACGGCGGCAGGCGCCGATTTGAGACCGGGAATGTAGATGTACGGGCGCGTTCGAAGTTGTTGTTGCAGCCCTACGGGCGAGGGCCCTGAAATATTCAATGCCGCAAAGCGGACCTGCCGGGATGGCCGCAAAGGGTCCGCTGCGCTACTTCGATCCATTGAGCAGCCGTCACTCAAGCACTTCTTCGTGCCGGCTGGCATCGTGAAACTTCAATAGTCTGCTTCGGAGAATTTGTCACCGAGTGCGCGACGTCGAGCTACGTCAGCTCCACTCTGTGACCAGTCATTGCGAACGTCGGCTCGAGAGCGCGCGTGCGGCCAGCCACAGCTCCGCGCAAATCAAGTCTTCACCGACTGCAACGCAGCGCACACCGGTCGTTCGCGGCACCGATGACCGCCGAAATACAGATAGCAGAGCGAGGGAGCCAGGTCGTTCGAACGGCAGTGGCCGACCCAAACTGGGCGTCTGCAGTAGCGCATGACTGCCCGCGCATGGCCGTCCTGTGACTCCGCGCGGCAGATGCAAATGGCTTCCACTCTGTTACGCGGATGCGAGGTTGAGCAAAGTCAAGAAGAAGAATTACATAAATGTCTTGCTATCCCGAGTATTGAGCGCACCGTGATTGAGTACTCGGCCGCACGAGACTCACGCCCGCTCGCTAACGATAACTACAAGAGGCATGACAATGTTCCCCAATTCCGTATCCTCGACGCGCGACCAGCTGCAACGCCAGACCACCAACTCCGCATTCACCCTACCTTGGATGGAGAAGCTCTGCCTCGAAAGTGAGAGCCTGGACAACGAGCATCACGCCCTGTTGCAGAAACTGAACGGCCTGCTCATCGCCATCGGCTCGGGCGATAAGACCCGCATCGCGATGGCCTGCACCATCTTGTCGGTCGAAGCGCAGTCGCACTTCACCAGCGAAGAAGCACAAATGCGCGAGGCCGGTTTTCCGGAGCTTGGGAGCCACGCCGCGCAGCATGAAGAACTCCATCGAGGCCTGGCACTGTTGCGCTATTCGGTGAGCTCCGGTACAGGGTTCCTGTCCACAACCGTTCCTATGTCGTTTCTCGAGCGGTGGTTCGTGCCGCACCTGACTTTCGCAGACAAGCGAGTGGCCGAATTTGTGGCCGCACGGGCTGTGCTGTCGCGGATCGGCATAAAGATGCCGGGGATGATCGGCGGCATGGAGCGCGTCGGTGAGGAAGTCGAAGATCCGCATCTCGGCGTCGCAAAGTGGCCGGTGAGGCTGGATGACTTCGTGGATGTGGGGGAACAAGAGGGCACGGGTCTGGTTCCAGATGCCGCGCCCATGGCCAAGATGTGAAGCGGCTGAAGGCAAGCTGACTGACGCAGCTACCCCTGCGATTGCGCACCCATTCGCTGAGTGCAACTGAGGCAACCTGGCCTATGCGCTATTCGCAGACGACGTTGAGCGGCCCGCTAACAGAAATGGCTTGCACGACTGCATTGCGCCAAGTCGAACGACTCCTCAAGGTCGGCGCTAATTCGATCTTTTGACGAGCCGAAACTCGAGCGGTTTCTTTATGCCCGTCGCTTTCGCCCGTCCTCGAACGACTGCTCACGAGATTTCCGGATTGTGAGGACGAGACCGAGCAACGTCAGCTCCGCTTTGTGAAGCGGCCATTCCTAATGTCGGGTCGCGAGCGCGTGAATGCCCGTTCCTGGCCGACTGCCGTAGTTCCATACGTTCTCCGAAAGCGAGCTTCGGAAAATCGCGCTGGTTTCGCGAATAACAGCTCACGAGCCTGCTTGCGAACTCACGCAACCGGCCATGAAGAGACCTTGTCTCAATCACTTAGCGGACGCAACCGATCCGTCGACCGCTGCGGACCTAGGTCAGGCGGCAAGCCGTAGCTTGACGGTGCGCCCGGCTCGGGCCGCAAGCGTTACCAGCATGTCAAGGCTGAATCTTTCGTGCTTGCCGCGCACGAGATCCGACACACGTGACTGCGTCACGCCAAGCTCCCCTGCGGCCTGCGACTGCGTCCAGCCCTTGGCTGCGATCAACTTGCGCAACATCACCATCAACTCGGCGCGTAGCGTAAGTACCGCGACTTCGTCAGGTGGGAACCCCAGATCAACGAATACATTCCCAGAAGACTTGATGATCTTGGATTTCATTTCTTTGCAATCTCCCGGTAACGCCTTGCCGCTAAATCGATATCGGATTGCGGCGTGCGTTGCGTCTTCTTGCCAAAGGCGTGCAGGACATATACCGCTTGCGCGAACTTCGCCACGTAGAGCACGCGCCACTCTCCGCCGACATGAATCCGGATCTCGCGCACGCCGACACCTACGCTGCTCATCGGCTTCCAGTCGGACGGATCAAGTCCATTTTGAACTTGCCAGAGTTCGAACCCCGCGGCCCGTTTCGCCTCGGCAGGAAATCGCGATAAATCCTCCAGACTGGTGCCGATGAAGCGCAAATCCTTCATCGTGCGCATTATCTATTTATGTAGATATCTAGTCAAATCATCTGCATCGGCTGTCGGAAGTCTTCGCCAGCTGGCTTTCGGGATTTCGTCGTCGCGTGCGCGACGCTTCGCTACGTCCGCTGTACATTGCTGTGGGAAGCCTTGGACTGGCGGCTTTCGGGATTTCGCCAGTTCATGCGCGACGTTGAGCTACGTCTGGTCCACCTTGTGACCGGTCATTCCTAATGTCGCCTTCGGAGCGCGCGAATGCCAGCTCTTGGCCGGGAGTGTGAATTACCCATGGCCCCTGAAAGCTGTCCTCGGCCGGCCAGGTTCTCGCATCGAAAGACAGCTTCTCGGCGCGGTGGTGGTATCCGAAGCGCTCGGTAGGCGACGCTGGGCGGCCCAGTTCGCTGAGCGCGGACCTAGAGGCCGGTACGCGCCGCGGGCGGAGTGGATTAGATCTATATCGGGCAACGGGGTCTGATAGCCTGAATTTTGATTGTCCAAACGGTACGGCCAAAGAAACCCCGCTCCGCAATCGCGAGGAGAGTTCGCGGCAGCCAGCGGCCAACCGTTCTGCTACAGACATTCGGACTCGGCTTTTTCCGGCCGCGTCAAATATGATGTGCGCCGATGACCACTCAGAGCGCCGCGGTCATGAAATTCGATCAACCCGACCTCCTGCATCAACTTGAATCTCTCGACGACGCGGCGCTTGACCGCGTCGGCTTTGGCGCGATTGGGTTCGACTCAAACGGCCTCGTTCGTCGCTATAACGCGCACGAGTCGCGAGCAAGTGGGTTGCCTGCCACCGCGGTTCTGGGTCAACCCTTGCTCACCGATATCGCCCAGTGCATGAACAACTACCTGGTTGCGCAGCGGTTCGAGGACGCTGCGGCAAACAACCAGCCTCTCGATGAAACGATCGACTTCGTGCTGACCTGGCGCATGCGCCCGACGAAGGTAAAGTTGCGGATGTTGTGGGCGCCGGGCGTGGCTACCCGCTACGTACTCTTGCACCGCCTGGAGTAGCGAGGAGCAAGCGGAAGTCGTGACTGATTTCGCCGACGCATACCAGTCGCTGCTGAGGTTCCTTTATCGGGCCCCCATCGCCGTGGTGCAAACGACGCTGGACGGCGTGGTCGAATTAATGACACCGCGCGCCGCGCAGCTGTTGCTGCCGCTCGCGCGCAACGGCAACGTGGACAACCTCTTTTGCCTGCTCGAGCCGGCGGCACCGAATTTGCGCGCGCTGGTGGCCGCGTTCGCGCCGCCCGACGGAGTGGTCTGCGAAGGCCTGCGCGCGCACGTCCCGGCCGGCGTGGAGGGACCCGAGCAGCAGATCCTGACGATCAGCTTGCTCAAGCTCGGCGGGCGCGAACTCATGGCTGTGCTCGCCGACGTCACGCGGGAGGTGCAGCGCGTCGAGCTCGAGCGTCGGGTGGCCGGACACAAGCTGTCCGAACTGACGGCCAGCCTCGAGCAAGCGCTGTCGACTTTGGCCATCTTGCTCGCGCGCGAGGACCTTGCCACAGGCCGCATCTTCCTGAACGAACGGCTGCGCGAGTTGCTAGGCATGCCGGAAGCGGCCGACGGCCGAACGATGGCGGAGCTGATGCGCTACGTCCACCCTGCAGATCGCGCGACGTTCCAAGAGGATCGCGACGACGCGATCGCTGGGCTTCAGGCCGCCTTCCGCGACTTCCGGCTCCTTTGTCCCGATGGCAGCGTGGCATGGATGACAGGGCGCCGATTTCTCGAGCGCGATGTTGATGGCGTTCCGGTCCGCTTGACGACCTTCGGCGTCGACGTGTCCGAGCAACGCGCCGTGGAACGCGAGCGACTGGCGTTGGCCGAACACCTGAAGCTGTCCACCGAGGCGGCCGGGATCGGCACCTTCGAAGTCGACGTGCACACCCGCGAGATGGTGTGGAATGCACAAACCTACGCGCTCTTCGGGCGCGCCACCGACGCGGGCGGTGACACCAGGCCGATCCTGGAGCAGGCGCTGGCACCCGGGGAACGGGCGCGCCTTGAAGACTGGCTGGAAAGCGTCTTCAGTGGGCAGTCGAGCAGCACGATCGAGTTCCCCGTGACTTGGCCCGATGCCCAGGTGCGACAGCTGGCGAAAAGGGGGCAGGTGCGGCGCGATCAGAACGGCACTATCGTGTCCATGATCGGCGTCACATGGGACGTGACCGAGCAGCACCACGCAGCGGCCGCGCTCCAGGCGCAGCGTGTCGCCGAGCATGCCAGCCGGGCCAAGAGCGAGTTCCTCTCGCGCGTGAGCCATGAGCTGCGCACGCCGCTGAACGCGATGCTGGGTTTTGCCCAGATACTGCGGATGCGTGGCGCGGCAGTATCGGCGGACGAGCGCGATCAGCACGTCGGACAGATCGAAAAAGCCGGGTGGCACCTGCTTGAACTGATCAAGGAATTGCTCGATCTGTCGCGCATCGAGGCCGGAACAATGCTCGTCAGCCGCGAACCGGTTCCCCTGCAGCGTCTGTGCGCCGAGTGCATCGAGCTCTTGCAGCCGCTGGCTCGCGCCGCGGGGATCACCGTGATCGATCGGACCGTCGACGTCGAGCCGCTTGCCGCGTTGGGCGATAACACCCGGCTGAACCAGGTGCTCATGAACTTGTTATCCAATGCGGTCAAGTACAACCGCCAGGGCGGCTCGGTCACGCTGACGCTGAATGCCGTCGACAGCGACTGGGTGGAAATCGGCGTGGCGGACACCGGGCGCGGCTTCACCGCCGAGCAACTGCGCGACCTGTATCAGCCGTTCAATCGCCTTGGCGCCGATCAAGCAGAGATTGACGGCACCGGCATCGGGCTGGTGATCAGCAAGCGACTGACGGAGATGATGGGTGGCCAGCTTGAATTGGATACAAGAGAAGGAGCCGGCGCGCTGTTCACGCTTCGGCTGCCGCGCGCGCAGCCCGTCGAGGAAGAGCAAGGACCGCCTCAACACGTGCCAGCGCCCCCGGCCGACACGCCGCGTGTAAAGCGTACGGTGCTCTACATCGAAGACAACCCATCGAATGTCGACCTGGTCGAGTCGGTGTTGTCGGAGCGATCGGACATAGAACTCCTTGTCGCGCCGGATGGTCCGACCGGGCTGAATTTGGCCAACAACAGGCGTCCGGATCTGATCCTGATCGACATCGGATTGCCAGGCATCGATGGCTACGAAGTCTGCCGCCGCCTGCGCGCGCGTATGGACCTGAAGGCCACGCCGATCCTGGCGCTCAGCGCCAATGCGACGCAGGCCGATATCGAGCGCGGACACGCCGCGGGTTTCGATGACTACCTGACCAAACCGCTGGACGTCAAATTGTTCCTGTCGCATGTCGATCGGCTGTTGGAAGCCGCGACGCCCTGAACGCAGCGACCCGGCATAACACGCTGCGGTCAGACGTCGCAGTGTCCGTGTTGAAATGGATCGATCCAGGGTGACGAAGCGCGCCGCGGCGTGGTCCGGACGTCTCCGAAGCTTGCGATGGATTTGCGGCGGCTTGACCGTGCGGTCCGGTCAATCAACTCCTTGTGGGGTGCCTCTGGCAGTTCCGTGATGATACGGGCCGCTCGATGCGACGAATGAGCTTACGGTGTCCACTTCCCGTCGTTGACCTCGAGCAGCTGCGCGGTCATGTAGCTGCTCAGTGCGAGGGCCGCGGGATACAGGTTGGGCGCCGTGCCATTCTCCCGGTGTCCCGAGTCAACTCGGCGTAGCCATCAAGCCGCCATGTGTTGATGGCAATGCACGAGCTTAGCCGGCAAACTGTTCCGCTCCGAGGTTGAAGTCCTTCCAGTCGCCTGCTTCAAGGAAGTCCAAGCGTCGGATTCCGACGAAACGGGGTGACACTGCTGTGGATCGACGGTGCCAGTTCGATCCCGTAAGCAGCAGACGTTCGATCAGCTTTTCTTGCCGGTTGGCATCACGAAATTTTGAAGGTCCGCTATTGGCAATTCGTCACTGCGTGCATGACGTTGCGCGACGTCGGCTCCACTTCGTGACCGGTCATTCCCAATGTCGCCATAGCGGCACTTGGATGACCGTTCATGGCCGACCGAAGACGATGAGGTTGCTGCGTTTGGTCCGGCTGGCCTTCACTCTCGCTTGTAGCCGGCTTCCTTCTGGCTCCGCACGGCAAGGACAAATACAGTGTCCAGTTCCGCCACATAGCGGTACAAAGCCACGTAACCCCGCGAGCCGCGACCAATGATAAGTTCGCGCGTGTTCTTCGCCGTAGGCCGGCCGATGAAGGGGTTGGTCTCGAGGACGTTGAGAGCCTGGATGATTTCACCAATTCTGGCCGCGGCATGCTCGAGGTCATGCTGCGCGAGGTGATCGAAGATTCGATCGAAATCGTCGCCGACCTCCGGAGCGATCTCGATTCGCGACACGGCTATCGCGCCAGCTTCTTGGCAACAGGACGCCGCGGCCGCCTACCCGCTACCCGCTCTTCGAGGTAGGTCCGCATTTCGCTCCATGGAATTGCCTTGCCAGACGCTGCGATCGCCGCATAGCGCTTCTCGGCCAATTCGTGGAAGTCGCTGCGTCGTTCCGTTTCATCGGCCTTTTCGGCGATCGCCTCGAGGATGAAACTGTGGGGCGTTTTGCCGGTTCGCTTGGCGACAGCCGCAATGCGGGCCTTAAGGTCTTCAGGAAGGCGAATCGTGGTTGTGGACATGAGGGCTCCAAGAAAAAGCGTCCGCACTGTAGCACGAATGTGCTACAAGACAAGCCTCGCCCCGAACCTCCGAACGTCAACTTCTGGGTTTTGTCGCGGCGTGCGCGGCGTCTAGCCATGTCGGCTGACCCTTGGAACCCGTCATTCCCAATGTCGGGTCACGAGCGAGTGTATGCCCGTTCATGGCCGGGTACTGCCGGCTACCTGTCGTGTCCCTACGTCGACTCCGCATCGCAAAGCGACCCTTGACGCCTCGCACGTTGAGCGTTCCCAAGGGGTCGATTGCGTCGTATGACGCCCTCTGTTGTCGACTTGGCGCCATGGCCCCGCCATGATCACGAGCGTGCACCGTAGTTGGGCCTACCTGGTCAATTCCGGCGAGACAGTCAGACCGCCGACAACCGATACGCGGTGCCGTAGCGGCCGAAATCATGGCTTGTGACGCCGTGCCGCGTCGAACCCTGATACTGCGTCAGCGGCGCGACGACGCTGACTTTCACCACGGTCGTGTCGCCCGGCTTGACCAATCCCGCGTGAACCGCAGCGACCGCCAGTGACGAGTCGCCGGTGTAGACGTCGGTGCCCCAGAGTGTGCCCTGATCCTCGCCGCGCACCTTGAAGTAGTACGTCGCGCCGATCTGATCGCACAGATCGATGATCGACGCCGGCGCGTCCGAGGCGAGAAAGCCCTGATCGAGCAGCGAGCGGATCTGCTTCTGCGACAACCTGCCGCGGCGGTCGAAGTAGGCCACCAGTTCCTGCATGACTTTCATGCGCGTCCTCCGTGCATCGTGATCACATGCCCATATGGCGGGCGGAAATTCGCGCCGGCGCTGGCCGGCAGCACCCACAGCAGGTCGTACGGCATCTCGTCGGGGGGATACGCGATGTCGCCATCGGTGACGATCACCACGGCGGTGACGCGCGGATCATCGGCGAGCGTGAGCATCGCGTGCGTCAGATCGCTGCCGCCGTAGCCGCTCACCTGATAGTCCGCGAGTTGCGACGGCGAGAGCACCTCGTCGGATGTGACCGCAACATCGCACTGGACGAGGCGGATTTCGTCCACCGCCACCGCGTCGCAGAAGTCGGCGATCGCGCCCAGCGCGCGCGGAATCTCGCCGACCATGGAACCGCTGGTGTCGAGGATGACGTTGAGCATCCACGACTCGCGCTTGCGCCCGGGCAGCACGATGTCGCTACGCTCGGCGCTGCGGCGCGAGGGGCGGATGAAGGTTCGCTCGCCCGGCGCGACCGATTCCATCCACTTCTGCAGCATCGCTTCCCACGGCGTGCGGTACAGGCCGCGCAGCGCGGTGATCATGTGGCGGGAACTGCCAGGGTCGGTACCGCGGCCCTTCATCGCGGCCATGGCCTTGGCCAGTGCCAGTCCGCGCGCTGCGATCTCCTCGATCTTCTGTGTGCGCGCGGCCTGTTCGGCCTCGTCGTCGCCGAAGAGCTCGCGCTCGCGGCGGCTGTCGAGCACATCGCCGGCCTCGTCACCTGCGCCGCTGCCATCATCGGGTCCCGGCGTGTTGCCACGTTGCCCGCCACTACCAAACAGACGCCGCGCTGGCACGGACGCGCCTTCCCACACCTGCGTCCTGGTCGCCGCGCCGCCGCTGTTGCGGCGCATGTCGAGCACGATCTCTTCTGCGCTCTTTTCGCGCGCGCCGGGCATGTCGAGCCCGTTGGCCGGGATGTTCGTGAAGCCAAGTTCGTTGCGCAGGATGTCGTTGATGATGTAGTCGTGCGCGTAGTTGAACTCGAGCCGGTCGCCGCCACGCGCGCGGTCGTGCGTGCGCAGCGCCAGGTGCAGCAGTTCGTGCGCGAGCACGAATACGAGTTCGTTGTCCTTGAGCCGCGCGACGAAGGCCGGATTAACGGCGAGCCGGCCGGAGGCGAACACGCCCATCGTCGGCACGCGCGCCTCCAGATGAACCCGCACCGCGGCGGCCAGCCCTGAAAGATGCGGTAATGGCACGGTCACGAGCCGCAGAGCCTGCTGCAAACGCTGCAGCGTGGCGGTTTCGGCGGATAGCGCTGCGCTCACAGCTTGGCGACCTTCTTCAGCAGGTCCAGCATCGCTGCATCGGCGCCGAGTGCGCCCCACGGTTCGACGAGGTCCGCGATCAGCGTCAACTGGCTTTCCGGCGACAGGCTGCGCAGGAAGTTGTTCACGACGCGCGCCGTGACACTCGCAAGCCGGCCGTCGCGCACTCGGGTGCGGATGCAGTTCAGGATGAACCAGCGCGCCGCTTCGCCCTTGGGCAGCAACTCCGGACGCTCAACGTAGTTTTCCAGCGGCCTCATCGCGCCGATCGACTCTTCGGCCAGCGCGCAGAACACCGCGGCGTCTTCGGCGTTCAGGCGGCCGAAAGCCAACGCGCGGCGCGTTTCGCGCGTCAGGATGCCGGCACCTTCGGCCAGGTCGAGCGCGCGCGACAGCAGCGTCCACGCGCGCGGCGTCGAAAACGGCACGGGCTCGTTGGGCACCGCCCGCATCAACGCGTCCGGCATGTAGGAGATGAAGCTGCGCACGTCAGCGCGCACGCCGGCCTTCACCGCCCATTCGATCCACTCGGCAACATCGACGCGCAGATGCAGGATGGTGACGCGATTGACGAGTGCGGAACTCATCGAACGCACCAGCGCGCGGTCCTGCATGCGATTGCCCGCCGCGACAACCCAGGTGCCCTTGGGCAGCGCGTATTCACCGATGCGACGTTCGAGCAGCAGCGAGTAGAACGCCTTCTGTACGTCCGGCGCGCAGGCGGGCAGTTCATCGAGGAACAGGCAGAACGGCTCCGGCTGCTCGGGCAACAGTACGCGCGGCGGACAGAACACCGAGCGCTCGCCGATGATGCGCGGAATGCCGCTCACATCTTCCGGTGCGATCTGCGTTCCCAGCAGCGAACGGCACGGCAGCCGCGCTTCCTGCGCGGCCTGATAGACCATGTCCGATTTGCCCACCCCGGGCGGTGCGAGCAGCAGGAAGCTCTGCTCCTCGGCCATGCACTGGATGAGCTTCTTCGCCTGCTTGAGCGTGATGGTTTCTTCCAGTGCGCTGGTGCGAAAAGCATCCATGCGGCATCTCCCCGTGAGCGGTAGGCAGCCACAACGCGCCAGCGATCCGCGCGTTGACCGTTGCCCGCAGAACGCGGCACCGCCGGGATGTCGTTGCAGCTCCTGTCCCTTCCCGATCGTGAATGGCCCGCGGGCGCCCTGCGCCCAGGATCAGCGCGCGAGCACAACGACCCCAGAGGCTGAAGATCGCGTCAGACGCGTTCGTCGGATTCCCGGATCTTCGACTGACGACTGCATGACGCTGCAAAGGCCGGCGTCGGACACGCGATCGCCCCGGGGTCGTATCCTTCGCGTCATGTATGCGCGCCGCTTCGGTCTGAATCAGCCGCCCTTCTCCATCGCGCCGGATCCGCGTTTCCTCTTCATGAGTGAGCGGCACCGCGAGGCACTCGCTCATCTGTTGTACGGGGTGCGCGGCGGCGGGGGTTTTGTCGTGCTCACCGGCGACATCGGCGCCGGCAAGACCACCGTGTGCCGCTGTTTCCTGGAGCAGCTTCCAGCGCGCTGCAACGTCGCCTACATCTTCAATCCGAAACTCACGGTCGAAGAGTTGCTCAAATCCGTGTGCGCCGAGTTCCGTATCGCGTACCAGCATGAAGGCCCCGGAGTGGCGACGGTCAAGGACTACGTCGATGCACTCAACGAATACCTGCTGCGGACGCACGCAGTCAGACAGAGAAATCTGCTGATCATCGATGAAGCGCAGAACCTGTCGGCTGAGGTGCTTGAACAGCTCCGCCTGCTGACGAACCTGGAGACCAACGAGCGCAAGCTGCTGCAGATCGTTCTGATCGGGCAGCCGGAACTGCGTGCGATGCTCGCCAAGCCCGAAATGCAGCAGCTCGCACAGCGCGTGATCGCCCGCTATCACCTGGAGGCACTGGCGGAGGTCGAGACTGCGCAGTACGTGCGCCATCGCCTCGCGGTTGCGGGGTTGACCCAGCCGATGCCGTTCGACGGCAAGGCGCTGCGGCGTATCTACCGGTATTCACGCGGCGTGCCGCGGCGCATCAACCTGCTGTGCGATCGTGCGCTGCTGGGCGCGTATGCGAAGGGCAAGACCAGCGTTGATCCTCGCACCATCGACAAGGCGGCGCAGGAGGTGTTCGACGAGTCCGACCTCAGTGCGATCAGACGTTCACGCTACGAACGCCCGGCGCTGCTGGGGCTGGGTCTTGCGTTGGGCGCCGCACTCGTGGGTGCGCTGACGCTTGTGCTGGATCGTGCAGAGCGCGGCACGACACCGGCCGAAATAGCTGCGACAGCGAGCGCATCACGGGCTGCGATGACGGCGCCGTCGGCGGACGCCAGTGTCGTGACCGACTCGACCATTGCCGTCCCAGCCAAGTCCGCCGCAGCCGAGGTGGCGGTATTCGATCTGCCAATGGGATTCGCGTCCCTCACGGGTGCCGAGAAGGAATCGTGGCAGGACCTGGCGCGGGCGTGGGATGTCTCACTGGGCGAGGGCGATCCGTGTCTTGCCGCGCAAAGGCAGCAGGTCCGGTGTTTCCGCAGCAGCAACAGCACGCTCGCGCTGATCAGGCAGCTGGACCGCCCCGGCATTCTGACCCTGCGCGATGGCAACAACCGCGCGGCCTACGCAATGCTCAGCAGCCTGTCGAACGAGGCCGCGACCCTGCGCATAGGCGGCGCCGAGCGGACGGTCTCACTGGTTTCTCTGGCCGACTACTGGCGCGGCGAATTCACGACCTTCTGGCGTGTGCCACCCGACTATGCCGGCACCATCGTCGGTAGCCGATCGGGGCCAAGCGCACTGTGGCTTGCACAGCAATTAGCTACCGCGCGCGGCGATCCGCAGCCGAATCGATCACGGTTCGACGATGCGACGTTGAAAGGCTGGATACACGCATTTCAGTTGACGCAGGGCTTGCCTTCGGACGGTGTTGCCGGCCCGGTCACGCTGATGCAGTTAAACCGCGTAATCGGCGTCGACGAGCCGCACTTGCAGAAAGAGAAATAGTCCCGTGTCCCTGATCCTCGACGCCTTGCGCAGGGCCGACTCGGAACGCGAGCGCGGTTCGGTGCCGGGCTTGCACTCGCAGCCAGTACCGCCGCTTTCGGTCGATGCCCCAATGCAGCCCGGGGCAAAGCCCTGGCTTTGGACGGTAATCGGCATTGCAGTCGGGCTTCTCGTTGCACTTGCCTGGTACATCGTCGGTCGCGAAGCTCCGCGCCAGGTAAGTGAGTCTTCGGCCGCGGGACGACCCGTCGCGCCTGCTGCTTCCGTTGGACCGGTCGCCCCCATCACACCGCCGCCGACCCTGGCCCAACCGCAGCCCACTGCCGAACCACGCCCTATTGCCGAACCAGCACCCTGGCCGTCCAACGAGAATCGCGCGGCGCCGGCAAGAACGTCCGCCGAGCCGAAATCGACGACGCGATCCGACACAAAGGCGGAACAACCCGCCAGTTCACCGCAGGCCGAGCCCCCCATCTACGCTCGCGAACAGCTCCCGGAAAGCGTCCGGTCCCAATTGCCCGCGCTGACATTCGGCGGTTCGATGTATTCGACCAATGCAGCCAACCGATCGCTCGTCATCAACGGCCAGCTTTTCCGCGAAAACGACCAGCTGACGGCCGACCTTTCCCTCGAGCAGATCAGACTCAAGTCGGCGGTGCTGAAGTACAAAGGGTATCGGTTCGAGATCCAGTTCTAGGGAAACCCTGCAAGACGACTGCGCGGGAATGCCCGACAGCGCGTCGATCGATCCGACTCAGCAGCAGTCGCACATGCGATCAATCAAGGTCTTCAACGACTGTCCCCACCTGTCGACACAGCTGCCCCGCCTCGGCGAATGACGACAGGTAGAGCCGGTGCGCAACGGCCGGGTAGTGCGAGCGCACGGAAAGCAGAAAGTCCGGCAGCCCGTCGCGATCGATATCGCCGATCCAGGCCAATCGCGCATAAGGGTCGGTGGCTTCGCTGCTGGAAACAAGTTCTTGGCGTCTCTGCCCCTCTTCAAAGAAGACGCGAAGTCTCCGGTAGCCGCGATCAGCAGGCTCGACCTCGGCACTGATGCGGAAGACACGCTCTCCGAGTCTGTACGTGAAAGGGCTAGAGGGCGTCCTTTCCTCTCCGAGGGTGTGTTCGATCAGGACGTGATTGCTTCTTTCGAGAGTAACCGGGCCTTCACGCAGTCCGATCGAACCTGCGAGGTGAATCAGCGCGCGGTCCGCTCCCGGGCCAACAAGACGCTGGCCAGTGAATGTCCCGTCGCCGCGCGTCGCGTTCCTGTATTCGAACGTCTCGACCTGGGCGACGCGTCCTGCGAGTCGATAGCCATCATCATCGGGCAGCACTGCCCATAGCGCCGCACCGTTGCGCAGAAACGGCTTTGGGCTGGGCGTCGACGCGCCGATGATGAAATCAACAGCGTTGTCGCTTGCGGGAGCCGCGCTGGCGACAAGTGCAATCAGTAGAGGCAGTGCCGCTTCGAGCCGAGGCCTGTTGCGCCTTCGGATGCTCAACTTCAGGCGGGTCCAAAGGCCCTTGCGCATCAGCGTCATCAGCCACTTCCACGAGCAAGGGAGATGCAGGTGGACGCCCCGTACCTGTAGATGAGGTGACGGAACGATGGTGATTCGTTACCTGCGACAAAGTTGGAGGAACAATGCCTCCGATACTCAACCCTTCTTCTCTGCCGCTTTGCGTTTCTTCCAGGCTGCTTTCAGCGCCAGGCTGAGCGCCTTTTTCTGCGCCGCGGTTTTCGGCTTGCGATTACCCTTGCCCTTCCCGATCACCGAGCCCGTCAGTGCCGCGAGCGCTCTCCTCAGCGCATCAAGTTCACTTTCGCGACGCTGGATCTCAGTTCTGATTGCCTTTTCCGCTGGGTTCATGTCTTACCTTTCTTTTTACTAGTGGAAAGAAACCTCAATGAACCGTGCCTTTCTCCTGGCCGGCACGGGAATGAATTCAATCGCGCCCTCGTAACCAGAACAATCCTACCGCCAATCTGGACATTTACCTCGCCTGATTCCATTTGGCGTTCATGGCGCGAAGAGCAAACTCTTGCCCCGGCGCCGGCCGGAGCCCAGTTCGCAATGACCCAACCTGGGTCCGGCCCGCGCCGGGAGGACGGTCCGTGCCGTTCTGAACGGGAAACGGAATAGTCCATCCGACCTGCAGCCTGCCGCCGGCTGCTCGCAGGCGCTGACCCGTCGCGTCGCCCGTAATTACAAACAAACGATCGTTTGGTAAACTTCCGGCCCAGATGGCGACCGCACGCATCCTGCATTCCGACAGCCGCCTGCCCCAGATGCTTGATGCTGCGGCGCGCCTGTTTCGCGCGCGCGGCTTCGAGGGCACGTCGGTGCGCGACATCGCGCGTGCGGTCGGCATGCTGCCGGGTTCGCTGTACTGCCATTTCGCCACCAAGGAAGACCTGCTCGCGGCGGTATACGTCAAGGGCGTGGAACAGATCTCGGCGGCGGTACGCGCCGCGGTCGAGCGACGGACCGATCCGTGGGACCGGCTGGAGGCCGCCTGCGTGGCGCACCTCGAGGCGATCCTGCACGACGACGACTACGCCCAGGTGGTGGTGCGCGTGCGCCCGGCCGATGCGCCGGCCGCAAACCGCCGCCTGATCCAGTTGCGCGACGAATACGAAACGCTGCTTACCGCCCTGATCAAGGACCTGCCGCTGCCGCGCCGCACCGACCGGCGCGCCTTGCGGCTGATGCTGCTGGGGGCGCTCAACTGGTCGCAGACCTGGTACCGCCCCGGCGGCAGCCAGACGCCGCGCACGATCGCACGACATTTCATCACCCTGCTGCGGCAGGGCCAGGAGGCCAACGCATGAATCAGGACATGAATCAGGAAATGCGCCCCAAGGTGCTGATCACCAAGATCGGCTTCGACGGCCACGACCGCGGCAGCCGCGTGGTCGCGGCCGCGCTGCGCGACGCCGGCATGGAAGTCATCTACACACCGCCCTGGCAGGAGATCGCCGCGGTGGTGAAACTCGCCACCGAAGAGGATGTCGACGTGATCGGCATCTCCTCGCTGGCGACCGATCATCTGATCGTGCCCAAGCTGGTTGTGGCGCTGCGCGACGCGGGACTCGATGACACCGCGGTCATCGTCGGCGGCATCGTGCCGGATGAAGACGAACAGATGCTGCTCGATGCCGGCGTGTCACGCGTGTTCCATCCAGGCAGTCCACTGCAGGACATCGCGCAGTACATCCTTAACATCACCCCTGCCATTCGTGCACGGCGCGCAGCGGTTTGAACCTCTTTCGAAAGCGACGACGATGAACAAGCCCCTGGATCCGAGCCTGCTGGATACCCGCGACCCCGAGCAACTGTGGCAGCGGCAGTATGCGCAGGAGATCGGCCGCGACCGGGCGATCAGCAATCGGTCGGGCATTCCGATCCAGCCGCTATACACCGCGCATGACTTTGACCCGGCAGCGCGCGCCGGAGACCTTGGCCTGCCCGGCCAGCCGCCGTACACGCGCGGCATTTACGCCACCATGCACCGCGGCCGCACATGGACGCAGCGGCAACTGATCGGGCTTGGTACGCCGGCGGATTACAACGAGCGCCTGCTGGCGTTGCTCGCGCAGGGCACGACCGCGGTCTCGCTGATCCCGTGCAACTCGGTCTTCCGCGGCTATGACATGGACGAGTCGCACTTTGAACTGCTCGGCACCTGCGGCGCGGTCATCAACACCGCCGAACACATGGATCGCGCGCTCGCGGGCGTGGACCTGGCGCGGACCTCGTGTGCGATGAACGATCCGTCACCGTTCACGCTGCTGGCCTTCCTGCTGGCCACGGCGCGCAAGCGCGGCGTCAACTGGAGCGCCATCAGCGGCACCTCGAACCAGAGCGATTACCTCAGCCACTACGTGGCCAACCACATGTTCTTCCGCATCGCGCTGCCGGGAGTGCGGCGCATCCTGGGCGACCACATCGAGTTCTGCAACCGCGAAGTCCCCCGCTGGAACCCGATGTCGGTGGTGGGCCAGCACATGCAGCAAGCCGGCGCCACGCCAGCCGAAGCGGTCGCCTTCACGCTCGCAAGCGCGATCCAGAATGCCGAGGATTGCATCGCCCGCGGCATGGACCCGGACCAGTTCCTGCCGCGCTTCACATTCTTCTTCGACGTCTCCGTGAGCTTCTTCGAGGAAGTCGCCAAGTTTCGCGCCGCGCGCCGCATCTGGGCGCGCGTGACGCGCGAGCGCCTCGGCGCGAAGGACCCGCGTTCGTGCCGCTTCAAGTTCCACGCGCAGACCTCGGGCGTGGACCTGACCCGCCAGCAGCCGCTGAACAACATCGCCCGCGTCACGGTGCAGGCGATGGCGGGCATCTTCGGCGGACTGCAGTCGCTGCACACCGACGCCTACGACGAGGCCTTGTCGTGCCCGAGCGAGTTCGGCGCGCGCATCGCGGTGGCCACACAGAACATCCTGCGTGAGGAGGCGCACCTGACCGACGTGATCGACCCGCTCGGCGGCAGCTTCTATGTCGAGAAGCTGACCGACCAGATGCAGGCCGAAATCGAGCGCGTGATGAAGATCGTCGATGACGCCGGCGGCATGTACGAGGCGGTGGAATCCGGGCTGGTGCAGCGGATGATCGGCGAGTCGGCGCTGCGCTTTCAGCAGGCGGTGGATTGCGGCGAGCAGACGGTGGTGGGTGTGAACGCCTATCAGGTCGATGAGGATCCCAGGGCGCGTCCGATCAACACGCGGCCCGACCCCGAGGCCATGCGCGCACACCTGGCTGATTTTGCGCGGTTCAAGTCGCAGCGTTCGCAGGCTGACGTGGCACGTGCGCTGGGCGAGCTTGCCCGCGCCGCGAATGATCCGAACGACAACATCTTCGGCCGTGTGGTTCAGGCCGCCGAGGCCGGCTGCACGCATGGCGAGATCTGCGCCACGCTGCGCCGCGAGCTGGGCTTCGGCCACGTGCAGGCCATCGTTTGAGCCGAACTGACACAGCACCGACTGCGTTGCTGCCCCGGCTGCTGGCGGGCGACCGCGCGGCGATTGCGCGCGTGATCAGCGTGCTCGAGCAAGGCGCACCGGGCACCGCCGAGCTGACCGCGGGCATCCGCCCTCACCTGGGGCACGCCCACGTCATCGGTATCACCGGTGCGCCCGGTGCCGGCAAGTCCACCCTGATTCATGCGCTGCTGGGCGAACTGCTGGCGCGCGGTCGTCGCATCGGCGTGGTGGCGGTGGATCCATCGAGCCCGATCACCGGCGGCGCGGTGCTCGGCGACCGGGTGCGAATGGGCGAGCATGGGGCGCACCCCAACGTCTTCATCCGCTCGGTCGCGTCGCGCGGGCACATGGGCGGGCTGTCGCGCAGCACCGGACAAATCGTCGACGTACTGGACGCGGCCGGCTTCGACACGGTCATCGTCGAAACAGTCGGCGCGGGCCAGTCCGAAGTGGAGATCATGCGCATCGCCGACACGCGCGTCGTCGCCTGCCCGCCCGGTCTGGGTGATGACGTGCAGGCGATCAAGGCCGGCATCCTTGAGATCGCTGACCTGCTGGTGGTGACCAAGGCCGATCTCCCCGGCGCGGAGGCGACCGCGCGCGAACTGAAGGACATGCTTCAACTGCGGCGTCCGGCCGCGTGGACCGTTCCGGTGTTGCGAACCGTTGGAACAAAAGGCGAGGGAGTCGCTGCGCTCGTCGATCAGGCCGATGCCCACTGCAAGGCCACCGGCAAGGCCAAGCGACTGGCAGCACGCCCAGCCACCGCGGCCGAAACCAGCAGCGACGCGCTGGTCAAGCGCCTTGCCGCCGCCGACCCGTTTGTCCGGTCGCTCGGCATCGCGTGCGTTGACGCCGGGCCGGGACGTGCACGGGTGACGCTTACGCTGCGCGAAGAGCACCTCAACTTCAACGGCAGTTGCCACGGCGGCGTCATCTTCTCGCTCGCCGACACCGCCTTTGGCCTGGCGGCGAATTCGCGCAAACATATCGCGGCGGGCATCGACGCCCACATCACCTACCATGTCGCAGCCAAGGGCGGCGAGACGCTGACCGCCACCGCGGAGGAAGTATCGCGCTCGCGCAAACTGGCGGTGTACCGAGTGGAAGTGCGGCGCGGCGACGGGCAGATCGTCTCTGGCTTCACCGGGACCGTGTACATCAGCACCGCGACGCACGCCTGATTCTGCTGCAATACCGCTGCTGTTGACGCCTGGCGCAACTCGATAGAGACGAGATCCCTTGAAGCTCATCACCTGGAATATTCAATGGTGTCGCGGCTGCGACGGCCGCGTCGACCCGGCGCGCATCGTCGCGCATGCGCGCGCGCTGGCCGACTTCGACGTGCTGTGCCTGCAGGAAGTCGCAGCCAACTTTCCTGCGCTCAAAGGCAGTCAGGGCGAGAACCAGTTCGAGATCCTCGCGAAGCTTCTGCCCGGCTTCACGCCGATTCCGGGCGCGGCGGTCGATGCACTCGCGCCCGATGGCTCGCGGCGGGCGTTCGGCAATCTGATCCTGAGCCGTTACCCGGTGTTGCAGGCGCTGCGCATCCTGTTGCCGTGGCCGAGCGACCCGCAGGCCAAGACCATGTCGCGCATGCTGATCGAGGCGACTCTCGACACGCCGCTCGGGCCGATCCGCGTGATGACCACGCACCTGGAGTACTTCTCCGCCACCCAACGCGTGGCGCAGGTCGAGGCGATCCGCGCGCGCCACGCCGAGGCCTGCGCCCATGCGACGCGCGACCTCGTGCGCGACAGTTCACACGGGCCGTTCCATTCATACGCGCAAGCGACGGCGGCGATTCTCACGGCGGACTTCAACTTCAAGCCCGAAGATCCGCTGCACGCGCGCTTGCAAGCGCCGATCAATGAGGAGACGCCGGCGTTCGTCGATGCGTGGCAACACCTGCATCCCGGCCAGCCGCACGTGCACACCAACGGCGTTTACGACCGCAAGCAGTGGCCGGCGCCGCACACCTGCGACTTCATCTTCGTCAGCGCCGATCTGTTGAACCGCGTGCGCGCCTTCCGCGTCGACAGCGACACGCAGGCGTCGGATCATCAGCCGCTGCTGATTGAATTTGCGTGACGCGCCTTGATGGCGTTCAGAACTCCACGCGTCGGATTGCGCCGAGCTATCGCCCTTTCGGGCTAGTGCCAACCGGCAGCGATGACACAAGACCGTCGTCGAATCGGCAATACTGCGACAACGCGCGCTGGCCGCAAACAATCGGGCTGTTCGCCTGATCATGCACCTTCGGCGCTGATCCTGTCGGCGACACGCCATACATGCAGGTCGATGAAATATCTTCTCGATAACCCTGCAGTTCAGGCCGGCGGCGCACCGTTCGTCGTCGGCCTGATCGTCATGCTGGCGTTGGGTCGCGCGCGGCTGGGCGGTGTCGCGGTCACCGCTGCGTTTGCCACCGTCGTCGCGCTGGTGTCGGGATTCAGCTTCAACCCGCTGACCGCGACGCGCAAGCTCGTGCTGCTGACATTGCTGGCCTCGGTGCTCGGAATCGCGCTCGATTTGACGCTGAAGCCGGGCCGATTGCGTTCAGCCATGCTCGCGCTCGCCGCGGCGCTGGCAACGCTCTGGGTCTTCTGGCCGGTGCTCGCGCTGAAACCGCCTGCTGACGCCTGGCTGCAGGGCGCGACTGCGGTCCTGCTCACCGCATGGCTGGTCGGCTATCTCGACGCAGGGTTGGCTTCGCGCCCGATCGCGTGCGGTGCGGCGATATTGATGCTCGGAGTCGGCGCCGGCGTGCTTGCGATCCTGGGTGCGTCGGCGTTGTTCGGCCAGTACAGCATCGCCATCGGTGCCGGCGCGGGTGCGTTTCTGCTGGTGATGATGATTGCGAACCAAACCCGTGCCGCCGGCGCGACGCTGGCGCTGCCCGGCGCCGTTGCCGCCGGGCTGATCGCGTCGGGCGCGATGATCCTCGCGCACTCGCAGTGGTATGCCGCAGCGCTGCTCGCGCTGGTGCCGCTCGCGGCAGGCATTCCCGCCGCGATCCGCGCGCCGGTCTGGCGACGCGCCGTCATTCATGCGCTGCTGGCTTCCATTCCTATGGCTGCGGCCGGTGCCGCCGCCTACTTCGGCTCCAGAAGCGACGCCGGTTGAGATCGCCCTGCTTCCTGCAACTCACTTTCCTCTCAAGGTGAACCACATGTCGATGTCCTGCCGCGCCTTGCTGCCCGTCGCTCTGCTTGGCCTTGCCTGCCTGCCGGCCGCCGCTGCCGATTCCTATTCGATCGATCCATTGCACACGTACGTGCACTTCGAGGTGGATCACCTCGGTATGTCGAAGATGCGTGGCCGGTTCGACAGGACCGCCGGCAAATTCACGCTCGACCCGGCGAAGAAGACCGGATCGGTCGAGATCACCGTGCAGACCGCGTCGATCAGCACGGGAGACAACGACAGGGGCAGCCGCCCGCGCGCACGCGATGAACATCTGCGCACGGTCGACTTCTTCAATGTGGCGGAGTTTCCGACGATGACTTTCAAATCGACCAGGTTCGTGTGGACGGGTGACGCCCCGGTATCGATCGAAGGTAACCTGACACTGCTCGGCGTGACCAGGCCGCTGACCTTGACCATCGAGCACTGGCGCTGCGGTGCAAACCCGATCAACAAACGCGAAATGTGCGGCGCGAACGCCAGTGGCGTCATCAAGCGCTCCGACTTCGGCATGAAGTACGGCCTGACCGCGGTCGGCGACGAGCAGAAGCTCTGGATCGAGATCGAGGGCTACAAGGACTGACGTTGGGGGCAGCGGATGAAGATCCTCCGTACCGACCGTGAACTCGAGTGCCCGCGCATCGACGCGGCGCTGCGTGCGCATGGGGCGAAACTGGTGCTGCTGCCCGAGGGCATCACCGAAGACGCGGTGGTCGAAGCGGCGCGCGACGCTGTGATCGTCCTGATGTGCTACACGCCGATCACCGCGCGCGTGATCGAAGCGGCGCGGAATCTGCGCGGCATCGTGAAGTACGGCGTGGGGATCGACGCCATCGACATCGAGGCCGCCAAGGCGCGGCGGATTCCAGTCGTCAACGTGCCCGCCTACGCCGAGGAGACAGTCGCCGAGGGCGCGTTCGCGCTGCTGATTGCAATGGCGAAGAAGCTGATGCCGCTCACCCGCGCGATGCAGTCCGACGGCTGGGCCTGGCCAACCTCGCAATGGCTCGCGTCCGACATCGCAGGCAAGACGATTGGCCTGATTGGCGTCGGCCGCATCGGCCGCAGCATGGCACGCATGGCTGCCGGATTCCGCGCGGCCGTCCTCGGCTATGACCCGTACGTGAGTGGGGCCGACATGCAACGGGCCGGCGTGCAGAAGCGGACCGACCTGCGCGCGATGCTCGCCGAATGCGACTTCGTCTCGATTCACTGCGTGCTGAATGCCGAAACGCACCATCTGATCGGCGCGCGCGAACTGCAAGCAATGAAGCCTTCCGCGTTCCTCATCAACGTGTCGCGCGGCGCGATCGTCGACGAAGGCGAACTGCTGCGCGCGTTGACGGCGCGCACGATCGCCGGTGCGGCGCTCGATGTCTACGGCCAGGAACCCCTGACCCGCCACGACCATCCGCTGAGCGCACTGTACGAGATGGAAAACGTCATCCTGATGCCCCATCTGACCTTCTACACGCACGAAGCGATGCAACGCCTGGAGCAAGAAACGCTCGAACGGTGCTTCGAGATCCTTGAAGGTCGGCCGGTGCGGGTCAAGTCGCGCGATCCTCGACTGACCAGTCAGCGCTTCGGTGTGGTCTTCGCGCCGTGAGCCTGCAGCCGGGGCCGGCCACCCACCGATCAGATAATCCGCTTCCGAATCTGGGTGACCACGATCTCCGCAATCACGACCACCGCGAAGATCGAGAACAACACCATCGCCACACGGTTCCACTGAAAGAGGTTCAGCGCGGTATCGAGCGCCATGCCGATGCCGCCGGCGCCCACGAGGCCGAGCACGGCGGACTCGCGCACGTTGATGTCCCAGCGGAACAGCGCGATCGACCAGAACGCGGGTTTCACCTGCGGCCAGTAGCCCCATGCCAGGCGCGAAGTCCATGGTGCGCCGGTGGCTTCGAGCGCCTCAATCGTGCCGCGGTTGGCTTCCTCCAGCGCTTCACCGAAGAGTTTCCCCACGAAGCCGATCGAACGAAACGCGATCGCGAGCGTGCCGGCGAGCGCGCCGGGACCGAAGATCGCGACGAACAGCAGTGCCCATACCAGCGAGTTGACTGAGCGGCTCGACACCAGCAGCAGCTTGGCGATGTAGTTGACCGTGCGGCTCGGCACCACGTTGTAGGCGGCCGCGAGCCCGATCGGCAGCGCCATCACGATCGCGAAGATCGTGCCAAGCGTGGCGATGTGGATCGTCTCCATCAGCGCGTCGTGCACGCCGCCTGGATAGTGGCTCCACGCGATCGGCCACATTCGTTGCAGCAGGTCCTGCACCTGCTCGGGCGCGTCGATCAGGAATTCCGGAATCACCTCGACGGTACGCGCAGAGGCGATGATCGCCGCGACGATCACGATGTAGATCGCGAAGCGCGCCAGCCGCTGGCGCGGCGTGAAGCGCCGCCAGGTGCGTGCCTCGACGTGATCGAGCGCGGCGTTCATCTCCGTATCACTCTTCGTCGACCTTGCCGCGCTCGAGGAAAACGCCGCGCACCCAGGTCGCGAGCACCTCGCCGACCATGATCATGGCAATGATCGCAAGCAGGATCGCGGCAACGAAGTCGTAGTCGAATCTCTGGAATGCAGAAAACAGCGTGCCGCCGATGCCGCCGGCGCCGACGATGCCGACCATCGTCGAATTGCGCAGGTTCGAATCGAGCTGGTAGGTGGAGAAGCCGATGAAGCGGCTGAACACCTGCGGCATCACGCCGAAGGCGATCACGTTCATGAACGAGGCGCCGGTGGCGCGGATCGCCTCGACCTGCTTGAGTGAAATCTCCTCGATCGCCTCGGCAAAGAGTTTGCCGATGAATCCGATCGACCCGAGCACCAGCGCACAGATGCCGGCGAGTGCGCCAAAGCCCACCGCCTTGACGAAGATGATCGCGACGATCACCGGGTGAAACGACCGCGCCGCGGCGATCAGTGCGCGCGCCGGCCAGCTGGCCCACGTCGGCATGAGGTTTCTCGCCGCGAACAGACCGATCGGCAATGACAGCATGATGCCGATGAACGAAGCAAGGACCGCAATTTCGAGCGACTCTGTCAGGCCCTTGAGCAGCGAATCGGGCTGCGCAATGCGCGGCGGCAGCATGCGGCCGATGAAGCGGGCCCCATTGTCCAGTCCTACCAGAAAGCGCGGCCAGTTGAAGTCAAGCCGGCCGAACGCATACACCACATAGACGGCCAGCAGCACCCAGCCGATGCGCGCCCACCAGTTGGGACGGAACGCGAGACGCGCCGCAGGTGCAGTCAAGCCAGCCACGACGCGCCGCCGTAGATCTTCTTCAGTTCGTCATCGTTCAGTTCCGCCGCCGTTGCGTCGAACACGACCTTGCCACCCGACATGCCGATGATGCGCTCGGCAAAGCGGCGCGCGAGATCCACGTCGTGCATGTTGACGATCACCGGAATCGCATGGCGGCGGCCCACTTCGCACAGCAGTTCCATGATTTCGACCGAGGTCCGGGGGTCGAGCGAGGACGTGGGCTCATCGGCAAGCAGCAACTTCGGGTTCTGCATCACCGCGCGCGCAATGCCGACGCGCTGGCGCTGGCCCCCGGACAGCGCATCGGCGCGCTGGTTGGCGAAGCCCGTCAGCCCCACCTGATCGAGCAGGTCGAACGCGCGATCGATGTCCTGCTGCGGAAAGCGCCGCAGCCACGCCTTGTGTGCGGGCACGTAGCCGAGCCGGCCCGACAACAGGTTTTCCATCACGGTCAGGCGCTCGACCAGGTTGTACTCCTGGAACACCATGCCGATCTCGCGCCGTGCCTCGCGCAGTTCGCGGCCCTTCAGCGGTGCGATGTCGCGTCCGCCGAAGAGGATCTCGCCCGCAGTCGGCTCGACGAGCCGGTTCACGCAGCGAAGCAACGTGGATTTGCCGGTGCCCGATGCGCCGATGATCGCGGTCATTCCGGCCGCCGCGAAGTCCAGCGTGATGCCGTCGAGCACGCGCTTGCCCCGCACGTACTCCTTGACGAGGCCGCGCACGGCCAGCGCCGTACTCATTTCTTCGACGCCGCGTCTTTTGCCAAATCAGCGTGCGCTTTTTCCTTGTCGAAAGCAGCGCGGGTGAAGCTCTGGCCGCTTTCCTGCGCCACGCGACGCACGAGTTCCCAGTCCTTCTTGTAGTCGATCGGCAGCCAGCGGTCCGCGCCCTGGAAGCCCTTCTGCATCTCGGGCGGGTAGCGGAACGCGTACGTGCATTCGCGGATCTTCTGCTGCAGCGCCGGCGCGAGATCGTGCGCCATCGAAAGCCCGCCGGGTGCGAAGTTCTGGCTCTTCCAGATGATGCGGAAGTCGTCCATCCGGAACACGCCGCGCTCGGACATCCGCACCAGGATGTCGTGCGCGATCGGCGCGGCGTCGTAGTCGCCGGCGGCCACGCCCGCGATCGAGTTCTCGTGCTTGCCGGAGAAAAAGACCTTGTAGTCCTTGTCCGGTACCAATCCCTCGGCAGGAAAAAGCGCGCGCGGCGCGAGGTTGCCCGAGTTCGACGACGGCGTGGTGTGTGCGACTCGCTTACCTTTCAGATCGGAAAGCTTCTGGTATGGGCTGTCCTTCTTCACGATCATCCACAGTTGGTAGCCCTGCGGACCGCTCGCGTCGCCGCGAATGCCGATGGGAATGGCGCCCGCGACGTTGACCGCGAACGCGGTGTCGCCGGAGGACATCGTGCCCAGATGCATGCGCCCTGCGCGCATCGCCTCGATCGCCGCCGCGCTGGAGTACACGTCGTAATAGCGGACCTTCTTGCCGGTGCAGGTTGCCAGGTGATCGATGAACGGCTGCAGCAGCTTGTTGAAGACCGCGGGATCGTCGAGCGGCGAGTTGGTGAAGAACAGTGTGTCCGGGTTCTTCTGCTTTGCCGGGTCCTTCGGCGTGTCGGCCAGCAGGTCGCCGTTGTCGTCGCAAAATGGCGTGTCGAGCTGGCCGCGATTCCTGCAGGTGTCCTGCGCATACGCGGGCAAGACGAACGCGGCAGTGAGCGTCGCCAGCGCAAGACGAAGCGTTCGCATGGCCGCTCCTACTTCTTCTTCTCTTCAGCGGCCTTCTTGCGCGCGTCTTCCTCGCGCTTGCTTTCCTTCTCGTAGGCGGCGCTGTTGAACTTCTCGCCGCCCGCCTCCGCGACCTGCCGCACGACGGCCCAGTGCTCCTTGTAGTTGATCGGATAGAAGCGGTCGGCGCCGTCGAATGCCTTCTTCATGTCCTCGGTGTAGCGATAGTCGTAGAAGCACTTGACCATCTTGTCGCGGAACGCCGGCTCGAGGTCATGCGCGTACGCGAATGACGAGGTCGGGAATTTCGGGCTCTGGTAGATGATGCGGAAATTCTCTTCCTTCACCTGCCCGCGGCCCGCCATCCGGTGGAACACGTCGGAAGCAACCGCGGCCGCGTCATAGTCACCCGAGTTCACACCCATCACCGACTGGTCGTGCTTGCCGGAGAAGATGATCTTGTAGTCCTTCTCGGGCGCCAGCCCTTCCTTCGGGAACAGTGCCATCGGCGCCATGTGGCCGGAGTTCGACGACGGCGAGGTGTGTGCAACCTTCTTGCCCTTCAGATCGGTGAGCTTCTGGAACGGGCTGTCCTTCTTGACGATCACGATCAGGTTGTAGCCTTGGAAGTCCTTCTCATAGCCCTTGATCGCAAACGGCACTGCCCCGGCGATGTTGACGGCAAATGCGGTCGGGCCGGTGGAAAAGCCGCCGACATGCAGCCGCCCGGAACGCATCGCTTCGATTTCGGCGGCGTTGGACTGCACCTGATAGAAGACCACCCGCTTACCAGTGCACTGCGCAAGGTGGTCGGTGAAGGGCTTGAAGATCTTCTCGTACACCGCGGGATCTTCCACCGGGGTATAGGTGAATACGAGCGTGTTGGGGTTCTTGAGTTTCCTGGCGTCCTTTGGTGTGTCGGCGACCAGGTCGCCGTTATCGTCGCAGTAGAGCGGATCGAGGTCGCCGCGGCTTTTGCAGTCCTGGGCAAACGTGGAAGACGAGACGACGGCCAGCGCAACGACGGCGAGCACGCGAGCGATTTGAATCATGGTGGGCTCCTCCAATTCTTGTGCGGGAATTGTGACAGAAGACACACGGAATTCGGCGCGACAACAGGCAACCCCGACGCCTTACACCGCGACTTCGATCACCTCGCCGCCGGCGGTGACGAGCGCTGTCCTGACTGGCTTGTCGCGGCGGATCGCGCGCAGCACCTCGGCATAGCGTCGCACCTGCGCTTCGTACTGCGCCCGTTCGGCGTCGCTGATGCGCCACTTGAAGTCGATGATCCACAACGCATCGTCGTGCTCGACGAGACGATCGACGCGCAGCAGTTCACCATCGGCAGCGACAAGTTCGAGTTCTGCCTCGGCCGCGGCGACAAAGAATTGAGGAAGCCGGGCGTGCACGCGCGCCGCCGCAGCGGAGACACGCTCGGCCTGCTCGCGCGTCAGCGCATGTTCACGCGCGATGGCGTCAATCGATCCGGCGTCGCCCTGCTCAAGCATTGAGTGCCAGGCGCGTCCCAGCCGCAGCGCTTCGGTATCCGGCGCCGCGGCGATGCGAGTGCCGGTGGGAAGCGGCTCGGGCAGGAAGTCACGCACAAGGCGAATCGAAGAAATGGGAGGCCGCGGCTGGACCTCGGCTGCGCCGGCTGAAAGGTGCGCGGCACATTGCAGGCGTGCGTACCAGGTGGCTTCGAGCGTGCCTTTAGCCGGCGCCGAGCCGGACACAATCAGCACCTGCCTTGCCCGAGTGGCGGCAACATACAACAGGTTCCAGTCTTCCTGAACGCGTTGCGCGTCTTCTTGGGCAAACCACGCGGCGCGAGCCGGATCGACCGCATCGGCACCGCGTGCCACCAGCGAGACGTGCTGCGGAGCGCTCGCCTGCGGCGGCCAGACAACGAGCACGCCTTCGCCGTCGGGCGCTGGGTTCGCGTGCGCGTCAGCCAGCACAACGACCTCGGCTTCCAGCCCCTTCGCGCCGTGAATCGTCATCACGCGGACGGCGTCGTCGACGCTCGCCGCGCCTTCGTCCGGCGCCTCATCGGCCGCACCCTGCTTCAGCCCCGCCAGTTCATCGATGAAACGCGGCAGGCTCGGATAACGGCCGGCGTCAATGGCCAGCGCAAGTTCGATGAAGGCATCGAGGTTCGCCTGCATTTGCGCATGCAACGCCGCCGGCGCAACGGTGGCGTACCGGCGCCGCACGTCGCCCTCGAAGTAAATGCGGTCGAGCAGATCATGCACCGGCAGCACACCGGCAAGATCGAGCCACCATTGCAGCAGTCGCCGGGCGCGCGCGAGGGTGGTCGATGCCGTGTCATCCAATGCCTGCAGGCGCTGCCACCAGCTCGCACCGGCGGTTGAAGCGAGCAGTATCAGATCCGCGTCGCCGCAGCCGAAGATCGGTGAGCGCAGCGCATGCGCAAGCTTCAGGTCGGCGAAGGGCGCGGTCAGGAACTGGAGCAATGCGGTCAGGTCATCGGCCTCGAGCGTGGCCAGCAGTCCGCCACGCCGATCACTGACAAAGGGCACGCCGGCGTCGCGCAGCGCGCGTTCGTACTTCGCGAGGTGCGTGCGCCGGCGCACCAGCAGCAGCACGTCCGACCAGCGACCGGCGCGTGTGCCGTCGTTCTCGTCGACGCGGACGTTAGCCACCCAGTGTGCGATCTCGTTGGCCAACACACGGCCCTCCCGATAGCGCGTTTCGCTGTCGCGCTCGACGCGCGGAACGGTCAGCACGTCGCGCAGTTCGATGCCCAGCGCGTCCGCACCCGCAGCGGGCGTCCCGTCGGGCCGCATCAAGGGCAGCAGCACGAAGGCACCGGTCACATCGGCGCGCGTGCTCTGTGGCTGATACAGCGGGTTGTTGCCCGGCAGCGCAAGATTGAGCACATCGATCACCGACCGCGCGTTGCGCCGGGTCACGTTGGTACGCAGATGCGCGGCACCGAAGTCACGCTGCAACAGTTCGAGCGCAGCGGCAAACACGCGCGGCTCCGCGCGGCGGAAACGATAGATCGACTGTTTGGGGTCGCCGACGATGAACACGCTCGGCCGGCCGCCGGATTCATCGGTCGCGGGCGACGCTTCAAGCTCGCCATAGCCATCCAGCCACGCTTGCAGCACCTGCCACTGCAGCGGATTGGTGTCCTGGAACTCGTCGAGCAGGATATGGCGGTAGCGCGCGTCCAGCCGCACCTGCATGTACGCGGCATTTTCCGGATCGGCCAGCAGCCGATGCGCATGCCATTCGAGATCGGTGAAATCGACCGCCTGCTGTTGATCCTTCAGCCGCTGGTAGGCGGCGATCAGCAGGCGTCCGCAGGCGAGCGCGGCCTCGTTCATCTTCAGCGCGCGCCAGGTGCGATGGGCCGCGCGTACCCGTTCGAGGATTTCGACCGCGCGCGCGTGCGCAGCCGCATAACGCTCCGCCGGCACCGGCAGCTTCTTGCCGATCTTCTCGGGCAGCAGAATGTCGCGCGGCGTGCCCTTTTGCGTCAGAACGATGAGGCAAGCGTCATTGAAATCCTGCACCGCATCGGCCGCCACCGTACTTATCCAGGCCTGCGCCCGCGCAATCGCTTCGCCGATCAGCTTGCCCGGGTGATCGATCGACAGCCAGAGGTCAAGCAGCGATTGAACCGCGTCGGCGAAGTCAGGCGTCCGGATGCCGGTGCGCGGGTCGTCCTCGCCGGCAACGCGCAGTGGCGCGAGTGCGCGCGCGACGGCGCTGTCCTCATCGCCGGCCGCGAAGCTCCACCACTCTGCCCGCTTTTGCAGAAACTGCTCCAGCAGCTTGCGCGCGGCGCTTTCGCCGACATCGTCGATCAGCGACTCCCACGCGGCGCGCTCGGCGAGGTGCTGAGGACGAACCAGCAAGGCGCTGAAGTGCAGCCAGGCGTCGGCGCGCACGCGATCGGCCGCTTCCAGCAAGACCGGGGCGAATGGAACGCCGGCGCCCAGGGGCGCACGCGCGATCAGTTGCCAGAACCAGCCGTGAAAAGTCTCGATGGTCAGCGGCACGCGCGCGGTCAGCACCCGCTCGTACAGACTGCGCGCGGCCTCAATTGCGGAACGCGCCTCGGCCGCGGCCAAGCCGCGCTGCTGCAGGAAGTCCACGACCTCTGCATCATTCGCCCGCGCCAGGTCCCGCAGGTCCTTCAGCAATCGCGCGCGCATTTCCTGGGCCGCTCGACGCGTGAAGGTGATGGCAAGGATTTCGCCGGGCGCGGCGCCGGCCAGCAACAACCGCACGATGCGGCTCACCAAAAGCCACGTCTTGCCGCTGCCGGCGCACGCTTCGACCACGACGCTCGCATGCGGATCGCACGCGCGACGCGTGAACTCGGTTCCATCAATCGCGCGATCGTCGGCGAGGTAGTCGCTCATTGGGCGTCTTCCTCGTCATCTCCGCTTCTTTCCCAAAAATCACGGCGACACAGGCCGCGCATCTCGCAGTGTTCGCACACGGCGTCGACGCCGATTGCGGGCAGCGGCGCGCCGTCAGCGATGCGCTGCACATCGGATTGCAGGCGGGTCCCGACGGAGTCCACCAGTTCAGCGAACGGATGGGGCGGCTCGACAGCGTGCACGCCGCCCTCGCCTTCCCTGGCACGATCGAAACTGACATAGGCTGCTGATTGAGCGCGCCGCGCCAGCAGCAAACCGTAGAACGGCAGCTGGATGTCTTCGCCCGCCGCTTTCAGTTCTCTCTTCAGCACATCCGCTGCGCGCGCCTTGTAGTCGAGCACGCGCACGTCGTGGTCGGCGCGCGTATCAATTCGATCGATACGGCCACGCAGCTCGACTTCACGTCCGTCGCGCAGCGTGAGCTGTTGCGTCAGCTTTTCCTCGCCGGTTTGCCAGCGCCAGCCTTCCTTGCTGTGTTCGCGCAGCCATTCGATGTAGCCGTCGATCAGTCCGAGGAAGCGATGCTGAAACGCAAGCAGCCCGGGCGTGCGTTCGAGCTGCGGTTCGAAAACCGCGCGGGCGTGCTGGGCAAGACTCGCAGCAAGCTGTGCGCCATCAAGCGTGCCGAAATCGACCGCGCCCCATTCGCGATGAAACCGTCGCAACACCTCATGCAATGCATCGCCGAAGTCACGCTTGTCAGGCATCTCGATCACATCGTCGAGTTCGGCCAGTTGCAGCAGACGACGCGCGTAGAACTGATACGCGCAGTTCACCAGGCTCTGCGCCTGGCTGGCCGAGATCGACGTCGGCAGCAACCGCGGCGCGCTCGGCGCCGGTCGATGCTGGGCAACACCTTCAGCCTCGAACTCGTGCGGCGTGGTCCCGCGCACGAGGTCATCGCCTGCGGCGCGCGCCGCGACGAACTGCAGTCGCTCGAGCAGCGGCGAAATCGTGTTCGGTTCATCGTCGCGATGCGTGCGCCAGGTCGCAATGACGCGCGGCACGGTTGCCAGCAGCGTCGCCAGTTGCGCGGCCTGCGTGCGCAGCGCAGCCTCGGCAGTGATCAGCCCCAGTTCGGCGCGCACTGCATTCGACATGAACAGCAGCTCGGATGGCGCAGTGGGCAGGTGCTGC
>Ga0209464_10000073_pt1 | contig 32674 bp, 17 predicted proteins | sample DOMMetBare1Fresh_2_FD_187473 | JGI IMG/M metagenome (GOLD analysis project Ga0209464, IMG submission 187473) | Wetland sediment microbial communities from St. Louis River estuary, USA, under dissolved organic matter induced mercury methylation -... | ecosystem: Environmental > Aquatic >...
TACTGCTGTAACGAGTATCTCTTTTTCGTGGCACTTAGCAGTAAACGCGCTGTAATCTTTAATTTTACCCGAAGCAGTAGGGTACTGAACTATAGCTCCGAACATTTTGTCGGAAAGTTCAGCCTCTTCAAACTTGCCAACTACCACCTCAACCCCAATAGGAGCCGATCGTAGCTCTATAACGTCAAGTGTTTGAGGGAAGATGTCTTCATCAACAAAAAGAACATTTTTTCCAGCCTTTACAGCAGCACGCGAACGAGCTCCAAACATCATGCCCATCGCTTCGGCAGCAGCAGTAGCCTCGTCAAGAAGCGAGCAGTTGCTGATTTCCATTCCGGTAAGGCTAATAACAGCCGTTTGGAAGTTAAGAAGAGCCTCCAGTCTGCCCTGCGAAATCTCCGCTTGGTATGGAGTGTAGGAGGTGTACCAGCTAGGGTTTTCGAAAATATTGCGCTGTATAACAGCAGGAGTATAGGTAGGGTAGTAGCCCATTCCGATAAAGCTACGGTAAAGCTTATTTTTCGATCCTATCTCCTTAATCTTTTGAGCAAACTCGTATTCGCTAATTCCCTTATCAAGCGCTAGAGGTTCTTTTAGTCTGATAGATTCAGGCACTATTTGGTTTATCAGCTCGTTCATCGACGAAGCACCCACTGTGCGAAGCATTTCTGCGATTTCGTGCTGACGTGGACCGTTATGTCTTTCGACAAATTTATCGTTTGCCATTATTGAGTTTTTTTACAAGTTTGAGTTCGAAATCGAAGCTTAAAAATATATATTGACTTTTGATTTCTAACTTTTTTTCGGTAAAAAAATAGTTTGATGTAATCTTTTAACATTAAAGGTCAAAAGGATGCTCATTTACAAATGGATTGTAGCGTCTTTCATGTCCTAAAGTGCTACTTTCTCCATGTCCAGAGTAGTACCTTACCTCATCGCCAAGGGGTAAAAGCTTTTTGATAATGCTACCCATAATTGTTTCGTAGTTGCCCCCAGGAAGGTCAGTTCTACCAATGCTCCCTCTGAAAAGCGTATCGCCAACCATTACTATTTTTTGGGTATCGTTGTAAAAGCCAACGCCACCTTTAGTATGGCCAGGAAGGGCAATAACTGCTAAACTCGACGATCCAAAAGTAATGGTATCGCCATCATCAATAAAGTTGACCTTGCAGGTCGGAATGTCGATGTTGAAGTTCCACATGGCACCCATGCTTGCAGAGCGGTGGATATTGTCAACATCATCAGGATGAATGTACAGCTCAATTTCGTACTTCTTGCTAAGATATTCGATACCAGCAATATGATCGATGTGCCCATGGGTATTGAGGAGCTTTGTCGGTTTTAGACCATTGCTTTGGATAAAGTTGTCAATCGACTCGCGTTCTTCGGTAGAGTAGCACCCCGCATCAACAATAACGCATTCGCCAGTTTCGTCGTAAAGAATGTAGGTGTTTTCTTGGAACGGATTACAAACAAACGTTTTTACTTTTATCATTGCTTTTCTGTTTATTTACTTGTTAGTAGTTCCTTTGAGCATAGGAACAAAAATGAAGCTACCGTGTTCTCGGATAGTTACCTCTGTGCTTGATAGCTTATCGATGGTTGTCATTACTTGAGATGATGTGGATCCAATAGGAATAACCATACGTCCGCCAACGGCAAGCTGCTCAACCAAAAGAGGAGGTACCGAAGGAGCCCCAGCAGTAACTATTACCTTGTCGAATGGAGCGTAGGACGGTTTGCCCAAATAGCCATCGCCGAAGAAGAATAGCGGGTTGTACCCCAGCGTTTTAAGCAGATGCTGGCAGCTTAGGTATAGCTCTTTCTGACGTTCGATGGAGTAAACCTTTGCGCCAAGTTCCGATAGAATAGCTGCCTGATAGCCAGATCCAGTGCCCACCTCTAGTACCTTATCGTGAGGTTTGATATTTAGGAGCTGGGTCATAAATGCAACAGTATATGGCTGGGAGATTGTTTGGCCAGCAGCGATAGGGAAAGCTTTATCTTGGTAGGCCATCTCTACAAAGCTGCTATCCATAAATAGATGTCTTGGAACCCGATCGAACGCACAAAGAATACGTTCGTCAGCTATACCCTTTTTTCGAAGCTCGTCTATAAGCTTACGCCTTAGTCCTTTATGCCTAAAAGTATCGTCGAAGTTGCCTATTGCCATTGATGCGCCATTTGCGCAAAGATACCGATTGGGAATGTGAATTTAAGCACCTTTTTAATAGTTTCGGTGGGGTGTTTATAACTTTATAGGTAAAAGTTGGACACGCATTGGCATTTCTACTAAGTTTGTGATAGAAATAAGAATTACCATGCTAATTGGACTTTTTGAAGATTCGGAGCGAGGCCTTTACCAGCTTATGAATACGCTTTCTAAAGAGTTGGATTTCGGGCTTATTCTTTTAAGAAGTTTGGACGATTGCAAGACTATGAATCTTGATGGATTGGTTGTTGACAACCAGTTTGAAGATACGAAAATTGTTGCAGCGTTGCTTAAGCAGTTTAAGAACCTGCTGCTGCTTGATCCTGGTAATGCTTACAACCTAGTAAACGACGAGCTGCTGATTATTAGCGAAGAGGCAGGAGTTGAGCTGCTGGTTGCTGGCCCTGATCATGGTTCTGCCCTTTTTGGCTTTATCAAGAAGTACGCTTCCGATCCGTTCTATGTGCGTGTTGCTTTCGAAGAGGAAGAGATGGCACCTCTATCTTTCGAGCGGATGTATAAGTCGCTTTACTGGAACGCATTCTTTTCCGATGGCGAGATCAGACGTATAAAGGTAAATGCACAGCCAGCGGTTACATCCGATGGCGTAATCTTTTATGGAAAGACAGAGTCGGCAAAGAGCATACCTGTTGACACCTGGTTTTCGAATGTAGGTTTCGAGCGATCGGAAGTCGTTAAGGTTTACTCGCAGAATAGCGTTATAGTGCTAGACTGTGCAACCCAAACGTTTAAGATGAAAAATGCAGAAGTAGAGGTGGTTGACTCGTACAAAGACCAAGCAGGAAGTAAAGAGCCATTCATAAGGTCGTTTGTAGAGCAGCTGAAAGGTAACGAGCACCGAATGCTTAACGTAACTGCATCGAATTTTATTAAAGTAAAGCAGCTTTACCATTTAGCACAGCAGCATGTTCTGCTCTAGCTGAAAGAGGGGGCAATTGACAATTGAGGTGGATCGAGAAAACGAACGCAGAGACGCAAAGGCGCAGAGTTACACCGATATACGATTTGAGATTTGCGACACACGATAAAACGAACACAGAGACGCAAAGGCACAGAGTTACACCGATATCCGATTTGCGACACACGACACACGATATACGATTTCCGACTCCCCGTCACTCGTCACTGAAATTTCCTCACCTGTCATTGAAATTACAACCTACCAACGGCACGCAACGCCCATAAGTAGCGCAACTCTACCCCCGTAGGCACCGTGGCGAAGCCACACCAGACCGTACGAATTCTGTCTGCGCGAGGAAGCATCTGCTAGCAACCGAGCCGTGAAACGTGCCGCCGCCAGCAGCAGCGCGGCGTAGAGCGGCGGGGCGCTGGCGCGAACGAGCAAGTTAATTCGTACAAAGGGTTTTTTGGTTACTTTTTTGACCACAAAAAAGTAACGGTAGGAAATGTATACACCTACAGCTAGGCTAGATAGATACGATTTACGATAAAACGAACACAGAGGCGCAAAGGCACAGAGTTACACCGAGTTAAATCTTAGGTTGCTTTTCCGACTAACGATTACCTGCTACCTATTCCCAGTCACCCGTCACTTCGTCATCTGTCACTGAAATTACAACCTACCAACGGCATGCAACGCCCGCAAAGAGTGCAACCCTACCACCGTAGGCACCGTGGCGAAGCCACACCAGACCGTACGAATTCTGTCTGCGCGAGGGAGCGTCTTCTAGCAACCGAGCCGTGAAGCGTACCGCCGCCAGCAGCAGCGCAGCGTAGAGCAGTAGGGCGCTGGCGCGAACGAGCAAGTTAATTCGTACGAAGGGTTTTTTGGTTACTTTTTTGACCACAAAAAAGTAATGACAGGAAGTTTATGTGCTTACAGCTAGGCTAGATAGATACGATTTGCGATAAAACAGACACAGAGACGCAAAGACTCAGATATACACAGAGTTAAATCTTAGGTTGCTTTTCTGACTAGCACTCCCTATTTCCAGCCACCTGTCACCTCGTCACCTGTCACTAAAGTTACGCCCCACTATTTTATCCACCCGAATTATGAATTGATCCCTGAAGAGGGGCTTGCTTAGCTAGATATAATTAAAAAGGCTACCCAATGGTAGCCTTTTTAATATCTTAAAAGTAGGTACTACTAGTACTTACCTCTTGATTCGTCAGATACAGTTAGCCTTTTTCTGCCTTTTGCTCTTCTGGCAGCAAGAACTCTACGACCATTAGCAGTAGACATTCTCTCTCTGAAGCCGTGCTTGTTTCTTCTCTTCCTCTTCGATGGTTGGTATGTCCTTTTCATTGGGAGACGCTTTAAACTATATTATTACTTGTTTTTACTCCTTTTTTTCGAACTGCAAAAATAGGCTTTTTTTTCTTCTCTCAAATAATCTTTGTTTAAAATATTAGGTAGATTATATAAAATTAAACATTTCTACCTCTGAAGGTACACAACCTTCTTAGTTTCAAAGAATTCTTCTTCAAAGAATTCGGGGATATCGTAAACAAAGCGAGGATAGGGAACGGTGCTTAGCTCCTCCGATAAATCGCCCCCTTTTAGGTACAAGATACCATTTGGGATTACGTTATTGCCTCTGGGCTTAATTTTTTTCCAAACCCACGAGCAAAAAGTTTTAATATCAGTAACAGCACGGCTAACAACAAAATCGTAGCTGTCAGGCAGCTCTTCGGCCCTAGCCTTTAGTGCTTTTACGTTAGTCAACCCCAAGCTTGTAGCTACATTTTCTACCACCGTAATCTTTTTTCCAATAGAATCAACCAGCGTGAATGTAACCTCAGGGAATAAAATAGCAAGCGGAATTCCCGGGAATCCCCCACCTGTACCAACATCCAAAATTTTAGTGCCAGATTTAAAAGTAACCACCTTTGCAATAGCAAGAGAGTGGAGGACGTGCTTGGTGTATATATTCTCGATATCCTTACGAGAGATGACGTTGATTTTTTCGTTCCATTCGGTGTATAGCTCCTGCAATTTTCCGAACTGTTGCTTTTGGTTGTCAGTTAAGTCCGGAAAGTACTTTTCGATAATTTCCATTAAAGTGGGTTGTCTTTATTATTTTTCATATAGGAAGATAGTAGCTCTTTGGCTCTAAATAGCTGAGCTTTAACCGTTCCAATCGGAAGCTCGAGCTCTTCGGCTATCTCCTCGTAAGAGTACTCTTTAAAGTAGCGCAGCTCTAGGAGCTTGCGGTATCGGGGTTTAAGCTTAGAAACCAGATCTTGAATAAGCTTCGCATTTTGCTCCTTAATCATCGACTCCTCAGGGTCGGGAGTTGTAGCAGCTATGTCCACATGAGGAGAGAACGACTCCTCATTGTCATTTTGCTGATCGATAGACACAACATTTGCCTTGTTCTTGCGGATAAAGTCGATGCAGTTGTTGGTAGCAATCTTAAACAGCCAAGTGCTAAACGCAAAGTTGGGAGTGTAGAGGTGTATATTTCGGAATGCCTTTCCAAAAGCTTCAATGGTCAGATCCTCAGCATCTATCTTGTTGTTAACCATTTTAAGAAGAAGAAAGAAAAGAGCGTCCTTATAACGATCCATAAGTTCGGCATAAGCTTTCTGATCGCCCAAAAGAGCTAGCTGTACCAGCTTATAGTCGTACTTCGCCTTTTCCGATAAGTTATCTTCTAGCTCCATTGTTGCCTCTTAGGTGTAAATTTGCGCTTGAGGTAAAATGCAAGATACAAAACAGGCGAAACAATATCAAACATGATCATAGGAAACCACAAACCCCTCTCCTGAAGCTTATTTATCCCTGCCTTAAAGCAAGCTGCAATTACTACTAGCCTTACAAACAGCGCCCCTAAGGCTATGTATGGAATAGGAAGAAGAAATATGAGCGGGATGCAAGTTGCAAAGAACAGCAGTCGGCTAGCCATTTCGGTAGAGAGAGCAAGCTTGGAACCAGCTCTGTATCTCTTAAACGTTGATCCATGACGAGTTTTTTGCTGAAACCAAGAGTCTTTTGTTTCGCGAGGCGATGTTAGTAGAAGCGCATCCTTAGAGATACAAACCTTTGTATTCTTACCTGTTGAAACTTCATTTACAAATAGATCATCGTCTCCAGAAACGAGCGTGTGGTGGTTAGCAAAGCCTCTATTCTTAAAGAATAAGCTTCTTTTGTACGATAGGTTGCGGCCAACACCCATGTATGGAGCCTTGCAAAGCGCTAATCCCAAATAGTTGAGGCCAATAAAAAAAGCATCGCAACGAATGATTCGATTGAGCAGTCCTTTCCGTTTTTCGTACCCACAGTAGCCAAGGACTACTTCGGCAGAGCTATTTTGGTAGCAATGAGCCATTTGTCTAAGCCACTGGTTTGTTTTTGGCCAGCAATCGGCATCGGTTAGTACCACAAGCTCGTGACTAGCAGCTTTAATTCCAACTGTAAGCGCAAGCTTCTTTCCGTGCGTAAACTTTTCATCCCCCTTAATAAAGGTATGTCGTAGGTGTGGATAGCTGACTTTCAGCGATTTTAGCAAGTAGTGAGTGTCATCTTCCGAACAATCATCAACCACAACCACCTCAAAGTTTGGATAGTCTTGCTCGGCCACTAGCGGAAGATTTTTTTTGAGATTTTCCTGCTCGTTTTTGGCACAGATAACCACCGAAATAGGCGGCCACTGAATTTGCGTATCGTCAAGTTTAACCTGCTTGTAGCGTCCAACTTTACCGTAAATAAAAATGTAGTAAATAAGCTGGACTAAGAATGCACTGGCAAAGATTCCGAGAAGCGCCAGCTGGTAAATCTCTAATTCGCTGAAGAAAGTGTAAACCATTAGTAGATCTTAAAATAATCGGCAATTTTATCAAAGTTTTTTGGCATTTCGCTCAATCGTTCACATTTTATTTGTTTCATGAAAAATACTTAACACTTTGTACGGTAATTTATTCGAAAGCAAAGGGTAGATTTCGTTCTATAAATTGCTATTTTTGCGCTCATTTTCAACAAAAGAGAAGGATGAAGTTTGACCTAGCTGCAACAGATGCAGGCTCTAAAGCAAGAGCAGGAGTAATAACTACCGATCATGGGCAAATTCAAACGCCCATTTTTATGCCTGTTGGTACAGTTGCAACAGTAAAGGGAGTTTTTCATAGAGATTTAAAGGAAGAGGTAAGGGCCGAAATTATTTTGGGCAATACCTACCACCTATACCTACGTCCCGGACTTGATGTGCTAAGGGCTGCCGGAGGGCTGCATAAATTTAGTGCATGGGATAGGCCAATACTTACCGATAGCGGCGGATATCAGGTGTTTTCGTTAGCCGAAAATCGGAAGCTCACCAACGAAGGATGTACGTTTAGATCGCATATTGATGGATCGAAGCACCAGTTTACTCCCGAGAATGTGATGGATATTCAGCGTGTTATCGGAGCCGACATTATAATGGCATTCGACGAATGCCCTCCAGGAACAGCTACCTTCGATTATGCGAGCAAATCGCTAACGCTAACCCAGAGCTGGTTGGAGAGGTGTATCAATCGATTTGATGAAACCGAAGGCTTATACGGCTACTCGCAAACACTTTTCCCCATTGTGCAGGGATGCGTTTACCCCGAATTGAGACGTAAAGCAGCCGAACATGCCGCTGCACTCGGACGTGAAGGTTACGCCATTGGTGGATTAGCTGTAGGAGAACCAGTAGAGCAGATGTACGAAATGATAGAGGTTGTTAACGAAATACTACCAACCGAAAAGCCAAGATACCTTATGGGGGTAGGTACGCCAGTGAACATACTCGAAGCAATTTCGCGCGGGGTAGATATGTTCGATTGCGTAATGCCAACCCGTAATGGAAGGAACGGCATGCTCTTTACCAGCGAAGGAATAATTAATATACGAAACCTGAAGTGGAGAGATGATTTTTCGCCAATTGATGCTAACGGCATGGCGTTTGTAGATACCACCTACACCAAGGCATACCTTCGACACCTGTTTATAGCCGATGAGATGCTAGGCGCTCAAATTGCCTCAATGCACAACCTAGCCTTCTACCTCTGGTTGGTAAAAGAGGCTCGTCAGCATATCATAAATGGCGATTTTGCACAGTGGAAGGCTATGATGGTGCCAAAACTTTCGGTACGTTTGTAAAAAAAGTGGCAGAATTGCACTAATTAGCTCGCTACTTCTACCTCTTTTGTAATTTTGAAAGCTAAAGAGCTGGAATGCAGCAATTGAAGGATTAGGTATAAAGCCTAGAGTTAAATAAAAAACAACGAAGATGAAGCTCGGACTACTTAAACGGCTTGACATATACATCATAAAGAAATTTATAGGGACCTACTTTTTTGCGCTTCTTATAATCATTGGCATTGCAGTGGTTTTTGATGCGGCTGAAAAAATAGACGACTTCATGGAGAAGAATGCTCCGCTAAGGGCAATAATCTTCGACTACTACATGAACTTTATCCCGTACTTTGCTAGCTTGTTTAGCTCGCTTTTTACCTTTGTTGCCGTTATATTTTTTACCTCTAAGCTGGCCAGCAACACCGAAATTGTTGCCATTCTTGCTAGTGGCGTAAGCTTTAAAAGGTTACTCTACCCATACTTTATATCTGCATCTATTATTGCCATTCTCAACTTTATTCTTGTAGGATTTATCATCCCACGAGCGAATGAGGTAAAGATTGACTTTGAGAATAAGTATGTAAAAAGGCAGTACCAGAACACCGAAACCAACATTCATCGCCAGCTAACTCCAAATACCTTTGTTTACATGGAGAATTTTATGGTGATAGGAAAGATTGGCTCCAAATTTTCGCTCGAGCGCTTTGAAGGAAACATGCTAAAGTCGAAGCTGATTTCCGACTATGCGGTGTGGGATTCAACAAGCGGAAAGTGGACTGCATACAACTACTACATTCGCGAGATACTAGATGGTAAGGAGGTTATTAGGCGAGGAGAGAAGCTAGATACCCTGATTGACCTTAGCGGGCAAGAGCTATCGCAGCGATCGAATGTGGTAGAAACGATGAATCTTTTCCAGCTGGAGAGGCAAATTGAAAAGCAGAAACAGCGAGGAGCGGATGATGTGCAGTTTTTACAAGCCGAAAAAAATAAGCGATTGGCCTACCCTTTGAGCACCTTTATTTTAACACTAATTGGGGTGTCGTTTGCATCGCGCAAGACACGCGGAGGTATTGGGTTGCACATAGGTATTGGTATTGTACTTGGGTTTTCGTACCTGCTATTTATGCGCTTTAGCGAGATGTTTGCTGTTGGAGGCGTGATCTCGGCTAACGTTGCGATATGGGTACCAAACATACTATACGCATTTATAGCACTTTGGCTATACTGGAAAACACCTAAATAGGTGTTTTTTTTTGCTCAAAATCGAGCTGCCGTTTTCTGCATTTTTTTAAAAAAATAGTTTAATGTGTGAAATCTTGGTGTTAAAGTTCTCACACTAGAGTGTATTTTTGGATAAGAATAGCTAGAATTGTAGCTTGATTTTTAATGTGGATGTTGGATTAATCTGCATCTTACGAGTTATCAACTAACACAAAAAAACACATGCCTTTGAAAAAGAAAATTCTTGAGCTTAAGAAGCGCAAGGAGGAAGTACTACAAGGAGGTGGCCCACAAGCTATTGCGAAGCAACAGGCTATGGGAAAAATGACCGCACGCGAGCGAATTCTCGCATTATTAGATGAAAGTTCATTCCATGAGTACGATTTATTCGTAGAGCATTCGGCTCGCGAGTTTGGAATGGATGGTAAAGTGCTCGCCGGGGATGGTGTGGTAATTGGAACAGGAACGATATTTGGTTCGCCTGTAGCAATTTTTGCTCAGGACTTTACCGTGATGGGTGGTTCGCTTGGTCTTATGCATGCTCGCAAAATCACCAAAATTATGGATTACGCAATTAAGATGCGTATGCCGCTGATTGGTATTAACGATTCTGGTGGAGCACGTATCCAAGAGGGAGTTAACTCGCTTGCAGGTTACGGCGAAATCTTCTACCGCAATACAATTGCAAGTGGAGTAATTCCTCAGATATCAGTTATTCTTGGACCATGTGCAGGAGGAGCCGTTTACTCGCCAGCACTTACCGACTTTGTATTTGTGGTAGATAACATCTCTAAGATGTTTATTACCGGACCAGAAGTTATTAAGTCGGTTTTAGGAGAAGAGATTACCCAAGAAGAGCTAGGTGGTGCTCGTGTACACTGCGAAACTACAGGTAATGCTCATTTCTTTGCAAAGAGCGAAGCCGAGTGCTTTGAGCAAATCAAGAAGCTTATAACCTATATTCCTTGGAATAACAGCAAAAAAGCGCTTCGTTTTGAGCCTAAGCATCCTAAAGCTCAGTATAAAATTGAGGATATAGTTCCTGATAATCCAAATAAACCATACGATGTTCGCGATGTAATTCGTGCTATTGTTGACGACTCTGACTTCTTTGAAGTTCAAGAGCTATGGGCACAAAACATCGTTATTGGATTTGGACGTTTAAATGGCGATACAATTGGTTTTGTAGCTAACCAGCCAAAGGTGCTTGCAGGAGTGCTAGATTGCGATTCGTCTGATAAGGCGGCTCGTTTCATCCGTTTCTGCGATGCATTTAACATTCCGATTGTAACGCTCGAAGACCTTCCTGGCTACCTACCAGGTGTTGATCAAGAGCACCAAGGGGTAATTAGGCATGGTGCTAAGATGCTTTACGCTTACAGCGAAGCTACCGTACCAAGAATTACCGTTATTCTTCGTAAGGCATATGGTGGTGGATATATTGCAATGAACTCGCGCCACATGCAGGCCGATTTCGTATTTGCTTGGCCACTTGCCGAGATTGCCGTTATGGGACCCGAAGGAGCTGCAAACATCATTTTCCGTAAGGAGATTATGGAAGCAGAGAATCCTGATGAAATGCGCAAGCTTAAGGTGGAGGAGTATAAGGAGAAGTTTGCCAACCCATACGTTGCTGCTGCTAAGGGATATATTGATAGCGTTATTGAGCCTCAAGAAACCCGTAGATTCCTTATTCATGCACTTGAAATTTCGTTGGAAAAAGTGGTTGAGCGTCCTGCTCGTAAGCACGGAATTCCTCCATTTTAATAGTGAAAAGTATGAGTACAGAGGAAATAAAGCCAGAGTACCAACGCTTTGTTGTTGACGAATCGACCTATGAAACTATTATTCCTAGTAAGATTGCCAACAAAAAAAAGTGGGTTAGGCCAAACCCAAAAGAGATTGTTTCGTTTCTTCCAGGGACTATTCTGGAACTTAACGTTAAAGCTGGGGATGCCGTAAAAGAGGGTGATAAGCTTCTTGTTTTTGAAGCAATGAAGATGCACACCACCATTAATGCTCCATTTGCTGGAACTATAAAGTTGATTGCTGCAAACGCAGGAGACAAGGTTCCCAAAGGGCAGCTATTAGTTGAGTTTGAGTAATTCTACGTAATCACGCATAGTAAGGAGGGGCAGCCAGAAATGGCTGCCCCTCTTTTATTGGTTTGTATAGGGTGGATAAAATAGTTGGGGTGTAATTTTAGCGACAGGTGACAGGTAATCGTTAGTCGTTTTTTCGATAATTGCGTGCGTCGTGCTGCTTTTTGGAAAGCTCCGTAGGCAGATACATTTCCTGTTGTTACTTTTTTGAGGTCAAAAAAGTAACCAAAAAACCCTTTGTACGAATTAACTTGCTCGTTCGCGCTAGCGCCCCTCCGCTCTAGGCTGCGCTGCTGCTGGCGGCGGTACGCTTCACGGCTCGGTTGCTAGCAGACGCTCCCTCGCGCAGACAGAATTCGTACGGCCTGGTGTGGCTTCGCCACGGTGCCTACGGTGGTAGGGTTGCGCTACTTATGGGCGTTGCGTGCCGTTGGTAGGTTGTAATTTCAGTGACAGGTGACTGGGAATAGGTAGTAGGTAATCGTTAGTCGGAAAAGCAACCTAAGATTTAACTCTGTGTATATCTGAGTCTTTGCGTCTCTGCGTTCGTTTTCTCGATCCACCTCAATTGTCAATTGATCCAAAAGTATCAAATGCTATGCACTTATAAGTCAAGGGACTGTCCAGAAAGTATTGCGTATCACGATATGCGTATTATGCTGCGTTACAGCAGACTGTGGTCGCATTTTTATGCTACGCCTGTCGTGTGTCTTGCTACTTTTTAGACAGTCCCTTGGTAAAAACTATCCTTGCTACTATCGGCTGACTATGAGTATCTTGGCGACCTTTTTATCCTTGGTGCGAACTACAACAACATAGTTCCCAGGAGTAAATCGGCTAACATCATAATCGAGAAGCACAGCATGGGTTGTTAGTGGAAACTGCTTAGACTCTAGCAAAACGCCGTTCGACGAAATGATATCTATCGTAATTTCCACGTTTTCGTTGTAAAAAGCTTCGATATTAACCAACGATGAAGCTGGGTTTGGATAAACGTTAAGCTGAATTTTCGCATCTTCGCTACCCTTTTTTACCGTAACCGTATCGGAGGCCGAGCATCCGTTCTTACTAGTAACTGTTACCCAGTACTTGCCCTCATCATTAATAATAATGCTATTGGTGTTTTGTCCTGTACTCCAAAGGAAGGTATAGTCGCTCGATAGGTTGACCTTAAGAGCTCCAGGTAGCGAACGATATATTACATCGTTACCTAAATCGACCGCTGGAATTGGATATATCTCGTACTGGATAGTTTTGGTTGCCCCTTGCTTACCATTAACCACCGAGTAACCAGCGGCCGTATGCTTTCCTGCAATCTCTTCGATAAGGTTATCAACCTCCTTACCCTGCGACATCATCTTATCGAAATGGTAGCTTACCTTTTGCGTAGGAGCAAGGTCGCTTTCGAGCTTTGTAGTACCACTAAACTTGTACTCTACCGTTTTACCATCGGGTTTAGCTATTTGGTAGGTGCAGCTTATCTTAACCTCGGTACCAGCTGGTATTTTGGTATTTACGCTCTCATTAGCAAGTAGTACTTCAAACGCCTTTTTAGTTCCTTTATAGCACTTCGTTTCGCCCTTAGCTGGGTAAACCATTATAAAATTGGTACTTACCGGCACGAGGAAGTCAACCGCAACTTGCTTTGTAAGCGAACAACCATCGGAGTTTGTACCAGTAACCGAGTAGATGCTATTTTCATAAACGGTAACCTCTTTGGTCGTTGCGCCGTTAGACCAAAGGTAGGTTAGGTCGGATTTGGACGCTGTAAGCGTAGCTTCGCTCTTGTTGCTTACCGTTTTCATATCGATGGTGAACGAAGGAGCAGCAGCAACCGTAAATGTTTTGGATGCAGACGAATTAGAATCGTTGGTATCGTAGGCAAACGTTACCTTGAGGTTGGCCACTACAGTTTTTCCAGCAGTAGAAGAAGGTAGCGTAGAGCTAAGCGTGATGGTTGCCGTAGATTTTGCCGCCATCTCTTCGGTAAGCGTGTAAGCTTCGCTAATGGCAACTCCATCAATAGTACCTGTAATGATTAGCTTCTCGCCCTTCTGAATAGGCATCTCACCATCGTTTGCAACCTCAAGAATAATTGGAGTTGGCTTGCTAGACTGGCAAAGCTTTTCGGCATTTTTGATTGCTTTTAGAGCAATATCACCACCTTTAAAAATGACGTTGGTGCTTCGCTCGGCCGAACAGCCCTTATCGTTGGTTACTGCTAAGGTGTACTTGCCAGAAGTATTAACCGTGATAGATTGAGTTGAAGCTCCGTTACTCCATAGGTACTTGCTAAAACCTGCAGGACCAGTAAGCACCTCGCTGCCTTTGGTTGATATAATCTCGGGAACAAGGTCGAACGTAGGAGTTGCATTAACGGTAACGGTAGTATTGAAGGTGTTGTTGGCAGCATTGGAATCGTCGGTAATGCTAGCCGTAACGCTTATAGGATACTGGCCAAGCGTGCTATTAGGAAGAAGCGTTGCAAGAGGAACCTCACTAGTAGCACCAGCTTCGATAGCAGAGGTAAGTTTAACCGTTTCGCTAAACGCTACCCCATTAACCGTACCGGTAAATAAAATAGAGGTTTCGTTGGCTATTGCAGCCCCAGAGCTATTCTTGATAATAGCAACCAAAGGTTCGTTTCCAGTATTTTGGCAGATGCTGCTCTTTTTTACACCAACAAGCTGCAGGTCGGGCTTAAATAGAACCGCCGTAGCTTGGCTATTGGTACAGCCATTAGCGTTGGTTACAGTAAGCGTATAGGTTCCCTCCTTGCTAACCGTAATTTTCTGAGAATCCTCGCCAGTGCTCCACTTGTAGGAAGTCATGCTTGCAGGGCCAATGAGCTCTACCTGAGAACCAGTTGCAATGGTAGGATTAGGGATGGTAATTTCGGGTAGCGCGTTAACCACTAAAGCTCCGCTTACAGAGTTGTTGGAAGGAACACCATCGGTAGCAAAGGTTACGCTTGCTGTTGTAGTATAGCTTCCAGCCGTAAGTCCCACCAGCTTCTGTGCGAAGGTGAAGGATGCATTTGCCCCCACATCAAAGGTTGCAGCCAGGGTGTAGTCTTCGGATAAGCTTTTACCACCAGCCTCGAAGGTAAAGCTTAGCTTGGTGCCAGCAGGAATAGCTTCTAGGCCAGTATTCTTATAGGAAAGCTTAACCACACGACCAGAGCTCGAGTAGCAGCTATCCTTCGGACTTAAAATAGCTTGTAGTGCAATGTCCGTTTTGTTGAAGCTTACCACAATTTCGTCGGAAGCCGAGCAGCTTCCGTTGCTAGCTGTGAGCTTGTATGTGCCAGGTTGATTTACCGTTAACGATTTACTTGTAGCACCCGAACTCCATAGGTAAGTAATACCAGTAATTTCGGGCGTAACAGTAGGGTTGATCGTATAGGTAGATTCAGTAGCAACAACATCATCGCCAAGCGATACCTTAGGCGTTTGCTTAGCGTTAATAGTAAGCACCTTGGTAAAGTTGTTGGTTAACGTTTCATCATCAACCTTAATCATTGCCGACACAGCGACGTTTTGAGCCGTAGTAAACGATATTTTTTTGCTAAAAGTAAAGCTGATGCTCTCCTTTGGAAGGAAATCCTTAGTAATTGGAATTGTCTCGCTAAACTCTGATGTTCCGAACTTGAAGGTAGCAGGAATAGAGGCTCCAACTTTTAGCGTATCGTTTCCAGTATTGTGAACCTCTATTGATACAGGGAACTCATCTGCCGACGTACAAATCGACGCCCCATCACCATAGGTTGAGGTGATATCAACCGCCAAATCGTTTTTAATAAACGTTACGTTCGTAGTGTCGCTATTGTAGCAGCCGTTGGTGTCGGTAATACGAACAATGAACTTCCCATTTTTAGCAACAACAATGCTTTGAGTAACCTCGTTGGTGTTCCACTTGTAGTCAACGAATCCAGGTCCAGCATCAAGAGTAGCCTGTACATCGCGAGTTATAACAGCTTTAGGAAGGTTAGACTTAGGAAGTCCGAACGTGCTTATGCGAGTTGAAAGCGTATCGTTGGAAGCCACCAAATCGCCAGCTAGCATAGCTTTGAAAGCCACCTTGTAGCTCCCTTTTGCGGAGAGATTTACAGGGTTATTGAGCATTATAGGCAACGAAGCATTAGGCGAAAGGTCTGACGTTAGCGTGTAGCTATCGCTAGAAATGCTGCCATTTATGTCAACCGAAAACGGAATAGCAGTCCCAGATGGGATTGTAACGTTTCCTGTATTCTGTATTGTAAGGGCTGGTTTCATGGTAGGAACCTGCGTACAAGCCGTTTTGATATTGTCGATAGACTTAACTGCTATATCCTTAATTGCAAACAGAATGGTAGCCTCCGATTTTGTACTACAGCCATTGTTGTCGGTAACTGTACACCATATCTTGCCTCCAGTAGGAGCAGGGTGCTTAACGGTATTTGTTTGAAGCGTAGACGCATCGTGCCATTTGTAGCCTTTGAAACCAGCACCAGCATCGTAGGTATATTCGAGTGCAGCAACGGTTTGCGAAGCTGGAGTGAGCGAAAAATCGGGGAATCCAAATGATTTTATGCTTTTCGAAAGCACATCGTTTGTAGCATTAACATCGTACTGCATAGCCACCGTAGGCGTAAGAGCATACGAAGCTTTTAGCGCAGACATGTCGAATAGCTCGGGGAATGTATAGTCTAACGAATCGCCAGGCGCAATGTCTTTAGCAACCGTAATCTTGTGGAATGGAGTTTTAGCTCCTTTGAAATCGAGCTGTAGCGTAAGCTCTGTTCCAACCTTAATCGTGTCGATATCTCTTCCCGTATTCTTTAGGCGAATCTTAACCTGCTGCTTAGCTTTAAGGCTGCACGTATCAATTGGCGAAACAACCTTATACATGGCAATGTCAGGGTTGCGCTTGTAAACATCGGTAGTAGAGCTCACCTTACAGCCCGAAACTGGATCGGTTAACGTAACCTTGTAGGTTATCTTGTTATTAGGATCAACAAAGTCGGATAAAACAGCGGTACGAGTATCGCCACCTCCAGGAGAAGGTGTCCAAGCTCCTGAGCCTTTACGTATCTCCCAATCGACATTATAGCCAAACCCGATAGTGTAGGCGCTGATGTTGAATGTATGGCTTGTAGTTATAGGATTCAGAAGGTAGCCGGTAGGACCGAGGTCGACCACTGGCTTGTTAACCTTAACATTTTTAGTAAACGAGTCGTTGTTGGTTTCGTAGAAGTTTTCAGGATCGTCAATCGTTTTGGCAATAATTTCGTAGGTGCCACCTCGATTCATATCGATGGTTTTTGACGTAACCAGCTCCAGCTCATCTCCAACATTTAGATCAGAAGGGAGGGTGAACGTTTCCTCGAATTTTTCGACCTTACTAACAACCGTTCCTCCTGTTTTGGTGTAGCTCGACTGGAATGCAACCTTTACCTTGGTGCCTGCTTTAGCCTTTTTGATGCCAAAGTTCTTGATCTTAAAGGTTATCTTTTCAGTTTCAGTGAACCCTTCGCACGAGCTTGCTCCCGAAAGCTCTTCGGGCTTAACGATAGCAGAAACACCAAAATCGTCGGGAGCCTCTTTAATGGTAAATCCATTTAAACCAAAGCCCTCGTAGATGTTATTCTGAGCATCACTAGCAAACTCGAACCTAAACTTAACCCCTGTTAGTCCATTTAGCGACGACGGCAACAGGTGGTTGATGGTTTGCCATCCACCGCTATTACCGCTAAAGCCAAGCTTTCCGGAAGATGCCAAAACCGATTGGTTCTTCCATCCCCAAAGATTATCCCACTTGTCGCCATTGTTTCCAACAGGAATCCACGTTGCGCCATTATCAACCGAGTAGCTTAGCGTGGTGCCATCTTTATCCTTTTCGGTAATGTAATTAGCCTTAAGCTCAAGCATAGGTTTCTCTAGCCCAACAATATCAAAACACGGTCCAACCAAGTACGAAACAGAGCTGTTATCGTAGTTGCCGTTTAAGTTGGTAATCCAAAGCTTATCCGATAAGGTTTCTCCCTGAATGTTTGGCGTAGAAGGCGATCCGTGCATCCAGCTACTACCGCTTTTGTACCAGTCATCGGGCGTATCAAAGCTATTGCTGTACGGAATAGGGTATGTTTTAGAAACAAACACCCTTGTCGAGAGCGTGTCGTTTGCAGTATCCTCATCACCAGCAAGAAGCAGCTGCGATTTAACCTTAATATCTCCGTAGGTGTTGGCAGGGAACTTTTTAGCGAGCGTAATGGTAGCCTCCGTGCCAGCAGGTATATTTTGGTTGATGATGTCGTCAATCACCAAGCTATTAACGAAAATCTTTACAGGTATCGGAGCAATAGCTTCTTTTGACCCTGCATTCTTAACCTTAATGGTAATAGGCTGATCGACAGAGCTGCCTCCACAACCGCTGGTAGGACTAGCAATTTGTACCATTGCAAGATCCTTTTCCATGAAATTACCCACAACCGAAACGTCATCAATATTCCAGCCAGTAAATTCGCGCGTTGCATCGGAGTACGATAGCGTGTACCTCAGCTTTACATTTTCGGCTCTATCGAACGAGGACGGAAATGCGATTGTAGCCGTTTTCCAGCTATCATCCAGCGAATAGTCGGTGTTTTGCCATAACGTAACCCAAGTAGCTCCGTTGTCTTTCGAAGCCTGAACCTTAACCGTATCGTAAAGATCGACGTTAAGCCACTTCTTGAAGCTAAGTATTAATCCCTTATAGAATTGAGCGTTAAATGCAGGCGATGTAGCAGTATAAGGCGCAGAAGAAGGAACGTTAGGATCGTAGCTCCCATCTTTAGTGAGGTCGTTCCCTAGCACTTTCGTTCCACTAATTGCCGACGAAGGGTCGGGAGAACCGTAGAGAGACGTTTTTCCAAGAGGCTCTGCAATTTCAAAATCGCCAGTAAGTACCCATCCTTTATCGCTCTCAAAGTTATCGAAGAACAGATTTTGCTTAATGGTACGAGTGCCTGGCGAGTTGACCAAGGTATTTGCATAGGTAGCACCGTTAAAAGCAAAACCGCTAGCAGGTATCGATGCATCGACAATGTTTCCACTTTTAGCAGTAGCAGTAATATCGTAAGCCACCCAGATGTAAGAGTAGCCAGTAGGTAGCTTGTACGAAGAGGTTAGAGCTATGCTGCTACCCGATAGCGTTCCCTCGCCAACGAGGTTGTTGGTGTTAAACGTCTGCCCATCTGTTGCGTAAACTTTAACCTTCGCTATGTCGGTTGAGGCTGTTGCCGCTACGTTAACCTTTAAGCTGCTTAGCGTTACATCGCCAGTATTACCAGTAACCTTAACCCTAGAGCAAAGTATGGGGTTGTCGGTAGTTCCATTAGGTATGAAGTCGGATATAACACTTTCTGTAGCCACCTCGGTAACGGATCGGGCTAAGCTCCCTGTCTCTTGAAGCAAGATCTCGTCCATACATATCCCCATACCCCATCTGCTTAAACCCTCAAAAGCAAGGTAAACATCTTTTTGAAGAGCATCAGGAGGAAGGGTAAGCTGAAAATCGCGCCAAGAATTTTGAATGAGGTTGTAAGTTTGCAGCAGCTTCCAGCCACCTGTAAGTCCAACCTTATAGTATATTCTAAGGATATCGGAGTTAACGCCAGTTGGTACACGCCATTCATGAATTGTTAGCCAGAACGAGAGGGTAGGCGAAACCGCAAACTGGAGGTTTAAAGCAGGAGAGATTAGCTTGGTTTGTTCGCGGCCAAAACCCTGGGTGAAAAAGAAAGAGTTGTAAGTTCCAGCCTTTGCCTTATCAGGGTTTCTAAAGATGTCGTAGGTTGCAGGAGGAGAGGTAAGGTTCGGATCAGCAGGGTTGTAGCCCCCATTCCTGAATCTCCAGGGAACTGTACCAACAACAGCCTCTTCTGTCCAACCATTAGGGTATCTACCCAGCTCAAAACCCTCTTTTAAATAAACAGTTTGTGCAACACAATCGTTAACTAATCCCCATAACACACACACGCACAGCACAGTCCAACGCGCAATTCTTTTCATATCCAACAGTTTTCTTACAGCTATATTTTCCGCTCGGAATATAGTAGAATTATTTTACTATTCGTATAGGTAATAATCGCATTTTATAGCAGCATTCTTTTCGAATAGTAAAAAAACTTTCTTTTCTTTAGGGTGTGAAAATAGGGGGATTTATGTAGGGCTGGAAACCCTAGTGTTAAATATGTTGTACTAATGGCTGTTGGATATGAGAGTAGGGGCTGTACTAAATCCCGTGTGGCGTGTTGTGTTTATTCTTGGGATACTATTTAAAAGTATTGGCGCATTTGGGCAAACTGATACCGAGTTCTGGTTTGTTGTTCCCGACGTAACTTATTACCATCAATCTCCTGGAGGAGAGCCTGCTAACCTTACATTTTCGGCGTTTGATATGCCGAGTACGGTAACAATTAGCATGCCTGCGAATCCTCTTTTTACCCCCATTGTGGTAAACATTCCTGCTGGTAAGGCAATTTCGGTGCCGATGAGCGACTATGTAAACACCTTTTTGGCTGGTAAGACAGGAAATGCTGATATTGAGAATACCTACAGCAACACTTTCCCTAATAAGTGTGGTTTGCTGATAACGGCAACAACTCCAATAACAGCCTACTATCAGATTGCCAATGTAAATAATACAGATATATATGCCTTAAAGGGTAAGAATGCGCTGGGGAAGCACTTTTATGTTCCGTTTCAGAACCTAAGAACTAACCACCAGCACTCCAATCCTCACCCTGCCTACTCTTCTATTAATATTGTTGCAACAGAGGCTAGTACCAATATAGTGGTTAAGCCTACTAAGGATGCCTACATACACGGAACTACCGTATTGGCAGGTACAACCAAAACAATTACCCTAAATAAGGGCGAGAGCGTCTGTATTGTTCCATCTATTGTAAGCTCGCAGCCGGATAGGGCTGCTGCTGCTCACCTTGCTGGTACCGAAATAACATCCGATAAAAATATTGCCATCACTACAAACGACGACTCGGTTGATGGGTTGGGAAGTGGTAGCTATGATATTATTGGAGATCAGCTTGTTAATATGGAGTCGCTTGGTACTAAGTACGTTGTGCTAAGAACTCAAGCGTCGGTAAATAACGATGATATTTACGTTGTGGCTACCGAAGATGGTACAACTGTAACCTTTAAAAATAACGATGGAGGAACCTCTACTACCTATACCCTAAATGCTGGGGAACAGGTGCATATGGCAACTCTTGGCAGCTTCTGCTTTGTGGAGTCTGATAAAAAGGTTTCGGTTCTGCATGTTGGAGGTTATGGTGGCGAGCTTGGTGGTGCTATTCTTCCTGCAATTGATAAATGTACTGGTAGTACACAGGTTGCGTTTTATAAGCTTCCTAGTTCGGGTGGTAAAACCTTTAACACCAATATAATGGTTCGTTCGAATGGGATGAACAAGTTTAAGCTTAATGGTGTTGCGGTTGATTTTGCTGCTGTAACGGGCAAAAGCTGGGTAAATCTTCCTGGAACCGACTGGTACTTTATGCAGGTGCTCGACTGGAATACTGGTAAGTTTGGCTCTTTGAAAGATAACTCTGGTAATATTCTAACCAACGAGGGCGACCTGTTCCACTTCGGCGTTTTTTATGGTGCTGGATCGGGTGGTTGTAACTATGGGTTTTTCTCGGATTTTAACGAGCTAAAGATAAATGCAAGTGTTGCGGGTATTGATGCCGGAGAAACAAAGGTGTGCTTTGGTAGCCCTATTCAGATGTACGCTACTGGTGGTACTAAGTATAAGTGGACTCCTGCTGATTATCTGAGCGATCCGAATGTGTTTAACCCTATTGCCAACGTGCCAATTGCGGGGATTAAGCAGTATCAGGTTGAGGTGTCTGGTGCTTGTAATATGACCGAGACTAAAACTATCAACCTACAAATCCTTCCTCCTGTTAAGGCCGATTTCTCGGTTGATAACATTACGGGTTGCTCGCCTCTAGCTGTTAGCTTTAAGAATACGTCGCTTAATGCGGCAGAGCTTCGCTGGAACTTTGGCGATGGTACTGATACAACCTCCAATAAGTTCTCTCCTCCTGGGTTGGTGGAGCAGTTTAGTCACCTCTACGTAAATAATACCGATAAGCCAATTACCTATACTGTACAGCTTATTGTAAAGAGTGAGGCTGCTTGTGGCGATGTTGTGCAAAAGCAAATTACGGTTTATCCTTCGGTTGAGGCAAAGCTAAGCAGGATCGATCCAACACCTTCGTACTGCTCTCCTCGTTCGCTTTCATTTGATAATATTTCTCCTGCCACTCCACTACCTGCTAGCGATGTTAGCTTTATTTGGAATTTTGGTGATGGCGCAAGCGTAAATACAAGCAACCCATCGGTTAGCCATAACTTTTCGGTGCTCGACAAAACTAAGCAGCGGTACAATGTTACGCTTACGATGATGAACAAGTACGGTTGTAAATCGGTAGCCTCTGATACGGTTGATGTGTACGGCATGGTGGATGCCTACTTTTCGCTCGATAAGCTTACAGGGTGTCCGAACCCATCGTTCGATGCGGTGCTTACCGATGGTTCTACAGGCATGATTGCAACTAAGTCGTGGAGCTGGGATGGCTTTTCGAATGTGCCAAGTTCAACTATTACAAATGCCTACGATATCTCTACGTCTAACCGAACGCCTGGTGGTGCATCAAAGGATGTGCGTACCATAAAGCTCGATGTTGTTGGTGCAGGGGGGTGTAAGGATAGCTATAAGCAGGATATTACTATACTTCCTTATGTTAATGCGCTTTTTGCAATTGGCGATTCGAAGCTGTGCGATGGTGAGGCGCTTAACATAACTAACACCTCGTCGGCTGGTTCTACAGAGTTCTTTTGGGAGTTTGGCGATGGTGCTACATCTACCGCCATTAATCCGTCGCATTTGTACCAAAATAGCAGCTATGCAACTGCTCTTTACGATATCAAGCTGACGGCTAAATCGGCTGATGGGTGTGTGAGTACCTATACTAATCCTACGAAGGTTACGGTTTACTCTCGTATAGAGCCTAACTTTACGGTTAGCAATCTGGGGGGATGCGCTCCGTTTAATGCTACAATACTCAATACCTCAAAGGGTAATGCTACTAATACCTACGAGTGGAACTATGGCGATGGTTCTGCTTTAGATGTAGAGGCTACGTTGGTGCCTAGTAAGCAGCATCTATTTGTTAATACGACATCGGTTGTAAAAGACTACTTTGTAGAGCTTAAGGTTACCAACGAAGGTGGATGTTTTGCTACTGCTTCTCGCACTGCAAGGGTGTACCCTCAGCCAGCTGCCGATTTCTCGGTTGATAATATCGTTGGATGTAACCCTCTGCCTGTAAGCTTTACAGCATCTACAAATGTGCCCGAGTACGATTATTCATGGACTTTCGATGATGGTGCTACAGGAACGTCGTCGGCTGCTTCGCATACCTACAACAACTTCGACTATAATGTCGATAAAACCTACAGTCCGATTCTTACTGTTAGCTCCATATATGGATGTTCGGCTACTGCAACAAAAACAATAACGGTTCATCCTTTGCTGAAAGCTGCTTTTACTGTACAACAAGCTTCGGTTTGTGCGCCGTTTGATGTCCAGATTACTCCAGCATCGCTAGGTGCAACGTCGTACTCGTGGAACTATGGCGATGGTAGAACAGAAACTAAGGTGTCGAGCACTCCGTTTACCATCAGCTACGATAATACAGGTGCTACATCAAACACCTACAACATCTCTTTGGTGGCTACCAACTCTGGCGGAGCGTGTCAGGCAACAGCGAGTGTTGTTCCGATTACTGTAGATCCGAGAGTGGTGGCTAATGGTTCGTTTAACGTTGACGACAAGTGCTCTGGTGCAATTACGTTTACCAATACCTCTACTGGAAGTAGCGTTTATACGTGGAATTTTGGTGATGGCCAATCGGTTAATACCGCAACGACTATTGCTCAGAAGCATAGCTATGATAATAGAACCTCGTTGCTTAAAAGCTATGTTGCCACGCTAACTGCCGAAAATGCAAAAGGGTGTAAATCAACCAAAAGCTTTAGTGTTGATATAGTGCCTAAGGTTGAATCGGCCTTTACCTACGATGTGGTCGAGAAGTGTACGCCCATGAAGATCAATCTTGTGAATACTTCGCTTAATGGTACTGATTTTCAGTGGGATTATGGTCATACCATTGCGGGTGTTCAGCAGGTAGAAAATCGTACTTCGAAAGCTGCTTTTGATAAGATTATTGATAGCGAAAGTCCTAATACTGTTCAAACCTACGTTGTAAAGCTTACTACTACCGATAAGTTTACTGGTTGTTCGAGCGTTGCAACTCGCGATCTTACCGTTTATCCTCGCGTAGTACCTTCGTTTACTAGTGCTGTAACTGATAAGTGTAAAGGCAGCGTTAGCTTTACTAATGCAACTACTGGTGCAAGCTCCTATACGTGGATTTTTGGCGATCAAAGCTCGTCATTTACTACCGCAAAGCTCGATCCTGTTGCGCATACCTACCTTAATAGGAATGCAACCAACTCTACCTATAATGCTAAGCTGGTTGCTGTTAATGCCTTAGGGTGTTTGGCGGAAGCTACACAAGACATTTCAATAGTTCCTAGGGTTGAGTCGAGCTTTACGCTCGAAGAGCTGGAGGTGTGTACTCCTGTTAAGGTTAAGCTTACCAATAGTTCGCTTAACGGGCATCAGTTTACGTGGGATTATGGTCATACTATTGGTGGCGTGCAGCAGGTTGATATCAAGAACGATAAGCTTGCTTTTGATAAGATTCTTGACAGCGAATCGGCTAATGGGGTGCAAAGCTATCCTATAAAGCTTACGGTGGTTGATAAGAATACGCAATGTGCCGACGATTCGACTATTAGCTATACAATATATCCTCGAGTTGTTCCTTCATTTACGGCTGATAAGCTGACGGGGTGCTCCGATCTACCGGTTACGCTTACCAACACTTCAAATGGAGGTACGCTGTCGTTTAGCTGGGATTTTAACGATGGTCAATCGGCAAAGACTGCTAATGTTAGCGAAACGGTTGCGCATACGTTTATCAATAGAACCTCATCTACCAAGAATTTTAATGTGGTGCTTACGGCTACCAACCCTCGTGGGTGTAAGGCTACTGCTTCGAAGGTTATAGGGGCGTTTCCAAAGGTAGAGGCGGCATTTACGTTTGTTCAGCCTTCAAAATGTACGCCTTTCCCTATCGATATCACCAACAGCTCGCTAAATGGAACTGAGTACGCTTGGGATTTTGGTCATACCGTAAATGGTAATAAGCGTGATACGCTAACAACCTCTAAGGCTGCATTTAGAACCTACATATACAACGGAAATGCTACCAATGCTCAAACCTATACGCTCACTCTAACTGCCAAAGATGCCGTTACTGGTTGTAGCGATATGGTTACTAAAACAATTGATGCTCAGCCAGAGGTTAAGTCGCTCTTTAACCTTAGCTCCGATAAGGGGTGTACTCCGCTCTCGGTTTCGTTTAGCAATGTTTCTACTGGAACCAACAGCTACAGCTGGAATTTCGGAAACAATACGAGCTCTGCTAGCACAACTCCTGCTACCATGACGTTTGTTAATAACGATACGGTTAGCATTAAGTCGTATAATATTACGTTGGTTTCTAAGAATTTGGATGGTTGTTCGAGCTCTGTGACCAAAAGGGTAGATGTTTACCCTCGTGTTATGGCTGATATTAGTCTCGACAAGGTGAGTGGTTGTACTCCGCTTGCTGTAAAGGTGGTTAACTCTTACCCTTCTTCGGCTTACAGGTACGAGTGGTCGTTGGGGTCTAATGGAACAAGCTCTGCGCAGCAAATCCCTGATCTTAACTTTATAAACTCTACCTCCAACTATACGGTGCAAACCGAAAAAATTAAGCTTAAGGTGTTCTATAAGGGCGATGCTTCTTGCTACAAGGAGGTCGAGCGTTCGGTGGATGTTTATCCGGGTACTCGTAGCGATTTTGCTATGGATGTAACAGAGGCTTGTAATCCGTTGGTGGTGAGCTTCTCTAATACGTCAAAGTCGTTTAGCTCGGCAACTTCCTACCGTTGGAGCTTCGATAACCTGGGGAGCTCTGGAGAGGTTAACCCAAAGTACACTTTTACCAATCTATCTAAGACGCAAAGTGTTACGTATGCCATTAAGCTAAGATCTACGTCGCTACATGGCTGTACCGATTCGGTTACTAAAACAGTTGTGGTACGACCTATTCCAAAAGCGCAAATTGCCATAAATACTGCTGCTGGATGTGCTCCGTTTGGTGTGGATGTTCAGAACCTTTCGGTTGGTTCTATGCCTACCTATTCGTTCTGGCTCGATAACGATCGTGCAAATGCTATTAAGCGAAACGGTAACTCTAACGTACAGTTTAGTATTGATAATCTTGGTGATACTCCGAAGATTACCGAGGTGTGGCTTAAGGCTGTAAGCGATTTTGGCTGCAAGGATAGCGTTTCGCAAAAGGTTTACACCTATCCTCATGTTACCTCTGCATTTACGTTTACTCCTTCCGATGCGGGTTGTAATCCGCTTTCGGTAAGCTTTAGCAATACGTCTAAGAATGCTATTTACTATACATGGGATTTTGCTGATGGTGTAACGGCTCACGTTAGTTCGCCTAGCCATGTTTTCCAAAACTTCGATCCTCAAGATAAGGTCTTCAACGTAAAGCTAACGGCTAAATCGGAGTATGGCTGCGAGAACAGCTCTTCGAAGGAGTTTACGGTTTACTCTGCGCCAATTGCCTACTTTACCATCGATCCTCCGCTTCGAACCTATCCGGATGCTTCGTTTATCTTTAATAATCTAACTACGCCAAAGGCTTCGGGTTGGAACTACGAGTGGACTTTTGGTGATGGTGGTAAGTTTGTTGGCATGGATCCTCCTGCTTATACCTATAAAACGTGGGGAGATCAGAACGACGACTACAAGTACTACGTTACGCTTAAGGTTTCGAATGGTAAGTGTAAGGATGAGATGAAGCAGTTCTTGTACTTGAAGCCTGCTATCCCAATCTCCATTTTTGCTTCAAGTGTGGGTAGCAGCTGTTCTCCGCTCGAAACGCAGTTTACGCATCAGGCTAAGTACTTTAGCTCTATTGAATGGAACTTTGGCGATGGTACAACCTCTAACGAGGAGAGCCCTTCGCACGTTTATACAAAGCCTGGCAAGTACCACGTACAGCTTGCGGTTAAGGGCGATGGTGGTACGTCGTACTCCTACAAAACGTTGGAAGTTTTCCCGAATCCTACCGCTAGCTTTAAGCTTGCTCCTGCCGAAGCCATGCTTCCCGAAGCTAAAGTTCAGTTCTACAATACTTCGCTCGAGGCTAGCTCGTTTAGCTGGGATTTTGGAGATTTAAAGGGTACTTCTACAGAGAAAAATCCGCTCTATACCTACAAAGATCTGGGTTCGTACGATGTAAGGCTACACGTTACTTCCGAAAATGGATGCGTGGACGAAACGTTGGTAAAGGCGGCTGTAAAGGTTGTAGGGCAAGGTATGCTTAAGTTCCCTAATGCCTTTATTCCGAGTACAACCGGAAGCAACGGGGGCGTTTACGAGCATCCTGATTATAAGAATGAGGTATTCCATCCTATTAGCGAAGGGGTTGTTGCCTATAAGCTGCTTGTTTACAATCGTTGGGGCGAAAAGCTCTTCGAAAGCAGCGATATTAACGTTGGATGGGATGGATACTATAAGGGTAAGCTCTGCGAACAGGGGGTATATGTTTACCGTGCTACCGGAAGGTACTCCAATGGTAAAACATTCGATGTTCGTGGTGATGTAACGTTGTTGAGATAGAGGGAGGCAGAATGATGTTTAGGAAACTTATTATTACGTTAGTTTTGGGTGTTGGATGTTGGGCTGCTCAATGTCAGGATCCTCAGTTTACCCAGTTTTATGCCAACTCTCTGTACCTATCTCCTTCGTTTGCGGGGGCTGTTAAAGACTCTCGCCTTACGGCCAGCTATCGTAATCAGTGGTTGGGTATCGGGCACTCGTTTACTACGTTTAATGTTGCTGTCGATCACTACTTCTATAACTTAAAGAGCGGACTAGGGTTGATTGCTTTTCGTGATCAGGCTGGTTCGCTAAATCTTGCCAATACCTTAATGGGCTTGCTCTATTCCTACAATGTGCCTCTCAACTTCGAGTGGTATATGCGTCCGGGGGTGGGCTTCTACTATAACCAGCGTTCGGTCGATTACTCTAAGCTGGTGCTTGGCGATCAGCTGGCTTCTGGAAATGCTGGAAGCTCGGTGTCTAATCTCGAAGGGGCTGCTTCTACGCGCGATTTCGATTTCTCGGCTTCTTCGTTGCTTGTTGGGCCAAACGTTTGGATGGGGTTTGCGCTCGATCACCTCTTGCGCCCCGATCTTTCGCTTCTTGGTCTTGAAGATCGTGTTCCTGTTAAGTTTTCGGTACATGGTGGATATAGGTTTGTTATCCAAGGTTACTACCTTCGTCCTGTTCAGGAGAGCGTTACGGCTGCTTTTAACTATAAGCAGCAGGGTACTTACCGTCAGTTCGATGTTGGGATGTACTGGTATAAGCAGCCTCTTATGGTGGGTGTTTGGTACCGTGGTATTCCAATTGTTAATGGCGATTCGGGTACTGATGCGCTTGCTTTCCTGGTCGGACTAAAGGTTCCTAACTTTAATATTGCCTACAGCTACGATCTTACTCTTTCTAACTTTGGGGTAGATTCGGGGGGTGCCCACGAAATTTCTCTTACCTATGAGTTTAGCACTAAGGGTAAGAAAAAGTGGAAGGCTGTGCCTTGTCCAGAGTTCTAGGGTTGATGCTATTTGCGATGAAACAAATTTTAAGGAATAGGATAGGCCTTAAATAAATTCATATATATTTGCATTAAACACGAAAATCAAAAACTTTTTATGAAAAAAGGAGCATTAATTTTTTATATCGCAATTTCGGCAGCGGTTTTAGGGCTTTACATCCTATTTTTTGTATCTAAGGGTTCTGAAAGCAACAATGTTGCAGCAGCTCCTGCAAATGCTAAGGCAGTTGTTGCTTACGTTAATATCGATACCATTATCGCTAAGTACGATATGGCAACCGACCTAAATAAAACGTTGCAAGATAAAACTAAGAAGCTAGAGGCTGAGTTTGGTTCTAGAGTTCAGAATTTTCAACGCGAAGCATACGATTTTCAAGATAAAGCCCAAAAAGGTTTAATTACTCGTTCTCAGGCCGAAGAGCTGCAAGGTAAGCTTCAACAAAAGCAGCAAAACCTTTCACAGCAAGAAAATCAGTACCGTATGCAGCTTGCTGAAGAGCAACAGGTTGCACTTCGCAATATCCACGCTAAAATTGTTGAGTTCCTTAAGGAGTACAACAAAACAAAGGGGTACTCTGTAATTATTAGCACTACTCTTTACGGTGGCCCAGTTCTTATTGGAAATCAAGCTTTAGACATTACTAACGATGTTATTAAGGGTTTGAACGATAAGTACACCTCTAAATAAGCAAAGTTTAAGCTTTCAAATAGCGGGGTTCCAGTTTTGGAGCCCTTTTTTTTGCTATTTTGCAGTAGGTGTGCTAGGGCAAATACCGAGCATCATCTTAGTGCAACTTTTTATTATTAAAGTTGTTAGAGTTTTTTTATATGGATTTATGAACTGCACTTTTTTGATGATGCAGGTGTGGCGTTATGTAGGCAAGAATTTTTAGAAATGTAACACAAATAGTAAATGGAAAGAGTCATGCTAAAGAATTGGCATTCGCCATCTATTAACGAGGTAAAGCAAGCCCTTAAGACAAGCGAGAATGGTATTACTTCCGACGAAGCACAGCAGCGGCTAGAGGAGTACGGGAAAAACGAGCTGGCAACCGAGGAGAAGTCTTCGCTGCTTTCAATTTTCCTTTCCCAGTTTGCAAATGTGCTGGTTATAGTGCTTATAGTGTCGGCAACTATTTCTCTCATATTGGGTAAGCAGGTCGAGTCTATTTCGATATTTGTTATCGTAGCTTTGGCTGCGATACTTGGAACACTGCAAGAGTTTCAGGCTGGTAAAGCGCTAGAGGCGCTTCGTCGTATGGCTTCGCCAACTGCTACTGCTATTCGCGATGGGGTTGCTACCGAAGTTCCTTCGGCCGATCTTGTTCCTGGCGATGTCGTGGTTATTACCTACGGGAATAAGGTTCCTGCTGATATTCGTTTATTTGAAAGTAACAACCTTCAAATAGAGGAGGCGGCGCTTACTGGCGAGTCGCTTGCGGTAGAAAAGCAGGCTAACGAAATTGAGGGCGACGATATTCCTTTGGGCGATAGAAAGAACCTGCTCTTTATGGGAACTTCCGTTTCGCATGGTAGGGGTAAGGGTATTGTTGTTGGCACTGGTTCTAGTACCGAGTTTGGTAAAATTGCAACCATGCTTCAGAATACCAAAACAGAGCAAACTCCTCTTCAAAAGAATCTGGATAAGCTCGGAAGCAATATTGGTATAATTGCCATAGTTGTAGCGGTGTTGCTCTCTGGCATTTCGTACTTGCTAACTGGTGGTACTCTGCTCGATGCCTTTATTTGGGCTGTTGCGCTTGCGGTTGCCATTATTCCAGAGGCTTTGCCTGCTGTTGTTACCATTGGCCTTGCTCTTGGGGTGCAACGTATGGTAAGGCGTAAGGCTCTAATTCGTAAGCTTCCTGCTGTCGAAACGTTGGGGGCTGTTAATGTTATTTGTACGGATAAAACGGGTACGCTTACTAAAGATGAGATGACTGTCAGAAAGGTGTACGCTGCTTCTTCTATCTTCGATGTTGATGGTAGTGGGTATGCTCCTGAGGGTAATCTTACAATTAACGGAAACGTTGTAAAGCTGGGCGATGCTGTAACGCTTGATAAGCTCCTATCTTATGGTGTTCTTTGTAGCGATGCTGTTCTAAAGCTTACCGATGAGGGTTGGGATGTACTTGGCGATCCTACCGAGGGGGCTATTGTTACGGCGGCTAAAAAGCTTGGCGTTGATACTGATCTGCTTGCTACTGCTCATCCAAGGGTCGAAGAGATACCTTTTTCGTCCGATTATAAGTTTATGGCTACTGCTCATGCCAATCAAAATGGTAAGCTGGTAGTTATGAAGGGGGCTTTTGAGGTTGTTATTGCAAAGTGTAGCCAGTACGAGGGTGCTAATGGGGCAGAGCCTCTATCAGAGGCTGCTCTGCATGCTATAAACGAGGTGGTTGCCTCATTGGCTAATAATGCGCTTAGGGTTATTGCTGTTGCTTCAAAGGTTGTTGATGCTGATGTTACTCTTTCCAACAATCTGCTCAACCAAATGACGCTTGTTGGGTTTGTTGCTATGATTGATCCTCCGCGCGATGAGGTTAAGCCTGCTATTGCTACTTGTAAGGCTGCTGGTATTCGTACAATTATGATTACGGGCGACCATAAGGCTACTGCTTTTGCTATTGCTAAGGAGCTTAGCATTGCTAGCGATGCTTCTCAGGTTTACTCTGGTGCCGAGGTAGAAAAAATGTCACAGGAGGAGCTGGATGGTGCTGTTAAAAGTGCTTCGGTTTTTGCTCGTATTGCGCCCGAGCATAAGCTTCGTATTGTCGAGTCGCTTATGAAGCAGGGTGATGTGGCAGCTATGACTGGCGATGGGGTAAACGATGCTCCTGCTTTAAAGAAGGCAAATATAGGTGTTGCTATGGGTATTACGGGTACCGATGTTAGCAAGGAGGCTGCGGATATGATTCTTACTGACGATAACTTTGTAACCATCGTGTCGGCAGTGGAGGAGGGGCGTACCATTTTCGAGAACATTAAGAAGTTCTTGATTTTCCTTCTTAGTGGCAATGTTGGTACCGTATTTGCCATAATGCTCTCGTTTATTTTTGGGCTGTCGTTACCGCTTACTCCGGTTCAAATCCTATTTATAAACTTTATTATGGATGGGCTTATCGCTATTGCTATAAGTCTAGAGCCTTCCGAGGGTGGTATTATGGCTAAAAGGCCTCGTAATGTATCAGAGGGCATTATTTCTCGAATGGGACTGGTTCGTATTATGTCTCTGGGTTTGGTAATTGCTTTTGTTACGTTTGCGGTTTACTTTGTTAGCCTTAAGGTTCTGAATGCCGATCCTATCGTGGCTCAAACGCTCTTCTTCCTAACCCTAATTTTCGCTCGCCTATTTAATAGCTTAAACAACCGTTCGCTTAACACTTCGGCGTTCAAGTTCAAGCTGCTTAGCAATGCTCCTCTTGTTGTGTCGAGCATTGTAGGTATTGCTATTGTTTGGGCTACTACTAGCGTTGGTATTCTTATGAAAGCTTTCGGGAATACTTCTATAAGCTTGGAGGGGTGGCTTGTTGCTATTGGAGCTGGTTCGGTGGTTCTTCTTTTTGGCGAGATTTTTAAGGTGATATCTAAGGATAAGCTTTAGCACTTTTCATCAAAAAGAAGCTCTGCAAATCTGAAAAATACTATTGCGGTCACAGTCCCCTCTTGATTTGAAAAGGAGGGGTTGTGACCGTAACATTTTCACTATAAAGAGTCTGATTAAGATTTCGCTTTCTGCAATCTATGCAAGATCGTTACAAATCTCGATATACGATTTCCGAGAAAATGAACACAGGGACTCAAAGGCACAGAACTGCACCGAATTAAATATTCGGTTGTTTTTCCGACTAACGATTCCCTACTACCTATTCCCGTCACCTGTCACCTGTCACTTCGTCACTAAAATCACACCCCACCAACCTACCAACGGCACGCAACGTCCGTAAGTAGCGCAACCCTACCCCCGTAAGCACCGTGGCGAAGCCACACCAGACCGTACGAATTCTGTCTGCGCGAGGGAGCATCTGCAAGCCACCGAGCCGTGAAACGTGCTGCCGCCAGCAGCAGCGCAGCGTAGAGCGGTAGGGCGGCACTGGCGCGAACGAGCAAGTTAATTCGTACAAAGGGTTTTTTGGTTACTTTTTTGACCACAAAAAAGTAACGATAGGAAGTTTATGTGCTTACAGCTA